>Ga0265295_1006388_pt1 | contig 14298 bp, 13 predicted proteins | sample Munlansysbiofilm_FD_192503 | JGI IMG/M metagenome (GOLD analysis project Ga0265295, IMG submission 192503) | Leachate microbial communities from a municipal landfill in Southern Ontario, Canada - Methane capture system biofilm | ecosystem: Engineered > Solid waste > Landfill > Unclassified ... | reverse complement strand
AAGGTGTTATTAGGGGCAGGGACAGAAGTCCTTCTTCTCTTTGTTGAAGAAGCGCAACAAAAAAAAGGACTCCGGCATGTTGGCCGGAGTCCTTGTAATTTCGTGGTAGCGAGGGAGGGAATTGAACTCCCATTTTATGGCTTTCACGCTCCGTCACGGATTATCATAATCATCTTGACGATTCAGTATGTTAGCCATAAATTGCCATCATGGCGCATCACGGAATATCACCCTGTTTCATCGAAAAAAGTTGACCAATAGTTGACCAAAATTACGCAGCGCGAGGGAGGGAACTATGTCTGAGTGGGTCAAGTCGAAAAAATATCCTGGTGTGAGGTACCGCGTGCACCCGACCCGAAAGGACGGTGTGGAAGCTGCGAAATATATTTGCATTGTCTACAAGCTCGACGGGAAGACGAAACAGGAGACCATCGGCTGGTCAGACAGGAAGTGGTCCGAGATTGTCCCAGACGGGAAGGGCGGCACCAAGGTTGTAGTTCACAAGATCAACGAAAAGCAGGCTTTCATGATCCTCTCTGAACTTCAGGAAAACCAACGTCATGGGCGACGGCCGATTACCCTCAAGGAAAAAAGGGAGATGGCGGAACAAGAGAGGCTGGCGATTGAAACCGAGGAGGCTAAAGCCCAGAAAGAGAATATGGCCCTCAAGGATGCCTTTGAAGTTTATCTGGCTTGGGCCAAGACGAACAAGAAGGATTGGGGCCATGACGAAACGCGGATGAATCTGCACGTCCTTCCATTCCTCGGTGATAAGCGTCTATCAGAAATCAGGGTGGCTGATATCGAATCGCTGAAAGTGAGATGCCAGGAAAAAGGCCTCTCTCCTGCCACGGTTAAGCATGTCCTCCAGTGCGTCAGGGCAGTTTATAATTTTTGCATCAGAATCGGCAGCTACACAGGGGACAATCCGACCCGCCACGTGAAGTTTCCCAGGCTCGACAATGCTCGCAAACGTTTTTTCTCGGACGATCAGGTTGACTCTTTGTTGTCTGCACTGGCCGAGAAAAACAAGGACGTTCACGACATGACCTTGTTGTCCATTCTGACGGGTTTGCGTTTCGGTGAGATTGCAAAGCTCAGGTGGGAGCGCGTTGATCTTGAGAACGGCATTATTCACGTGGACGGCAAGAACGGCGAGACACGTGAGGCCTATTTGGACAATGAAGAATTGGTGGAGATGTTCACGCGCAGGAAAGAGCTTTTCGACACGACGCCGTTTGTCAGGAAAAGCGCGAAGTCTGTTCGCGGTCTGGTGTTCCCCGGTTCCGTCCATGGCGGGATCATGAAGGATATTCCCGATATATTCATGAAGACAGTTGACGATCTTAAATTCAATGACGGGTATGAGGACGCACGGCAAAAGCTGACCTTTCACAGTTGTCGCCATACCTTCGGTAGTAGGCTTGCTCAGCAAGGTGTTCCGCTTCTAACGATCAAGGAACTCTTGGGGCACAAGACGATCGAGATGACCATGCGATATTCGCATCTGATGCCCGATCACAAACGTGAGGCCGTGCGCCATCTGCGTGGTAGGAAGACAGCGAAAGTGATCCCGCTTCGGAAGGTGGTGGACTGATCAAAGCCGTGATTGGAACTGACTGATTGTAATGCCGGATCCCCCTTAAAGCCTAGCATGTTACGGTCATATTTCTCTCCCAGTTCCGGCAAGTTGCCGTTGTCGTTCGGAGTTGGTGTTGATCAGCACCCTAATGAAGCCAACAAAAGTGAGAGATTTTCGTTCGGACTACCTCGTTTGGTTATGTGTTTATGAGTCGCCTTAGCAAGGGCGAGGGATCTCTATGAGGAGTTCTGTAATTCTTGCCGTCCAACTTGGTGGGCACCGTACATGATCTGGTCTAGAGTGCTTGTGACCTATTTGCTTGTAAGTAAAATTTTACGAAATTTAAATTTATTGTTTTTATCTAAGTGCAGTCGGTGAATATGCATAGAATATCATCGAATCTAAAATTACAAAATTTAGGTATATATGGTATTACCTTATTATATATTCTTCTTTATAAACTAAAATTAATTTATATAATAAATAACACTACTATATATTCTATAGAGAAATAATTAATAAAATTAATTTAATATAAATTCAATAAAACTAAACAATAACAAAAAGAGACTGGGAATAATATACGCCAAGTATATTATTCCCTTTTTTAATTTCAAAAGAAGAAAAACAAAAGGAAAGAAAAATGAAAAAGAAAAATCTTACGTTTGAAGAAAAATTCAATGGTTATTCGATTAACACTTCAAAAGAAAAAAATCTAGGTTGTTTTGTTCCTACTCTGGAAAGGTATCACCAACATCTAGAGGATATGACTATCAAGCATAACAAAGTTATGCAAACCAGATTTGATTTGCGTTATCCTTCCGATGGTTCTGTGAAATTTGATAAAACTCACATTTATAAATTTAGTGATGGCTTTAAAAAACATTTTTCTCGAATGAGAAAGTCTAATCACAAGGTTGATTTGAAACTAGACTGGTCTCCTGATCAGAAAGATTCTTCTGTGTTTCCTCATTATCACTGTAATGCGCTTGTTAATGGCAACGCTATTCAGTCTGAGTACACGATTCTTAAGGCTGCTGAACATTACTGGGGGAAAGCTTTGAAGAGTGAGAATCAGGGTCTTGTGAATTATTGCAATAAGGGACGTGCAGGAGAGAAACAGGATAATGGCTTGATGTATCGTCGAGGTGATGAACGGTGTTCGGAGGTTAAAGACAAGATGGTTTATCAGGCGAGTTATTTAGCGAAAATTCGCGATAAAGAGGGATTGAGAAAAGGGTCTCATTCTAGGGGAGGATCTCAGCTTAAAAAATAGAGGTTTTTTAGTATTATTTTCACGGGTACGGAAATGTTCTTCTTTTCAGACCATTGAGTTTTTTACTCTTTAAAAAGCTTAGTTTATCAGGGATTATTTTGGTGTCTTGAGTCCAATATTGGGGTGTTCAGTAGCGTACTACTGGGTGCACTTTTTTTATCACATTTTTACAACAGGAAAACAGTCATGTCTGATAGTAAGAAAAATCCCAAGATTAAGAAAAGTGGCATCATGAATATTCATGGTAAAGATATTGTCACCTATGAAGGTGTTTTGGATGTCGCGCACCAGGTAGGAATACAAAAAATCTCAACAAAGATTGTTCAGTTGCCGTCTGTAGACAATGGCTACATGACAATAGCCTCTACGACCGTTGTTTTTGATGATGGGCGAGAGTTTACGGATGTTGGGGATGCTTCTCCTGACAATGTGCCTAGGGGTTGTGCTGGACGTTATGTCAGTATGGCATCTACTCGATCAAAAGGCAGAGCTTTATCCGATGCGCTGAATATTAAAAACATGGTTGAAGATGCTGGGCAGGATAGATCGCAGGAGTATACAGGCGAAGTGATCGATGTGGAGTATAGAGAAGTTAAGCAAGAGGCTCTACCTGCTGCATCAGAAGTGCGTAATGGTGGTGGAAGTAAACCAGCGACGCAAAAGCAGATTGATCTGATTGAGATGAAAGGTAAAAAAAAATCTATAGATCATCACAATTATGTGTATAATAAATTTGGTAAAAATCTTGATCAGTTATGCGGTAGTGAAGCAGATGCTATCATAAAAGAATTGGATAAAAAATAAGCATTTATTATTTTGAAAAAAAACATTTTTAGAGAAGATGTATGAATCTATTTTCTTACATCTTCTTTTTTTTTAATTGTGGTATTTTGATACAATTTTGTGCAGTGCAGAGTCTTGCTGCTTGATCATAAATATAGAAATTTACAGTAAGAAAAGTCTATTATTGGGTGTGATTTGTCACCTCAGAAAGGTTTGAATTTCTGGCTTGTGATGGGCAGTACTGATGTTAAGGGCTGAGCTGTGGTACATCTCGTGACGCTAATTACTCTTCTACAAGAACGACCCCGGATTTTCGTTTTTTATTAAAATTTGTGACTTTGTTCGACGCGTCGATTTTGTTCTGTAAAATATTGATTTTTAATAGTATTGACTCTACAGACACTTTGATATTGACCATCTCTTCGTGCAGTGGTTTGAGATCATTTGGTTTGGTCTTGAATAAGAGTGTATCGAAATATTCTTGTATGGTCTTAAGCTTGTTGCGATGGGCTTCCTCACCTTGCGCTCGTTTTTTTTGGTTTAATTTCAAAACCCTGTTTTTGTATTTCTCAAAGAGTTCTTTTCGATGTACAGGATTTTTTTTGACAGCAATTTTTTTAAGATCACGAAGCGCGTAGCGGTTATCTCCTCGGATCTCATCTCGGATATCTTGTGGAAATTTATTGAGTGAGAGATATTCAGAGAGAGTACTCTTAGCCTTTCCAATCAGTTTGGCCAAGTCTGCTTGTTTTTTGTCGCCCAATCTTTCCTTGAGCTTCATCAAGGCTTCAGCGGTCTCCATGGCCGACAAATCCTCTCGGACCAGATTTTCCACCAGAGCGAGTTCTTCAGCATCTCCAGTCGTGAACCAAGATGGTATCGTCTCGCGTTCCAATAATTGGTGAGCCCGGAAGCGTCGCTCCCCAGACACGATGATGATTTGTCCGTCTTCCATTTTTTTGACCAAAATAGGCTGGAGGAGGCCTTTCTCCTTGATCGAATCTGCAAGTATCTGAATTTCTGCATCCGAAAAAATTTTGCGCGGCTGATCAGGATTTGGGGTAAGTTTGCTGAGTTCGAGGTTGTGCAGTGTCCCGCATTCATAGTTTCCCATGGCGACTCCTTCAAGATGAGGCATTGGGTATCGTTAGGTGTTAATTTCGCGATTACACCATTATTGCTAATTCGACAATATTTGTTGGGTTCCTCGGGCACGATGTTCGAAATAGTCGATTCGGTGCGATAAATAGTCTGCAACTGCCCGAAATTATGTCTTGTGTCATGCGTTGGTTCTAGGATATGCACTCACAAGATTTTGAGTTACTGTGGCGAATTTGAAGAGACTTAATCTACTTGCTATTAATGCCATTTTTGTAAGCTTAGATTGAGGTCGCTTTCATTTGGGATGTTAGACATTGGCTTCAAAATTAATTGTTACGTAATTATTGTGGTGTGCTAAATTACCAAAGATTGGGGAGTAATTTTCAAGTCTCTTGGCTTAAGCATAGCTGCAGAAATTGGCGCTTGCCGCTTTAAAAAACAAAGACTCAAACCTTTAAATGGGAGAGAAGCATGGCGTACACAGCTGAAATCAGCCGTAGTTGTCCTACAGCATTTCTTTTTCTTGTTGATCAGTCGGGGTCAATGAGTGACAAGTTGTCGATAGGTCGATCAAAAGCACAACAGGTTGCGGATGTACTGAATAGAACTCTTGCAACACTAATTACTCGCTGCACAAAATCTGAGGGCACGCGTAACTATTTTGATATTGGAGTAATAGGATATGGCGGAGATAGCTCGTATAACGGCTTTAAGGGGGCACTTGCTAGCTCAATTATGAACCCAATTTCTGCCATTGAAGCTTCTCCGCTCAAAATCGAGGAGCGTCAAAAGAAGGTAGACGACGGTGCAGGCGGAATCATTGAGCAAGTAATAAAATTTCCTGTTTGGTTTGAGCCTCATGCAAGTGGTGGAACTCCAATGTGCAAAGCCATGATAAAAGCTGCTGAAGAGCTTGTAGCTTGGTGCGACGCTCATCCTAACAGTTATCCACCTACTGTTGTACATATCAGCGATGGCGAATCAACTGATGGTGATCCAGAGCAATTGGCCTCTCAACTGCGTCAGATCCAAACAAATGATGGGAGTGTATTGTTCTTTAACCTTCATGTGAGTTCGACCGGTTCCGATCCAGTAAAATATCCTGCATCAGAGACTAATTTGCCTGATTCTTTCGCAAAGCTACTTTTCAGGATGTCAAGCCAACTCCCCGAGCATCTGATTCATTTTGCACGGGAAAAAGGTTTCCAAGTTGGCCTTGAGTCACGCGGCTTCATTTTTAATGCTGACGCAGTGGAAATCGTAGAGTTCTTCGACATAGGTACTCGTGCTTCTCAGTTGCGTTGAGCTAAACAACGATGAACGTACTTTTTTGCGGCCAAGTACCAAAAGATAGCAACTATCCGGAGTCAACTGAGGATGCAGTAAAGATTTCGCTTGAAGCGGGAAGACTTGCGATTAGTGACGGAGCGTCCGAGTCGTTTGACTCCAAGACTTGGGCTCAAATTCTAGTTAAAACGTTTGTGCAATCTCCGGAATTTTCTCCAGATTGGTTGTCTGGAGTCATTCAAGAGTATAATAGTCAATATGATCTATCATCGCTTAGTTGGTCTAAGTGCGCAGCATTTGAGCGAGGTAGCTTTGCTACGCTGCTTGGGATAGAATTATTTCCTACACATGCTTCATTGGACGTGTTAGGTGTTGGAGATAGTCTAGCAGTGCTCTTGAATGGCCCTGATATTATTGATTCATTTCCTTATAATTTTTCATCTCAGTTTAAACAACGGCCAGAACTGCTTTGTACAAATTCGTTATACAATGGCTTTAGTGGTAGTGTAGATTTTTTCACGCGGCATTTTAAAACATGGAGTTTGAATCAGATACAGCAACCATTTTTGCTTTGTATGACTGACGCCTTGGGCGAATGGGCACTCAAGATGGAGCAAGACGGCACGCCTCAATGGACAACATTGTTGTCAATAACAGATGTTGCCCATTTGGAATCGATTGTGCTGAATGAACGTAAGCAGGGGCGCATGCGCGTCGATGACGTGACTCTTGTTTCTATTTCTTTCAGCGAGGAGATTTATTGATGCCTTATCCCTCGCTTGAGCAGTACAATGAAGCATTTCAGCACCCCAGTATTGCTCTAAAAGATCCTGAACTTAAGCAAGGCCAGATTGTAACAACAGGGCTTGGGTTACCTCTTGCACTGTGTGGCGGTTTTGCTCTTACGTATACAATCAAGAATGGCGGAAAAAAATATGCTGTTAGATGCTTTCACAAGCAATCTAACGCACTTGAAAAGCGTTATAGTTTTATATCAAGCCGACTTGCAAGTCTACGATCGCCTTATTTTGTTGATTTTGAATTCCAGCCCCAAGGAATTCGCGTTGCTGGATCCGAGTTTCCCATTGTCAAGATGGCGTGGGCTTCAGGTGTGACGCTTGGCGAGTTTGTGGAGAATAACTATCATAGTTCCTCTAATCTACAAAATTTGATTCAATCCTTAACCGTTCTTGCTAAGTATCTTGAATTTCAAAATATGGCGCATGGAGATATTCAGACCGGGAACGTCATGGTCGCCGACGCTGGTAATAAATTACAACTAATCGACTATGATGGGATGTTTGTCGAAGATCTTCAGGCCACAGGAAGTTCAGAGTTGGGGCATCGGAATTTTCAGCATCCTCAAAGAAGCCAAACTTCGTGGAATAGTTCGCTTGATCGCTTCGCATTTATAAGTCTCAATTTGTCCCTCCGGGCACTCATTGTAGCTCCGAATCTTTGGGCAAAATCTCGTTCCGATGGTGATTCTATTATATTCAAGGCGAATGACTTTGCCAATCCAAGTAAATCTGGAATTTTTAGTGAGTTAATAAGTCTGCAGGGCTTATCTGAAGATGCAAAGAATTTCGCTTCGATATGCGGTTCTCCTTTTGAGTTAACACCATCGCTTGATGATTATCTTTCAAAACAAAATATTCCTTCTGCAAAGATATCAATTGCAAGTATTTCTTCTCAATCTATAGAGCAGTATTTGTCTGCATTTCCTGTTTTGGACGCCACGAATTACGCATTTTGTCTTGGCTTTGTTGGGGATAAGGTTGAATTAATCGGTAAAATTATCGACGTTAAACAAGACACGACTCGTCATGGTAAGCCATATGTGTTTATAAATTTTGGACATTGGCAAGGGAATATTGTAAAAATTAGTATTTGGTCTGAAGGATTAGAAGCTCTTACAAATAAACCAAGTTCGAATTGGGTTGGAAAATGGATTAGTGTAGTTGGATTAATGGAGCCTCCATATGTCAGTAGGAAGTACAAATATTCGCATCTGTCGATCAGCATTACACAGGGCAGTCAACTACACATAATTAGCGAGAACGATGCGAGGTATAGGCTCGCAGGTTCATCGACAAGATCTGCTGGCCATAAAACAAAAACTTCGAATCAGGATTTGCTTGAACTTGTTACGGGCAGGAAGGCATCAACAAGAACTGTTGTGTCCCCATCTGCAGACTCGGGTGTTATGGTGAAGCCCTCTTCATCAAAGAGTTCTAATCATGATATCCTTGAGAAAATGCGAAGTGGCCAGTCTCGCTCTCCTGGCCAAACTGCGGCGCGACCTGCAGAGAATTATCAACGCAGGCCGCAACCACGGCCATCATCGAACAGTAACTGCTTCATTGCCACCGCGATGTATGGATCAGATGCATTTGAGACAAATGTGTTGCGAAAATGGCGTGACAGTTGTTTATTGACAAACTTAATAGGGCGAATCTTTGTATCCTTCTATTATCTTGTTTCGCCACCTATGATTCCAGTCCTTAAGCGGAGTAGATTTCTAAGTGGAATTGCAAAAAATATGCTAAATAAACTTGTGTCATTTATAGTGTCGCGGCAATGAAATAAGTATTGAGAGTGAATGCTCAAATTTTTTACTTAGTAAGCTCTGAAAATGTGATAATATACTGAAGTAAAATAATATTTCTAGGATGCATCATTTTTCGAATGATCAGTAATGCATTTTCTGGTCTAAATCACACCTAGGGTATTATCGATACAACCCAAAAAAATCGGACTGTTAGCTCTGCTTCTTTTCTCTGGATCTGTTCAATCAACTTGATCCTCACAATTTCCTTCTGGTATTGGTCCAGGTCATTCTGTGGCAGGCGTTCGAGGATAACTTCAGGCCGCTTTATGCTGCATCCGGACCGCCCCGGAAAGACCGCCCGGTTGATGGTCGGCTTCCTTGTTCTCAAACAGCTTGAAAATTTGAATGATGAGCGCGTTATCGAAGCTTGGGTCGAGAACCCGTATTTCCAATCGTTCGCACCTTCTGCTCACTCCCCGCAACACTGCCAAGAGCCTATTCGCACGCAATATTTCTCTCTGGAATAGCAACTGAAGCCATTTTTCCCGCAGTATAGGCGCCCTCGATGACTGTATGACAACTTTTTTTGCTGACCAGTGACAGAATAAGTGCTATGATCCTAGGAAAAATGGAGGTCTATGATGATGAAAAAGTTCCTTCTTTGCGTGACGTTTTTGTTGATGACCGCAACATCTTGGGCTTGGTCGGGGAAAGTTGTCGGCATCTCCGACGGTGACACCATCACGGTCCTCCGCGATGGGCACGATCAATATAGAATTAGGCTCTACGGCATCGATGCTCCGGAAAGCAGTCAGCCGTTTGGCAAAGCTTCAAAGTCCAATCTCAGCGAACTTGTCTATGGTAAAACCGTCGAAGTAGACCCAACAGACATCGACAAGTACGGGCGTACCGTGGCCAGAATCTTTGTGGATGGGGTGAACGCGAATTCCGAGCAGATTAGCCATGGCTATGCGTGGCTCTACCGCCAATACTGTGACGGTCCCATGTGCTCCGAGTGGGCTGGGTTTGAGGCGCAGGCCAAGGCTAGTAAGGTTGGACTATGGTCGGACACTGCACCCATCGCGCCATGGGAATGGAGACATGGAGGTCAAGCGTCGAGCAAGAAGGATAGCGGCCCGATGCTCGTTGCTTCTACCGACGGGCCATATCATGGAAATACAAAGAGTGGTGTTTTCCATCGTCCTGGCTGCCAACACTACAACTGCAAAAACTGCGGCGCCGTCTTTGCCACCAGAGAAGAAGCAGTAGCGGGAGGATACAGGCCATGCGGGACTTGCAAGCCATAGGAGCGAGAAGCCTGCTCTCCACGGAACGCATTGTGTGGATGCTTGTTGTCGTCTTGGTTGGATCAGCTTGCTACTTCGTCGGCCAAAAGAATACAACGCTTGAGCATAAAACTCAGGTTGCAGTCGATGTCGTTCCACAACACACAGATGTTTCAAATGAAATTGACAAGTCGTTCGGGTGGTCGAAGGCCCCAGCGGACATGAAAATTGAGGCTTTCGACGCCGTCAAGGGCGTCCGACCTGGTGGTGAAGAGTATCCACATCCGATGCCGGCCCTTAAGCTGGCGTTCAAAAACGTAGGTCCCGCCGACCTTGAAAGTTTCGGCATCAACGTCTTGATCGTGGACGAACTGAACAAAAGGAAAATTGCGTCATACGGCCAGGCAAGTGGATCCATTAAGCAAGGCTGGACATCGGACAAAATTCTTTTCGCTGCGGGTGAAGCAGACTGGAAAGACGCAATAGGCAGTAGCGAGATTGATTTTCCGGTGACGATGACAATTTACGCAAGCGTTCAGGGCGGAGATAAGGAAATTTTTCGAGCTGAGTTTGCACCTTTAGAGATTCGCGATCTTCAAGGGCTAACTTATTGAAATCTTGTTACATCGTCCGCGCATGGTAGACTCGTGACGATTTTGAGCTAAGCGAAGGGTGCAGAAAATATATATTTTGTGCAGAGCAATGCTAATTTTCCAGGGTTGTGATGTTTAATAGCGTGCCGCCAAAAAAAGAGACGCTATGAGTAAATTATTGACTGGGGCTGCCATCGTCTTTTTCATGTTTGTCGGATGCCTCGCGCTCACGACCGGCGGAGGAGGTGGAGGCGGGAAGGTGCAGGCTGTTGCTTACGAGGATGACCTGACCGAAAGATGCAAGAATTGGCTTTATTGGCGCGAACAGATACTCAAGCGCCACCATGCCGGCGATGCGACAGGCGCAGACGAAGCACGGCAGAAAATGCTCGTCTTCATGCGAGACCTTGAAAAGCGTTTCTCAAGCCAGCAGATCAGCGAAGAGATAGCCAGGCTGGAGGGCGGGGCGGGTAAATGACGGGTGCATGGGAAAAAGGAGGTTGCTGTATATGCTTGAACTTTTCGGCATGCTTTGGCTTGTCTGTATGTTTGCCGCCGTTTTCGTGGCCAGATCGAAAGGCCGATCGGGGCTTAACTGGTTTTTTTGGGCCTTGCTTCTTGGCCCGATAGCGCTTTTGATTGTCGGTCTGGCCGGTGCGGTGGAACCGCAACGAGGGCGGGGCAAGGACCGCACCTCCTCAAAAGTCTGTCCTTTTTGTGCTGAAGAAATCAAGGCCGAGGCGATCCTTTGCCGGTATTGCGGCAAGGAACAACCGGTTGCGGCCAAGCCTCCGGCAAAGGTCAGGCTGAAGAATTGCCCTCGGTGCGGGCTGGAATCGCCGGTATCAAATTTGGATTGCGCAAAATGCGGGTTTCATTTCCCCATGGCTCCGCAAAAAACTACGTGCCCGGAATGCGGAGAAGACATCACGCACTTGCCCCCTGTGTGCCCAGGGTGTGAAAAGAGGTTTAAATACAAGACGGCTTGATCCGGTGACCTAAGGCCAGAAGCGCACGCCGTCAAGGATAATGCCGCCGTCGCGGGCGCGGACTTTTGCGGCGTGGATCTTGGCGAAATTGGCTGCAGTCAGGTCCGGCAGGGGCGAGACGGGCGACGCTGGCGGGATGTGCTCTTCGACCGCGCCAAAATCGCCAGCCAGCGCCCTGGCGTAGAGCTCCCGGCCATTGGACTCGGGATCGGACGGGTGGGCGGAAAAAGGCAGTTCTTCCCCTGGAAATGGGGGGGTGTTTCTCGTGGGCTTCCATCTTCGCGACGAATTGATAATAAAATATGATTCGTGTTATTCAAGTGAGGTGTTAGGATTTGTCTTTCAAATTATTTTAGATATACATCACTCCCTTGAAAGCCCCTCAGAATCCCCGCTAAAGCCATTTGTGCGCTTGAGCGGGTTTGTTGTCTGTCTCCCTGCCCAAATAGGAGTGATCATGACCGAACAAAACTACTGCTCTTCCGAAACAACCAAGCTGGCTAATGCCCTGATCAGCGTTCAGCGATCCTTGCAGCCTGCAACCAAGGACCGCCTCAACCCTTTCACCCATTCCAACTATGCCACCTTGAACAGCGTTATGGATTCCTGCCGTGAAGCACTGCTCACCAACGGCATCTGGCTCACCCAGTACCCAGTCCCCTCTGAACCGGGTCATCTCGGTCTAGTAACCAAGCTGGTCCATGCTGAATCCGGACAGTGGCAATCGTCCCATGCCGTTGTCCCTTTGCCAAAGAACGATCCTCAGGGGCTCGGCATCGCCATGACCTACATCCGGCGTTACTCCATTTCCGCCATGCTCGGCATCGTGACCGAGGAAGATACCGATGGAAACTTGCCCAAGGATTCAGACAAAAATGGTCCACGTCAGAAAAAAACTCCTGCGATACAAGAGCCTGGAGCTTCTCCTCCTCCTCCAAGCCTGCCACAGCCAACCCAACTCCCAAAACTCGACGGCATCACCTACCAGGAACTCACCGCCACGGATGGTCAGGTGTGCATCGTCGCCACCGGCAACACCCAGGCCAAGAAGGAACTCCTGGCCGGAGCCGGGTTCAAATGGAATCCTCAGCGGAAAATGTGGTGGAAATATGCGCAAGCATCATGAAAATAGCGACACAAAACACAAGCGAAGGCTGCTCCACTCGGGCAGCTTTCGTCATTTTGGAGGGTAGGGCATGAGCGAATATTTCCAGGTTCACGCGGACCGATCCCAAGGCCTCATGACGCTGCTTGCGAAAGGGCTTCTTGAATCGTCGGTGCAGAGAACCGCGTCATCGCTTGGAGATCGGAGCCAATACATAGGCATGTCGGATATTGGCCGAGCTTTGGAATGCCCACGAGCAGCGGTGGGGCAAAAACTTTTCGGTAATAGTCATGACCAACAACTGGATCAGCATGCCATCCAGGCACTGATCGGCAAACAACTTCGTTTCCAGCGCGGACATTGGTTTGAGGCGGGTATTGCCCAGGTCTTCAGCCAGCAGCGATTGCCCGTGATTGAGCAACTGGAGATCGTGACAAGTTATCAGCAGGTGCCGATCAAGGCACATCTGGATTTTGTTTTCGCCAGCGCAGTAGGACAGCCCACGGTCCGGATTTTGGAGCTTAAAAGCTGCGAAAAATTGCCTAAAACCTTGTATTCTTCTTACGAAACGCAGGTTTATGGCCAAGTCGGTCTCTTACGCGCACTTTGGCACCAACCGGCATTTGGCGTCCATGGTGAAGAGGATAGACAGGGGAGTGCCGGACTCACTTTTCCGCAGATCTGCCTGGAGAAGTTTGGCATCGAAATGCCAGTCCATCCTTCAGAGGTCGATATCGAGGCTTGGGTGCTTTGCCTTTCCATGTCGGATGCCAAAGCGTTCGGGCCATATCTTCCGGATGACACCATGCTAAGTCTCTGCCTCAAAACAGCCGAGGGCCTTTGGCACAACGTCGATGAGTTGAAGAAAAATGACGAAGACTTTGACAACCTGTCCACGGCACAAGGGTTTCATCCCCTGTGCTCATGGTGCGAATTCAACGCCGATTGTCCAAAATTCGATGGCCTTGACCAGCCGCAGTGGGGCAACGCGCTGGATCAGCTCAAGGACTTGAAAGCAAGGCAGGACCAACTTGATGCCGAGATATCTGAAGTCGAGGAGGGCTTGAAGACTGCCTATGCCTTGAGTGATGCCTACGGGTCATGGATCAGCGCTGGAAATCAGCGTTTTCGTGTTTCTACTCAAGCCGGAAGACGTACCTTGAACAAGGACCAATTGCGCTTGGAACTCTCAAAAGTCCTTGGAGAGGATGACGCGGATGCGCTCATCACCAGGTGTGAGTCTGAAGGCAAGTCCTTTGATCGGCTGAACATCAGCAAGATCAACAAACGCCCATAGGCCTAATAATTTCAATCAACATATCCCGGCTCCCCGTAACAGGGCGGCCGGGATTTTCATTTTATGGAGCACATTATGACCAATACCATTCGCGATGAGCTTGAGAAACTTCAGCCCATGGAACTGGACGCAGGAACCGTCTTTAGCGGTAGCCCCTCAGGCAGGATCATCCGGGGATACGCCAGCCCATGCAGCTACACGCCGACTTCGGATCCCGGTTACATTTTCCACGAGACAAGCCGCGACATCGCAGTCTGGCTCATGAACATATCCGATCCCCTGTATGTCTTCGGACCCACGGGCTCAGGAAAAACGAGCGCCATCAAGCAGCTCGCCGCAAGGCTCAATTATCCAGTTTTCGAGATCACAGGCCACAGTCGCTTGGAGTTCCCCGACCTGGTGGGACACCTGTCCGTTCGTAACGGCAGCATGGAATTCGAGTACGGTC
>Ga0265295_1006387_pt1 | contig 14304 bp, 12 predicted proteins | sample Munlansysbiofilm_FD_192503 | JGI IMG/M metagenome (GOLD analysis project Ga0265295, IMG submission 192503) | Leachate microbial communities from a municipal landfill in Southern Ontario, Canada - Methane capture system biofilm | ecosystem: Engineered > Solid waste > Landfill > Unclassified ... | reverse complement strand
AAGAAAGATCGTACATTTTGAAACAGGTGATTTTGCCCTAAATGAACCAGGTGGAAGAGTATTATCAGCACTTACTGGAATCCAGGCGTTACAATCAGAACATAGTATCCACTAATATTCAGGAAGAGCGTGAAGCACATTATCTGGACTTCCCTAAGGCTCTGAATCCTGCACTGATCCAGCTTTGCCAGAGTATCGGCATTGAGCGAATATACAGCCATCAAGCAGAGGCATTAAGCGCAATCCTTCAGAATCAAAATGTGGTAATCAGCACCGGAGTGGCGAGCGGGAAGAGCCTATGCTATCAGCTCCCGATCTTGCAGAGTGTGCTGGAAGATTCTGCCAGCCGGACACTTATGATCTATCCCACCAAGGCGTTGGCTCAAGATCAGGCTCATAAAATGAGTGATCTTGCCACCAGGCTTTGTGCTGCTCAAAAGCGACAAATCTTCAGCGGTATCTATGATGGAGATACTCCTTCCAAGGATCGCAGCCGCATTCGCAACAAAGCTCATATCATATTCAGCAATCCCGATATGCTGCACTTGGGGATTTTGCCCAATCACAGCATGTGGATGACCTTTCTTTCTCATCTGAAATACTTGGTGATTGATGAAGTGCACTATTACCGTGGCGTGTTTGGCTCTCATTTCGCCAATGTGATTCGCAGGTTGAAGCGCATTTGCAGAGTATATGATGTTCATCCGATCTTCATCTGTACTTCAGCAACTTTGGCCAATGCCCGGGAGCTTGCCAGCGATCTTTTGGAAGAAGAAGTGATCCTGATCGACAAAGATGGCTCACCCTCCGGGAAAAGGATCAATCTGATCTACAATCCTCCCCTGGTGAATCATGACCTGGGCATTCGTCGCAGCACAATCTCGGAAACAGCATCTCTGGCGCGGCTTTTGCTGAAATATCCCTTGCAGGGAATTGTGTTTTCGGTCAGCCGTCCCAGCGTGGAAATGCTGCTTTTGAACATTGCCGGGGATAGGAAAGCGAAAGTATCCAGCTATCGCAGCGGATATCTGCCGGCTCAAAGACGAGCCATTGAGCGAGATCTCAGATCAGGGCAGCTAAACCTGGTGATTTCCACCAATGCTCTGGAACTGGGAATTGATATTGGAGGCCTGGATGTAGCGCTGATCAATGGTTATCCCGGGGCAATATCTGCAGTGCGTCAGGAGGCTGGCAGGGCTGGCCGCAAAGGAAACAGCGCTTTGTGCATTCTGCTCACCGGGGCAAATCCCCTGGATCAATACATCAGCCATCATCCCGAGTATCTTTGGGAAAACAATCCCGAGCATGCTCTGATCGATCCCAACAATCATGAAATCCTGCTAAAACATCTGCATTGTGCAATAAGCGAGCTGGGTTTGAGGGAGGATGAAGATTTTGGTTCTCTGAAAGCTGTGGAGCTTTGGGGTTATCTATCCATCCTGGAAGAAGATGGCAAGATTCGCCATGTGGGAAACAAATACATCGGTTTGCTGGATAGCTATCCTGCTGCTGATGTGTCTTTGCGCAATACTACTACTCAATATCAGATCATGGCAGAGGGAGAATGCATTGCCTATGTGGATGAAGCCAGTTCACAGTGGATGACTCATCCCGGAGCTATTTATCTGCATGCCGGGGCAAGCTGGCTTGTGGACAAACTGGATGCAGAGCATTGCCTGGTGGAAGTTAGCGATAGCAATTGTGACTACTACACACAGGCTTTGCAGCAGACCGAGATTAATCTGGAGGAATTGCGCCAGGTGCAGAGCCAGGCTTGGGGAAAGAAGTATCTGGGAAAAGTGCAGGTGCATACCACCGTTACCGGGTTCAAAAAGATTCGTTTCGGCAGTCTGGAAATCCTGGGTATGCAGGAGCTGGATTTGCCTACCCGGTCTTTAAAAACGGTTGCCTGGTGGATTGCCCTGTCTCCGCAAACCGTGGATTGCATCCGCGACAAAGGACTCTGGAACAGTGATCCCAATGATTATGGAAAGGATTGGACTGTCATTCGGCAAAACATCCGGCAGCGGGATCAATTTCGCTGCGTCTCCTGCAGTATTCAGGAGGATGGCCGAGCTTTTGATGTGCACCACATCATTCCCCTAAGAAAGTTTAACGATCTTGAGGCTGCCAATGCTGCAGACAATCTGGTAACCCTTTGTCCTCGTTGTCACCACCTGGCAGAACAGCGGGTGCGCATTCAAAGCGGGATGGCAGGTCTGGCATATCTATTGTGGAATCTGGCTCCCTTCTTTGTGATGTGCGATCCAAGTAATCTGGGAATGCATAGCGAGATTGATTCGGAACTGGCGGAGGGGAATCCGATCATTGCCCTGTTTGATATGATTCCTGGAGGGATCGGGCTTGCCAAAAAGATCTATCAGATTCAGGATAAAATCCTCTCTGCAGCTTTTGAACAAGTGAACTCCTGCAGTTGCGAATCAGGCTGCCCTGCCTGCGTTGGTCCCGTATCTGAAAACGGAGTGGGTGCCAAAGAGCATGCCAAAGCCATCCTGGAAGAACTACTGAGAGTGAAACAGTGATTTTCGAGGTCAATATCAGTGCTTGATATAGCCTTGAAAGATGCGTTCCACCGGACTCCAGCCCAAGTATTCCAGCTTTGACCAACCTGGAGGAGGAACTAATTCTACCATAGCTTCTAAAGAGTCGATCCGCACTTTATCCCAGGCATGGATAATCTCGCCATTTTCAATAGCGATGCCCACGTGTCCCCAATTCATGATCTTGCCTTCAACTTCTCCCTTGCAGGAGAAAAACACAAAAGCTCCCAGGGGTGGAGGAAGCTCTTTGTTTCCTGCTTCATAGATATCGGCAGATTCCTGGGCGCTATCCCCACCGAAGATTTCCAGGTCGTTACTTTGCTCATAGGCATCTTCGGTGAATGCCAGGCATTTTCCGCGATAATCTGTAGATCCAAGTTTACTTTTTGCCCAAGTGATGGCATTTGATATATAGTGCAATGGGATTTCCGGCATCAGAAAAGCTCCTTTATCTGTTGTTCAATTCAGGCTTAATCCTTGGGAAACACTCAATCTAATCAACACAGGAAGAAGCTGTTGCCGCTTTCTTTGGCGATTACACCTTTGAGTTCCAGATTGGTTAGATGGGTGGAAAGCCTGCCAATGGTGAAGCTGCTTTGAATCAATAACTCATCAAAACTAAGCGAGTGTTCAGCATCTTTAAGCAGGTCACAAATCCTCTGTTCATCGGGGCAGAGTTCTGGAAATAGCTCTATCTGCTGCGAGTTTTCGGGAGTCATTTGCAGCAGGGCAAAGAGATCTTCCGCACTTGAGATCAGGGCAGCTCCATTTTTGATCAGGTGGTTGGGTCCTTCGGAGTTTCGGATGTTGATGTAACCAGGAAGAGCACAAATATCCCGGTTTTGTTCAATGGCAGCCTTGGCAGTTAGCATAGCCCCGCTGGTAATGGGGCCTTCAACTACAAGGACAGCATCGGAGAGAGCGCTGATGAGCCGATTGCGGGCAGGGAAGTTCCACTTATCGGCTTTTGAGCCTGGTTCATACTCGCTGATCAGAGCTCCACTTTCGACAATTTTATCTGCCAATTGCCGGTTGACAGGGGGATAGACGCTTTCCAGCCCACTGGCCAGGGCAGCAATGGTGGGGCTTTGGTTGTTGATGGCACGCAGATGGGCTTGAGTATCAATCCCAAGGGCTAATCCACTGATAATGCACACACCTTCCTTGCACAAGGGATCAAGCAGTTTGCGGCACATTTCCCTGCCATAGGTGGTGGCTTTGCGTGTGCCGACCACTGCCAGGCATTTTGGCTTTAGGGCTTGATTCAGATCCCCACGTACATAGAGTAGCAGAGGTGGGGCAAAGATCTCCCGGAGTTTGGCTGGATATGCATCCTCATTGTAGGCCAGACATTGGATCTGGTGCTGCTTCATGAGCTGGAGTATGTTTTCCTGATTGGGAGGCAGGACAAAGCTCTTCAGGTGTTCAATTGTATCAGATTTTAGAATACCTTGCTGATACAGAGGATGATCGGGAACACCCACGAATGCTGCTGGATCGGGATATGTGTCCAGAAGGTTGATGCAGTTTCGGACACTCAATTGAGGTGCCGTTTTCAAGCACAGATAGGGCAGGTATTGTTCTGGGTGCATCTGTAAGACCTATGCCCGGCTATCCTGAATCATCCGGAACAGGGTGTATTTGAGTTGATCCAGGCCGATATTGCCTACGGCAGAGATTGCTTCCACCTCTTCTCCGGTGGTCTCTTTGAAAATTGCGCGCACATCCTGCAAGCGCTGTTCGCGTTCCTCGTCCGGCAGGGTATCGATCTTGCTGAGGACAATATGAAAAGGTTTTTTATCCATGAAGCTATCATAAAGATAGAGCTCAGCACGCAGAGTTCGATAAGCTTCCAGGGGATCGGCCATAGCCACATCGATCAGATATAGCAGGATGCTGGTGCGCTGGATGTGTCTCAGGAACTGGTGTCCCAGGCCTTTGCCGATATGCGCACCCTCAATAATCCCGGGGATATCTGCCATTACAAAGCTCTGATAATCCGTAACACTCACCACACCTAACATTGGTTCCAGAGTAGTAAACTCATAATCTGCAATCTTGGGGCGCGCAGAGGAGAGCACAGATAGCAAGGTGGATTTGCCGGCATTGGGGAAACCCACTAATCCCACATCTGCCATTAGCTTCAGGACAAGCTCCAGCTCCATCTCATCGGTGTGTTTGCCTGGCTGAGCATAACGTGGCGCTTGATTGGTGGGGGTGGCATAGTTGCAATTGCCTTTGCCTCCCCGGCCGCCTTTGGCAAGGATCACTTTTTCCCCAGGGATAGTGATATCCACAAGTTTCACCTTGCGGTCGTCTTGAATAACAAAGATTTCTGTGCCCAGAGGTAAACGAAGGATCAAAGGGGCACCGGAATGCCCGGTTTTACGGCCTCCCGATCCTGAAACACCGTTGGGGGCTTTGAAAGACTTGCTGTAGCGGTAATCAAGAAGTGTATTCAGGTTCGTATCTCCAATGGCGATCACATCTCCGCCCCGGCCGCCATCACCACCATCCGGTCCGCCTTTGGGAACGAACTTCTCGCGTCTGAAGCTTACGGCTCCATCTCCGCCGTTGCCGGCTTTGATTCTTATCCTGGCATAATCTATAAACAAATGGTACCTCTCTATTTGTGTTTACTTGCTGATGATAAAGCGCTGGACGCTATTCTGCCCCGGTTGAGATAACCGCATGAAATACACTCCGTTGGCAAGAGGGGGATTATTCGCACGGTTCCAGGTATATACTGCACTATCCGACACCGGATTCAGGCTTGGCAAGTCCAGCACCTTCTGCCCTTTGATGTTATATACGCTTAGCTGCAGGGCTGTCTGTTGCAGGCCGGAGAGCTTAATCTCCACCAATTGCTGAGCGGAACAAATCGGATTGGGTAGCTGGAGGCCTAAAGCAGGCACAGGAACCTGCAGGGAGTCCTCATTGCTCACCGGACCCAGACCCACAAAGTCAATACCATTATCCGAAACACTGTATGAAGTATTCGCACCTGACGTTTCGATAAAGGTGATGGTGCCGTCGGGGTTGTAGATCGGGTTCATATCCATATAGATAAATCCACCGCTTCCGTTTGAAATGCTTACGGTGGCATTCAAGGGAAAATCCTGCTCGGCGTCATGGTACAAAAGGTGGACAGTATGCGAATCCGGATCAATGGAATCAAACTTCAATACGGGCAACGTGTTCTCAACCACATCATAGGTGTAATCCTCAAATTCCACCAAGGCGGTTCCGCCACTATCTCCGAATGAAAACTCAGGAGTCAGGGTGCTGATATCCAGATTGATCTGCATGGTTAAGTCCATGAAGATCAGGGAATTGAAGATATTGGGCCAGCCGCCAAAATCCGGATCGGCCACAAGATCAGCCCAATCGCAGCACATGTGCAGGAGTCCGTCTGAGACCTGGCTTTGAATATTGCCGAGTCGCGTAAAACTCGGCATATCGCCCTCACCCATCCCAATCTTGTAAAGGCCGTTGGATAGAATTCCCGGGATATTAAAGCTGTAAACCATAGCGTAGAGAAGAGTGTCTGAAGCAGATTGGAAATTGGTGATGCTGCAGGCATAGATGTTGTAGGAACTCAGGCTCTGCATGGTGGGGAAGCTGCCAGAGCTATTTGCAATAGTCCGGTATATTTTTTCCTCAGTAGTAGCTACATAGCTTTCTGTGATATCCAGATGCGGAGAATATACCATCAGTGAATCTCCATGGGGATCATTACCGATCAAAGCCATATTATTCCTGGGAAGGGGGAAGCTATCTGCATCCAAATATGCTGGCTGCATAAAGACCACGTTTTCGCCCCCATATTCCATCTCGACCCGCATACGATAGCGCAGTTTCTGGCCAAACTCATAAGGTAGCAGCGCTTCTTTGGTAAGCCCCTCCATGGGGGTCACCGCTGCACTTTGCCAGTCGCCACCCAGGCTGTGAAAGACTTCATACTGGAGGCCGGGAACTTCACTATACTCTTCCCATCTGAGATGCAGATTACCATTCACATCCCGGGAACTATGCCGCAGATTGGTATAAAGATCGATACTCTGAGCATACATCAATGTACACAGCGGTATTATGAAAAATACAAGCAATTTATTCATCACTCACCTCGCTCTTCCTGGTTTTGTTCCAATAGCTTTCTAAAATAGCTCCAGCTGGTTTCGTTGGGTTCACTCCACTCAGCAGGGGCTGAAGCAAATTCTGGTTTATGATCCAGAATGTAGGTTCGAATCTGGTCTGGCAGGCTTTCAAACCCACCTTCCAGCTTTCTACCCCGGCACACAAAGAAAAGATTTCCAGCCCGGTCTGCCATTCGCATAAAGGGCATCCAGGGGCTGATCCTGTTCCAGGAGATGTTTGCGGGAACACTATCCATCTCTTCGTTTGCCAAATCATTCTTATCCACAAAGAACTGGAAAAACTCCCCCGCCTGATACATATCGCTACCCACATATTCTCCATGTTCCCGAGTGTTCAGGGGGCTTGGATAGAAAGGGAAGATATCCATATAGAACACCAGGGTCTCACCAAGATCCGTTGAGGGAATGATCTGATGAATATAGGGCAGATATTCCTTGGAAATGCTCATATCCTGATTCACTGGGTCATTGAAGATGTGAACTACTGGAATGGTATGACCCGTAAAGGGATTGCGCCAGGATTCCAGGATTTTTCCAGTGCGATGATCCTTAAAAAAAGCAGCTTCACGGGTCAGGAGTTTGAACCCTCCCTCTTCCACGATGCTGCGGGCTATACTATATCCCTCAAAGTCAAAGAGTTGCATGCTCTTTTCACCAGGGATTATGCTGTAAACCTGTCCTGTCCAGTGATAGACCACTTCCTTGCCGGAAGCGTCACCCCGCACTCGCAGAAATGCCTGCAGATAGTCTTCAGGATTGCTCAGATCCAGCCCCGATCCCAGCAGAGGTGAGGCACACAAAAGGCATAGCAATAGAATCTTGAACTGCATTGGCACATTTCTCCCATAATTATTCACTATGTTCCATGCTAAAAGCAAGCCCCGAGGTGTCAAGAAGTTTTGCAGTCTCAAGGTTTTTGGAATTGGCGACACTTACAATCAGTGATGAATCTAGCCCGTTAGTTATCGTCACGATGCCGTTACCTTGTGGTCACAAAAGTAACGGCAAGGTGACCGCATCGTGACGGAAATGAATGGGGGTGAAGAAGCTTACGATCTGGGGAAATCAGGAACCCAAAATCCCCAGCAGCACACCAGCAGCCACTGCTGAGCCAACCACACCTGCTACATTGGGTGCCATGGCGTGCATTACCAGGTAATTTGAGCGATCATATTTCTGTCCTTCTACCTGCACTACTCTGGCTGAAGCTGGCACGGCGGATACTCCGGCTGCCCCGATCAGAGGATTGATCTTGTTTTTGGTAAAGAGGTTCATTATTTTGGCAAACATAACTCCTGTGGCAGTTGCAACACAGAAGGAGGCAGCTCCAAGCAGGAAGATCATGATGGTGGCTGGAGTCAGGAATACATCAGCGGTAGTTTTGGCTCCCACAGTAAGTCCGATCAGAACCGTTACCACATCAATCAGAACAGTTCTAGCACTATTGGCAAGGCGTTCAGTAACTCCGCTTTCTTTGAGCAAATTGCCCAGGAAGAGCATCGCCAGCAGGATTGCGGAGCCGGGAGCGATCAGGGAAGTAACGATGAAAGCAACAATCGGGAAGAAGATTTTTTCCTTTTTGCTAACGACCCGCAGCGCTTTCATGCGAATCACTCTTTCTTTTTTGGTGGTGAGTAAGCGCATGATGGGGGGCTGGATCACAGGAACCAATGCCATGTAGGAATAGGCTGCCAAAGCGATTGAGCCCAAGAGATGGGGTGCCATTTTGGAGGCCAGAAAGATGGATGTGGGCCCATCAGCTCCACCGATAATTCCGATGGAAGCGGCTTCCATGATATTGAAACCCAAGAGAATGGAGCCAATAAAGGTGGCAAAGATGCCAAATTGTGCAGCAGCTCCCAAGAGGATCAACCTGGGATTGGCAATCAGAGTGGAAAAATCCGTCATCGCCCCTACACCCATGAAGATCAACGAGGGATAGACTCCCTTTTTTACTCCAAAATAAAGATACGAAAGCACCGAGCCTTCGGCTTCTACTCCCAGTCCCTGAGCGGCTACTCCAGGTAAATTGCCTACTAACATTCCAAAGCCGATGGGAACCAGAAGCAAGGGTTCAAACTCTCTACTGATGCCCAGATACACAAAAAGCATCCCTGCGGCCATCATAATCAGATTACCCAGTTCCACGTTCAAGAAACCGGTGGTTTGGATGAATTGAAATAGTTCTTGCATGCCTTAAACTCCCAGCTCGATCAAGGGATCGCCTTCCTGAACACTGTCACCTCGGGTTACCAGGACTTTCAGTACTTTTCCGGATTGTGAGAAGTGAATATCGGATTCCATTTTCATGGCTTCCAAAACCACTGCTACATCTCCATCGCTAACGCTTTGCCCGGCATTTACTTTCACGTCGATAATCGTTCCGGGAATTGGGGCTCGCAGGATGTTGTCCTTGGGGCTATTATCAACATTCTGGGAGACGCTGGCCTGTCTGCGGGTTGCTTTGGGAGCGGTTGGAACTTTCAGTTCTTCACCTTCCAGAGTCATCAGAATGTCTCCCTCTTGCACAAGAGAGCGTTCTTTGACCAGGATTTTGCCAATCTTGGCATCTACTGGAGAGGCAATTTCACTTTCCATTTTCATCGCTTCAATGATCGCAATGGGCTGGCCTTTCTTGACCAGATCACCTTCTTTCACTGGGATTGAGACGATCACTCCGGGCAATGGAGCATGAACTTCGCCACTGCCAGGATCAAAGCCACTGCTGAAGTTCGGAGCAAGGGGCACGGATTTTTCTCTATCACCCAGTTTGGGCACATCCGTGCTATGATCGTCCTCGATCTGAACCAGATACTCCTGGCCATTGATGTTGAGCTTGGCATGGCTGGTAGTGTATTCCACAACGCGCGCTTCATAGCGTTCGCCATTGATGATCAATTTATAGGTTTTCATTGCTTATCTCCTTGAGTTCAGTTCGCGATTTGGCATGCTGAGCACGGCACTGGCGCGCCATTGATTGGTGGGAGTTCTGCGGAAGGTCAATACCATGCGGCGTTTATCCTCGATTTCCTGTTGGTGTATGTGTAAAGCTGTGATGGCAGCAACGATCACATTGCGAGAGAGATTTTTGGGTGCAGCTTTCAGCTTTCCCTCACTACCGAGTTTGATTACTGGAGTGCTTTGCTCCGCTCTGTTCAGATGCACCAATTGGCGGATCACAATGCTGGTCAGAAGCAAGGCAGAGAATACCACCAGCATTCCCACCAGGGTGACACTTGCGCCATAGATCAGAGCATCTTGGGTAAACTCATCGTGGATATCTTTGATTCTTTGGGGGGAGATATTCAGAGCTTGAATGGACCGGTTATCCCAGCTTTTATCAAGCGGATCATTGTTGCCCAGCATGGCTTTGAGCTTTTTCATGGGCATACTTAGACTTGCCGATATCTCCGATACAGTGCTCAATTCATTGTAGCCATACTCCACCGTCTGTTTCCCCAGGAGTGCCCGATAGGGGCTAATCTCCAGACGCCGCAATGTCATATCGTTCAGGGCTTTATTGGCAGGTTCCAAACCCAGTGCGCTTTTCCAGCGGTCAATATTCTTGATCTCCAGCTTTTGGGCAACCTGGGACAGGGTGTTTGTATCCCGGAAGCCGTATTCGGCCAGAATTGATTGTTCGCGGGATTCGGAGAGGGAATCGATCAGAGCTGCGGTATCGTCAGCTTCAGCTTGCTGCCCCACGAGCAAAAAGGGCAGCATAAACAAAAGCATGCAGAAGCCGTATGTTTTATTCATTATCATAACCTTATAGCGGCATATTGCCATGCTTGCGGGGAGGAATGCTGTCTTTCTTGTTGGCTAGCATTTCCAGTGCCCTGATCAAACGGAAACGGGTTTGTGCCGGTTCAATGATATCATCCACAAAGCCACGTTCGGCTGCCCGGAAGGGATTGGAGAAGGCTTCCCGATATTCATCCTCACGATCCTTTAGCACTTGCTTGGGATCACTGCTGGCTTTTGCTTCCTTGCGGAAAATCACTTCCACCGCACCTTTGGGCCCCATCACAGCTATTTCTGCGGAAGGCCAGGCATATACCAGATCTGCCCGCATATGACGGCTATTCATTACGCAATATGCACCGCCATAGGCTTTCCGGATGATCACAGTGATCTTGGGCACTGTGGCTTCGGCAAAGGCATATAGCATTTTAGCGCCATTGCGAATGATGCCGTTGTGCTCCTGTGAGGTGCCAGGCAGGAAACCAGGAACATCCTCAAACACTACCAGAGGAATGTTGAAGGAATCACAGAAGCGCACAAATCGAGCGGCTTTCACCGAGGCGTCAATATCCAATACGCCAGCCAATACCTTGGGCTGATTGGCCACGATGCCGATGGAATGCCCATTGAGACGGGCGAAACCCACCACGATATTCTGGGCAAAATTGCTCATAACTTGCAGGAATTCACCTTCGTCAACGATGGGATAGATCACATCCAAAATATCGTAAGGCTTGTTGGGATTATCAGGGATCACGGTGTTTAACTCCAGGCATTCTCTGGTAAGCGGATCCGGATTGGGAAACACTGGAGGATCTTCCATGTTGTTTGCCGGAAGGTAGGATAGAAGCTTCTTGATCAAGAGGATGGTTTCTTCCTCATTGTCGGTCATGAAATGAGCAACACCGCTTTTGCTGGCATGGATTTTTGCACCACCCAGATCCTCAATGCTCACCGTTTCATTAAGCACCGTCTTCACTACTTTTGGTCCTGTGACAAACATGTAGCTGTTGTTCTTCTCCATTACCACAAAGTCAGTGATTGCCGGAGAATAAACAGCTCCACCTGCGCAGGGACCGAGGATGGCAGAGATCTGGGGAATCACCCCGCTGGCCATCACATTGCGCCAGAAGATTTCGGCATAACCAGCCAGGGCATCAACACCTTCCTGAATCCGGGCACCACCGGAATCATTCAGACCAATCAGGGGACAGCCATTTTTGAGAGACATATCCATGATCTTGCAGATCTTTTCGGCATAGGTTTTGGAGAGTGAGCCTCCAAACACTGTAAAATCCTGGGCAAAGAGATATACAACCCGGCCATTGATTGTTGCACTCCCGGTCACTACACCGTCGCCATCGTACACATATTTGTCCATTCCGAAATTGGTGCATTGATGACGCACAAAGAGGTCAAACTCTTCGAAGCTATCTGGATCCACCAATAGTGCTATCCGCTCACGTGCGGTGAGCTTGCCTTTTTCGTGTTGTTCTTCGATGCGTTTTTCACCACCGCCCAACCTGGCTTTGATTTTCCGCTCCCGAAGCTTGTCGAGGGGTCTTTGAGTATCCATTATATATCCTTTAGTGCATTTTTTTACTAATCTCAAAACCATCTTTTAATACTTAGCTTTTTTAGTAAAGCAATTTCTTGATCCGCTTGCATAGCTTCCTATATATCAGACATCAGAAGCACTTGATCAGCACTCTATTTTGCTAACTGGAGCCGATAGTTCTTGACAAATGCGGGCAAATCAATTTCATGGTTCCTTAGAGAGGTTTCAAGTGAACTATATGTGTTACCGAAGTACAAAGAATGAGATCAACGACGTTATTGCTATAGAAAAAAAGCATTTGCCGCAAGCAAATGCTTTTTTTTTGCTTAGGAGGACTGCGTGAGTATTGAAGAAATTATTCGCAAAAGTTTGGAGGAAGACCTCGGTAGCGGAGATATTACTACCAGATACCTGGATCTTGAGCCCAGCATCACCATTGCCTATATGATTGCCAAAGCAGAAGGCATTATTGCGGGTGCAGAGATAGCGCGCAAGGTATTCAAAACACTTGATCCCGAACTCAAAGTCACGCTCTACCGCAAAGATGGCGATCCTGTGAAGCCCGGAGACGAGATTATGCGAATCGAGGGGCGTCCTGCCAGCATTTTACAGGCGGAGCGAACTGCCCTTAATTTCCTGCAACGTCTTAGCGGAATTGCCAGCAAGACCAACCGCATGGCCATGGCTCTTGCCGGCAGTAAAACCAAGCTTCTGGATACTCGCAAAACCACCCCTCTCTTGCGCAGTTTGGAGAAATACGCGGTTCTGGTTGGGGGAGGATTCAACCACCGTCATGGTTTGTATGACATGATTATGTTGAAAGAGAATCATATCCGCGCTGCCGGGGGCATTAGCAATGCCGTCAACCGGGTAAAAAAGCATAATACCACCTACAAAATTGAAGTTGAGGTTACCAATCTTGAAGAAGTAGCCGAAGCGGTAAACTGCAAGGTGGATCGGGTGATGCTTGACAATATGAGCTTGAAAGAAATCCGCCAGGTTGTGAAGACCTACAAAAACAAGGTGGAGTTCGAAATATCAGGTGGAGTAACCGAAGAAAACATCCTGTCTTATGCTAAAACTGGAGTGCACTATATTTCCAGCGGAGCTCTCACTCATTCCTACAATTCGCTGGACATCAGTTTATTATTCAAGGAGTAAATATGCATGATCAACTAAAAACTCTGGCCGAAATGCAGCTATTGGATGACGCCATCGGGCGTTACAGAGTTTTACAACAAGAACTGCCCAAACAGCTCAATGAGCTGATCGAAAACGTGGAAATAGCCACAGCCAATCTCCTGAATGGAGAAAGCGAGAAGCAGGAGATCAACAAAAGACAACGTGCTCTGGAAGCTGACGTGAAGACTTTCCAGGAGCAAATCCGTAAATATGGCAACCAGCTTTCAGAGATCAAAACCAACAAAGAATACAAGGCTTTGAACAGCGAGATATCCTATCTGAAGGATAAGATCTCTGAGATCGAATCGCAGTTGTTGGAGCTAATGGATGCTGAAAATGAAGCCAAAGCCTGTATCGTAGAATTAAAGAAAGCTCTGGAACTTGCAGAAGCCAACAAACGCGCCAAAGAAGGAGATCTGAAAGCTCAGATTGACTCGCTGGAAAACAAGATTGAAAGCACCAGAGCTGAACGCAACAAATTGGCAGTGACCCTTCCTGTGCCTTTGATCAAACGTTATGGGAATCTGATCAAAAACAAGGATAATCTTGCTGTGGTATATAATCGTGATGGCTCCTGCGGGGGTTGCGGTTTTGTAATCCGGCAACAGCTACGTATTGAATTACAACTGAAGAAGAAGATTGTTTATTGTGAAAATTGCGGCCGCATCATTCTGGATCCAATCAGCGAAAGCGAAGCTGAAGATTGATCTGAACTCTCTTTGAATTGGCAATAGAGCCTCAGTTTAAAACAGGGGCGATCCTTTGAGATTACCCAGATGAAGGTCTGATCTGTTTGGACCAAGCTTGGGTTGATCCAAGATGGAAAGCATCGGGGAATATAATTATATCGCTGAAACCAGGGAAAGAACGAAAATGAACTTTTTTCTGGTGCGATTGTTCAAAACTTGCTTATCATATTTGCAGATGATTAAACAAGATTGGGGGACGCTGCAATATGGAACTAATTGTTGAATTTGGTTCGAATGCCTGCAAGGTAATGCAGTGTAGGGACAATAGAATATTTGTTGACTATCGCATTCCCCTGCGCCTGATCTCAAGCTTGGATGCTGAAGGATCGTTGAAAGAACAGGCAGTACAATCC
>Ga0265295_1006386_pt1 | contig 14307 bp, 11 predicted proteins | sample Munlansysbiofilm_FD_192503 | JGI IMG/M metagenome (GOLD analysis project Ga0265295, IMG submission 192503) | Leachate microbial communities from a municipal landfill in Southern Ontario, Canada - Methane capture system biofilm | ecosystem: Engineered > Solid waste > Landfill > Unclassified ... | reverse complement strand
TACCGATGTCTTATTCAATCAAAGCAGTGAAAAAGAATAATTAATAGGAAAAAAAGGACAAAAAAGTTAAATTTTTTGTCTTTTTTTTGAAAAGTATGACATATCCGCCGTGGTTTTTTTTCTTTTTTAATAATATAATATGTGTTATCTAGATAATTTACTAATATTTTTTAGATTGAAAGGGATTCTATATGGAGAAATTTAATCCTTTGATTGAAGAGTTTACAATTAATGATTTAAAAGTTTTTTTGGATTCTTTTGTCTATGATAATGAGCTAAGTCAAGAAAAGATGATAAAAAAGCAATATGAGAAAAATAATATTAAATTTGATAATCAGAGTCTATATTATATTGATAATATTAGAAGAAGTTTATCTTTTTACCGAGGAATGGATGTTGAAAAACATGATATCGACCCTAGTATTAATAGATTATATGGTGGTTCTAAGTATTATGCGTTAGATAAGGAAAGTAAGTATTGTGAAAGTTTAATGGGATATCCTTTTATTAATGAGGAGAAAAAAAGAAGAATTAGTATTAAACTTTTAGCGCGTTTACAACATTATAATTATAAATCAAGAATGGTTGATATTACGTTTAACTTAGCTGTTGCTATATATATGGCAGCTTATCAAAGTTTTATGGATAATGGTAAGATACTTGAGTTTTGCCATGCGAGTAATAAGGGTAAATCTAGGTTCGCAAACGTTTTGAGTAGGTATCATTATGTATATAATCCTAGTATGAGTTTAACTCATAATTTAGATTATATGAATTATTTTGCAGGAGTATCTGGGCTTCCAAAACCTTATAAGAATTATGATAGTAACCCTGTAGTTGTGATTGATAAGGAGACATTTAAGAGTAACTCAGCGCTTTATGATTTAAGATATGATGCTCAAGAGGGAGCTTTTATCATGTTTCTAAATGATTTAATGAGCGATCAAACATTTAGAGGTTTGGCTAGGAGTAGATTAAATACTTCTTCAATGAAAGCTTCACATTTAAACTACCGAAGAGTTGTTAATAAAAACAAAGTAGTATTTTTATTCTTATTGGCTAAAGCTGGTGTCACACACACAACAATTTATCCAGATAAAGATTTATCACATGAAGTTTGTAAGATTATTGAAAAAACAAAAATAATTGGTGGATTTATTAATCGTATTGATAGTTTTAATAGAAGTTTTGATGATTATTTAGAAGAATTCAAATGGAATTTAGTTTTAGTTAATAGTGATATTTTACATGTTAAGTCGTTGTTAAAAGTTTATATTGCGAATGAGGGAATAGTTCAGTTTTTAATGACGGATTATTTGCGAATACTTGCTTATAGAAAGCAAGTTATTAAAATAAATAATACTAATACAAGTAATGATTTTAATGAATCAGTTAATAAATTAATACTTGAGTCTAGCGAGTTTTTTTTAAGTATTTATTAGTTTAAATTTGATTTCTTTTCTTTTTACATAATATTTTCTTAATACCCCCTTTAAAAACAACTTGGTTTTGATAAATCAAGTTGTTTTTTTTGAGTAAATATGTTATAAATAAGAGAAACATAACAAATGTTATCTTATTTTTAGAACGGAGATTTAAAGAAGAGATGGAAAAGTACAAAGTAATTGAAATTAAGAAGAATGTTTTAGCTAATAACGATGAGTTAGCTAAAAAAGTAAGAGAAGATGTTTTGTCAAAGAATGTTTTTTTATTAAATTTAATGTCTTCACCAGGTTCGGGGAAAACCACAACTTTAGTTAGAACTATTGAATGTTTGAAGAAAGACTTTAAAATCGGGATAATCGAAGCGGATATTGATTCTGATGTTGATGCATTAACAATTTCTAAGTCTAATGTTAAAGTTATTCAGTTGCATACTGGAGGTATGTGTCATGTAGATGCTAATATGACTAAGTTTGGTTTAGAGGAACTTGGAGTTGAAGGTTTAGATTTAGTTGTTTTAGAGAATATCGGTAATTTAGTTTGTCCAGCGTCTTTTGATACTGGAGCTACTAAAAATGTAATGATTCTTTCAGTTCCTGAAGGAGATGATAAACCGCTTAAGTATCCAAAGATGTTTAAGATTGTTGATGTGTTGTTAATAAATAAAATTGATGCTATTGATTATTTTGATTTTGATTTAGAAGCTGTTCAAAAAAGAGCTAAGGAGATTAATCCGGATATATTAGTATTACCGATTTCAGCTAAGAAAGGTGATGGATTTGATCCTTGGATTAGTTGGCTTAAGAATCAACTTAAAGGTAATAGATAAAATGGAAAAAGTAAATGTTGTATTAAAATTAGCTAATAAGATTAGTAATAAGAAGATGGGTTCTAAAAATGGAATAACTGTTTTGGACCCTGAATATAGAATTTTAGAACCAGTTGTTACTGATGAGATGGCAGAAGTTGGTTTGTTTTTAAAGTTTAGAGTTCATCAATCAGCTGAGGATATCGCAAAAGCATCAGGTTTAGCTGTAGAATATTGTTATCAAAAGTTACTAGAATTAGCTGATGCTGGTGTGTCTTTTGTTAATAACGAGAATGGAGTAGATGTGTTTTGGCATGATACTTGGATTCCTGGTGTTATGGAGATGATGGCTAATAATTTACCTAACGTTAAAAAACATCCTGAAATAGCTGTGGCTTTTAATGATTATGGAATTGTAAAAGGTCCTAAGACCGCAGGAGCTTTTCCAGTTGGTAAAGGTTTGATGAGGGTAATACCAATTGAAAGTGCAATTAAAGCAGATACTAGAAAAGCATCTTATGAAGAAATATCGGGGTATTTGGATGAAGCTACAGTTTTTTCTGTTTCTGATTGTGCATGTAGAACTGCTAGAGAAGCAATGGGAGAAGGTTGTGGACATTTAAAAGAAGATATGTGTATCCAGTTGGGACATGCGGCTGAATATTATATTAGAACAGGCAGAGGTAGAGCAATCACTAGAGAAGAAGCGTATGATATTATCCATAGAGCTGAAGAAAATGGGTTGATGCATCAAATTCCAAATTTAGATGGTTCTGGTAAGACTCATGCTATTTGTAATTGTTGCGGTTGTTCATGTTTTTCTTTGAGAAGTGCTGAAATGTTTATGAACGCGGATATGGTAAGGTCAAATTATGTAGCTGAGGTTGATGAGGAAAAATGTGTAGGTTGTGGAGAATGTGTTGATAATTGTCCTACAAATGCCGTTAAATTAGGTCAATCTTTATGTTCAAAGACTCCTTTAGTAGAGTATAAGACATTAGTTACTCCTAGGGATACAGACTTTACTTTAGATATGTTTAACGAGAATTATCGATATAATCGTGAACAAACAGTTCCGTCTGGTTCAGCGCCTTGTAAGAGTGAGTGTCCAGCGCATATTTCAATTCCGGCATATATTCAACTTGCAGCTAAAGGGAAATATCGAGAGGCATTAAAATTGATTAAAAAATATAATCCTTTTCCTGCAGTATGTGGAAGAGTATGTCCAAGACTCTGTGAACAAGCTTGTACAAGGGGAGATATTGATGATCCTGTAGCTATTGATGATATTAAGAAGTTTATTGCTGAACAGGATTTAGTTGAAGAAAACCGATATGTTCCTGAAATAAAACATGATTATGATAAGAAAATTGCGGTTATTGGATCAGGACCTTCTGGACTTTCTTGTGCTTATTATTTAGCGGTAGAAGGTTATAAAGTTACTGTTTTTGAAAAAGAGAAACAAGTTGGTGGAATGTTGATGTATGGTATTCCAGGGTTTAGGTTACAAAAAGATGTTATTAGTGCTGAGATTGATATTATTAGAGAGCTTGGTGTTGAATTTAAAACTGAAACTGAAGTAGGGAAAGATATTACTATTGATGACTTAAGAAGTGAAGGGTTTAAGGCTTTTTATTTAGCGATTGGAGCACAAAAATCTAGAAGTTTAGGTTTAGAAAATGAAGATGCTGGAAATGTTTTTTCAGCGGTAGATTTTTTAAAGAGAGTAAATGTAAATGAACAAGCTGAGTTAAAAGGTCATGTTGTGGTTATTGGCGGAGGAAACGTTGCAATTGATGTAGCTAGATCTTGTGTTAGACTTGGAGCTAGACAAGTTTCTATATTCTGTTTAGAGTCTAGAGATAAGATGCCGGCTTTAGAAGAAGAAATAGAAGAAGCATTAAGTGAAGGTATAGATATCTATAATGGTTATGGACCTAAAGAGTTAAAGAAGGTAAATGAGTTAGTAAATGAAGTTGTATTTAAAAAGTGTCTTTCAACTCACGATGAAGAAGGTAGATTTTCTCCTTTATTTGATGAAAACGAAACATATGAAGTTAGTTTAGATAGTGTTGTTCTTTCTATTGGGCAAGCTGTTGATTCAGATTATTTTAAAGATAATACTGGAGTAGATATTAGAAGAAACAATACTATAATTGCGGATAGTTTAACTTTACAAACAAATGTTAAAGATATCTTTACTGGTGGTGATTGTTATACAGGTCCTAGATTTGCAGTAGATGCAATTGCGGCTGGAAAGAATGCGGCTATTTCAATTCATCGATTTGTTAATGTTGGGCAAAGCCTTACTATCGGCCGTTTCCATAATCCTTTTCTAGCATTAGATAAAGAAAATCTATTACCAATTTCTTATGATAGTATTCCTAGACAAGTAGCTAAAGGCGATGAGAGTTTTGCTTCTCATAAACTATTTAAAGAAACTGCCGGGCTTCTAACTGATGAACAAGTTAAACTTGAAGCTTCAAGGTGTTTGAAGTGTGGACAAGCAAAAGTTGATCCGTTTATGTGTGTTGGTTGCGGTCAATGTACAACTAAATGCCAATTTGATGCGATCAAGTTAGTTAAGGTTTATAATGAAGAAGGAGTTACATTTAAAAAGTTAAAACCAGTAATTGTAAAACATATACTAAAAAGAAAGATCAAGATGACTTTTAATAAAATTAAAGATAAGTTTAAATTGAGAAGATCATAATATGCATGAATTGGGAATTGTTATTCAAGTAGTAGAGACTATTGAAAAGATTTTTAAAGAACAAAACTTAACTAAGGTTGATAAACTGGTTTTAGAAATTGGAGAAGCTTCAGGAGTTGTTCCTCATTATATAGAAGATGTATATCCTATTGCTATTGAGCAATCTTTTTTAAAAGATATGAAATTGGAAATGATTATTATACCTGCAGAAGGTGTTTGTGAATGCGGTGAAATATATAATCTTATGAAGTACAACGGAATTTGTCCTAAATGTTCTAGTAAAAAGTTTAGTGTTACGAGTGGAAGGGAATTTAATATAAAGGAAATTGTTGCGTATTAAATAGTTTTTAAGAACTCAGTATTTGAGTTCTTTTTTCTTTAGTAAAAATAATAAAAATAACGATTGTTATTTTTATAAAAGTATGATATAACATGTATGAACATAACAAACGTTATTTTTATAAAATATATTTTAAAAGGAGATGCATGAGAAAATGTTTGTTTTTACACACGAGGTTTTTCAAACTATTTTAGTTTGGTTGCTAGTGCTTGCTGGTTTGTTCGGTTTAAATGAACTTACTAGAAGATTTAAGTGGGTTGGTCTAGCAACTTTTGTAGGGTTACCGGTAGTACTTACAATTCTTTGGTTTACTGTTTTGTCGGAAAGTACTTATACGGATTGGTTTCATTTGGTTAAAGTATATTCTTCTTTAGCTGGATGTATTGGTTTCTGGGCTATTAGATTTTTTGAGAAAAAAGATAAAGTCACAGGAGAAGTTGTATGGAGGCTTAGAGATCAAAAATGGGCTCTTTGTTTTCCTCCTTTAATATTAGCTATAAATATTATTGAAGCTTGTATTAGAGATTTTGAAATAGGTGTTAGTTATTTTAATCAATTTTCAGGACCAATTTCAGGCGATGTTACAGGGGTTATGGGTGGAGCTTGGAATTATATGAATGGTGTAGCTGGTATTTTGAATATTATCGCTATTACAGGTTGGTTTGGAATAGTTATTAGAAAACAAACTAAGAAAGATAAATCAAGAGATATGTTATGGCCAGATATGTTATGGTTTTGGATTATAGCTTATGATGTATGGAATTTCACTTATACTTATAATGCTATCCCTACTCATTCTTTCTATGCAGGACTAGCGTTATTAATAGCTCCAACTTTGTGTGCTTTTACAGTTGGAAAAGGTGCTTGGCTTCAACATAGAGCACAAACTTTAGCGATGTGGTGTATGTTTGCACAAACTTTCCCATTATTTCAAGATAGCGGTGATTTTGTAGTTAAAAGTGCGTATAATGAAAATGTTTATATGGTTTTAGGAGTAGTTTCTTTAGTAATAAACACTTTAGTAGTTGGATATATGATTTATAGAGTTTATAAAACTAAGAGAAATCCTTATAAGCAAGAACTATATACAGATTTAAAAGCTTATCAAGAAATTAAAAATTTGGCTTAAAATCAAGTTAAAGTGTGATATGATATTCTTATAGGATGTGATATCAATGGAAGAAATAAACAAAAGAAAACAACATATTATCGATTCAGCAATTTTGACTTTAAAGGAATTGCCGATAGATCAGGTTTCTGTTAGAAAGATTGCTAAAAAAGCTGGGTTAACAACTGGAGCTATTTATCATTTTTATAATAGTAAAGATGATTTGATTTTCGATTGTATGCAACAGTCTCTTTATTTCACTTCTAATCTATATCGTAGGGTTGAAGAAGGTAAATATCAACTAAAAGGAAAAGATTTATTGGATGAGATCAATCGCCAAGTAGAACAAAGAATTAGGAAGATAGAAGAACAAAAGTTGCATATTCAAATAATTAGTGATGTAATAAAAAAAGATGATGATTTAAAGAAAGAATATGTAAAGAATTATCGAAGGATGATTGATGTTGTTTCTAAGCTTTTTTCTGAGGCTTTTACAATAGAAGAGAGTATATGCCAAAAATCAGTGGCTTCAATTTTAATTGCGGCTATAGATGGTATTGCTTTACAACAAGCGCTTGATGTTTTGCCGGAAAATATTGATTCTATCATTAAAACGTATATTAATTTTTTTAATGAAAGTATTCCTGAATATTTAAAAAAGCATTCTGAATGTTGTAGTAATGATTAATAAAGACAGAGTTTTTACTTTGTCTTTTTTTCTATTATAAAAAGGGAGGTTTAATATAAAGTTTAAAGTTATATTAGTAGTATTGTTTTCGTTTATGTTGATTTCTTGTGGAAAACAAGATAATGTTGTTTTTTTAAACTATGAGACAGGTGTTGAAGAATATGAGTTTTCAAGTGAAGAAGTTTTAATATTGCCGAATGTAAGCAAGGATAATTTTGTTTTTATTGGTTGGACTGATGGTGAGAATTATTATGCTGGTCTTACAGAAGTAGATGTTAGTGGACTTACACTTACTCCAGAGTTTGTAGCGATTGAAGAAGTTTTTACGAGTGTTTATATTAAGAATAATGGAGTTTATTTAGGCAATTACATTGGTGATTCTACGATTGTTGGAATACCTTATTATTGGAATGATTATTTAATTGTTAATGCGGATAGTTTTAGAAATAGAACAGATATAGAAAAGATTTTTTAGCTAGTTCTGTTTTGACTATACCGGAATTAAAACATCTTGAGTCTTTGACAGATTTTGCTTTTTTTGGTGATTTGATGGGTTATACCGAGGTTATGCTTATGGGGGAAGCTGAATTTATTCATATGATGACTGATAATGATTGTGTTTGGGGTGGAAAAGATTCTTTTGATAATGAAAATCCTCAAAAGTATGACAACTGCCCGGTTATTAGCGCGAAAAGAACGGTAGGTGCTGTAATTGCGGATAAAACATATTATAATTATGAAGTAATTCTAGATATCAACTATTATGGTGGAAATTCTAGATTAAGTAGATATAATTTTCCTTCCTCTTTAAAATATTTAATTCTTCCTCATTTTTCTTCTAATCTTTCTGGACTTCCAAGATATCTCTACCAAAATCATTTTGCTGATATGAAGTATATTGATGGTTTAGATGCGGATTTGTATTTGGAAAATGGTATGTTTATTCGTGAACGAGATGATGAATTAGAACTTATTTTTTATATCTCTGAAGAAGATGTAATTAAAATTGATAGTGATGTTTATACAATAAATATCGGTTTTGATACTAGCCCTAACATAAAAGAAGTCAAGGTTACAGGAAATGGTGATTATTATAGTGTCGATGGTATTATATATAAAAATGATTCATCAACAAATGATATGACTACTTTAATTTATATTCCTAGGAGTTATGATAAAAATACATTTACTATGCCTGATGATCTCTTAAATATTTATTCATTTTATAACGATAACATCGAAGTGATTGAAGTTAATGATGATTTTCGCTATATAGAAACATTGTCAAGCATGTTTGTTAAATTAAAGTCCATTACAAATTTCGAGAATAATCCTAATGTCTATTATGAAGATGGTGTTTTTTATGAAGATGATACTAAAGAAGTAATAGTATTTGTAGATGCTAGTGTTAAAACTTTGGTTTTAAATGATAGTGTCAAAAGTGTTTATAATTATGCGATTAAATCAGTAGAAGAGTTACAATTAAACGATTCTATTAATCATTTAATTTATCAAGCTCTACTTAACGTTAGTAATTTAAATAAATTAGTGGTTCCGAAAACAAATTCTTATCTTATTTTTGAAGATAACGTCTTATATAGGGCTTCGGATAATTCTGTAATTTATAACAAAGAACTAGCTGATGAATATTATCTTCTAGCTATTTTAAACCCAGATTATAATGAGGAATACAATATAGTTACAACACTAAATAATGAAATAACTAAGGGAAAGATAAGGTTTATATTAGGGGACCCTTTAGTGTTTAGCGTTCCAGTTTTTATTAATGGCCTTGAAGCATCTAGCTTTGCTTATACAAAAAAATTAGAGTCAATAACATTAAATGAATATATAGAGGTCTTGCCAAGAGAATTGTTTAGTTTGGAAAATTTAAAAAGTATAACACTAGAATCTAGTAATTTAGTAAGAGTTGAAAGTGATTATGATTTTGTTGAAAATCCAGATTTTCAAGAATCAATGTTTTATATTTTAAATAGAGGTAGTATAGAACATATTTACGTACCTAGAGATTTGTTGGAAGAGTACAAAACAGATGTTTTTTGGGGACAATTTTCTGATATTATTGAACCGATTTAATTAATATATCTTAGATTAGTTTTATGTATAAATTTTTAGTGATTATTTTATTGGTTTTTAAAGGAGTATTATGGACAGAAAGCATATCTTAAGCAAAACTTTATTAACCAAAGTCAAAAAAAGTGATTATTGGTTTGGTTACGATTTTAATATGAATCTTTTTCGTGGTTGTGTCCATGGATGTATTTACTGCGATAGTAGAAGTGACTGTTATCAAGTGGGTAACTTTGAGGAAATCAAGGTTAAAATTAATTCAACTGAGCTTTTAAAGCAGGAATTATCAAGCAAACGAACTAAAGGTGTTATTTGTATGGGCTCAATGAGTGACCCTTATAATCCTTTAGAAAGAGAGTATGAGTTAACTAGGAAAGCTTTAGAATTAATAGCTGATTTTGGTTTTGGAGTTATGGTAATTACTAAAAGCAATTTGGTTTTACGAGATATAGATTTGCTTAAGAAGATTAATAAAAAAAATAAAGTTGTGATAGGCTTTACCATTACGACTTTTGATGATGACTTAGGAAAGATAATTGAACCTAATGTAAATGTTTCTAGTAAACGTTTTGAAGCAATTAAGACTCTAGTTGATGCTGGAATTACTTCCGGAGTTTTGTTGATGCCTTTACTACCATTTATCAATGATAATGTAAAAAACGTGATTGGAATTGTTGAAGAATCTAAAAAAGTAGGTGCTAGTTTTGTTTATCCTTTATTTGGAGTGACCATAAGAGATGGTCAAAGAGAATACTTTTATGATTCGTTAGATAAAAAATTTCCAGGGATTAAGGAAAAGTATATTTCTACCTATGGAAATAGGTATTATTGTGAAAGTTTGAATAAGAGTATTTTAGAGAGAGAGTTTAAGAAATCATGTGAAAAAAATAAGATTTTGTATAAGATGAATGAGATTAATTTAGAGATTTTTAAAAATGTGGTAATTGAGCAAATTAGCTTGTTTTAAAAAAAAATTTTTTTTCATAAATAATATTGTAAGTTTGACATTTAGAATATATAATTATTACTAATTAAATAAAAAAATTGCGACCTTATTTACTAACTTTTTTATTAGTTTTAAGGTCGCTTATTTTTATAGGAGAAAGAGGTGAAGTTAAGATATGAAAATAAAGGTTTTGGCAATTGTTGGAGTAGTGGTAGCTGTTTTTTCAATAATCACAATTTTTAGTTATAATCATCTAGTTAATATGGATGAGGATGTAAGTTTATATTATTCTCAGATAGATAATCGCTTACAAGAAAGGCATGATAAGATAGGGCAAATTCTTGCGGTTGTGAATGGCTTGCAAGAACATGCGGAAACTATTTATAATGCAATTACTGCGGCAAGAACAGCTTACGCTGAAGCAAAAGCAGCAAACGATATAGAAGGTATGATTGAAGCTGATGCTTTAGAAGCAGTTGCTTTTACTGATGTCTTAATTGCTATTGAGGATAATCCGTTAATAACAGCTGAATCTGGGTTTCAGAGTTTAATATATGAAATATCAGGTATGGAATCAGCTCTTTCTCAAGCAAGAAAAGATTATAATGAAGCAGTTGCTGATTATAATAGAGGAGTAAGAAAATTCCCTTCAGTTATTTTTGCTAATCTGTTTGGTTTTGAAAGTGAAAGAGATTATTGGAAGATGAACGAAGGGGCAGACGAGGTTCCGGAGATTGATTTTGGAGATTGATGATGTCAAGATTTAAACTTATTGGACTGTTCTTGTTTTTATTGGTTGCGATTGGGTATTGGATTTTTGCTGGCAGCAAAAAATATCCTTTGCCAACAGAATCTTATTACATTAATGATTATGCTGATGCATTACTGATGAGTACAAGGTCAACAATAGCTAGAGAATCGGAGAGACTATACAATTTTTCTCAAGATTATGAATTACCTGGTACGCAAATTGTTTTTACGACTTTTTTGGTTGATAATGTGAATGAAATATCTGAATATGATAAAACGGAAATTTATAGAGAATGGGGAATTGGAAATAATGATATGGGCTTTCTTCTGATTATGTTTTTTACTCAAGAAGGAGATAATTTAAGTTTGGTAGGGACTAAATGGGAACCTGGATATAGGATGGAACAGTTCTTGCCACCTTCGAGGGTAAATAGTATACTAGAAAATTCTATTTATAGTGATGAGTACATCGATAGTTTAGATATGGCTGTTGCTAATTGTTTATATCGAATATTAGAAGTTGTTTATGTGAACGTATATGGTCAACTTAACTTTAATTTCGATATGGATATGTATTATGATTATATGATTAACTATGATAGAGATGAATTTTATGATACTAAACCAATGAGTATGTTCAGTTATTTGTTTTCTGAGAACGCATTTATTTTTGATCAAGTATTTTTCTTTTTACCAGCAGCTTTGTTTGTTACAGTTGGAGGATTTGGTATTTTTAAAGCTGGTGGAGGAAGAAGTGGTGGCTTGGGTGGATTTAAAAGAAGATAGTATAATATTTAAGTAAATTTTTTCTTAGACGGAGGTATGAAATGAAAAAAATACTAAAAATCATTATTTTGACTTTAATGGTAACTCTTTTATTTGGTTGTGACTTATTGGGAGGCGTTACAACTACTAATAATGACTTGACAGACACAAATTCTAATCTTTTAAGCACTAATAAAACTGAGTTTACTATTACTTTTATCGTTAATGGTGGTGTCGCAGTAGGATCTATAACTATAGATGCTGGAAGTACAATTATGCTGGTTCCGACAATAAAAGACGGATATGTATTTGGTGGTTGGTATCTTTCTTCAGATTATAGTGGAGAACCAAAAACATCAGTTACTGTAGATTCAGATTTGACTCTATATGCAAAGTGGGATGAAGTTGCTGTTGATAAGGTTACTATTACTTTTAATACAAATGGTGGTAATCTAATAAATGATATTGTTGTTAGCAAGAATACAGTTATAACAATGCCTTCTAATCCACAAAGATTAGGTTATATTTTTAGTGGATGGTATACAGATAACGAGTTTAATAATTTATTTAACTCAAATACACAAATTAACGAAAATATAACTCTATATGCAAAATGGGAGAGGGAACCAATAAAAATGGTTTCAATAACTTTTATAACTAATGGTGGTAACACTGTCGAACCTATTTTTATCGAGCAAAATACAAAGTTATCTGAATTACCAGTTCCATTAAAAGATAGGTACGAGTTTAGTGGTTGGTTTTTAGAGAGCTCTCTTATTAATCAATTTAATATAGAACAACTTATCACAAATGATTTGGTTCTGTATGCAAAATGGACAGGACCAATTGTATACTCTTATTTGATAGATTTTGAAACAAATGGTGCAGATAAAATTGATTCTGTTTATGTTATAGAAAATACTCGACTATCTCCTGTAGATATTGAAAGAGTTGGATATACTTTTGATGGATGGTATCTTGAAGAAGACTTCCTAACCTTGTTTGATTTTAATTTGTTTATCAATCAAGAATATACACTATATGCTAAATGGAGTAAAAACACCTACAAAATTTCTTTCAATACAAATGGTGGTGGTTTAATCGAAGATAGTTATATAGAGTTTGAACAACCAATCGATTTGATTACACCTACTATGGATGGAATGGATTTTGCAGGTTGGTTTTTAGATATTGAGTACTCTTTAAAATTTGAATATGATGTTATGCCTGCGCACGATATCAAATTGTATGCAAAATGGATTACAAAGGTTATTGATTTCACTTATTCCATTAAAGATGAAGTTGTTGAAATAACTTCTTATCTTGGTAATTCAGAAAAAGTTATAATTCCTGATTTTATTGATGATTTACCAGTGTTAAAAATTGGTGAAAATGCTTTTATGAATAATACTACAATTAAAGAACTATACATATATTCTAACATTTTTTATATTGGTGACTTTGCTTTCAGTGGTTTAATTAATCTAGAAAAAATTTTCTTGCCTAGCGGAGTATATGAAGTTGGAATAGGAGTTTTTTTTGGTAATGAAAATATACAACTAATAGAGATTTCTAGTGAGTTGAATTATAACCTTTCTCATTATTTTAATGGTGTTGATAATATTCCTGAACATAGTTTTGTAATTAGATTTTCTAGCGGGTCGAGTTCTGTTAGCACAAGTTTGTTGAATAGTGATTTAAAGAATGTAGTTTTAGAACTTGCTAAAGACAGTTTATCGATTGATTATTCATTGTTTAGAAATAATAACTTTATTAAGCATCTAGTAATTCCAGATGGAATATCTAAAATAGATGATTATGCTTTTGAAAATATGTCTGCATTACAATCAATTGTCTTGCCTAATTCTATAGAAACTATTGGAAAAAATATCTTTAGAGGAGATATCAGTTTAGAAAGTATCACAACACCGTATATTGGTAAAACTAGGACATCGATTAGGAAGGAAGGTGTTTTAGGTTACTTTTTTAGTGAAACAGATTACACTGGATCAACTATGGTTAGACAAAAGGAGGGATCAGGTTATATTGATGGGGTTGTCTTTTATATTTCATCTTCACTAAGAAGGGTGGTCTTGACTGATTCCGAAGTTTTACAGGAAGGAACGTTTCACAACGCTTCATTTATAGAGGAAGTTGTTTTACCTGAGGGTTTAATTACGATTGGTGAATATAGTCTTTCAAATTCTGGTATAAAGTCAATTTCAATACCGGCTTCTCTAAAGGATATTGATAGATATGCTTTCTATGAGAGCGATAATTTAGAAAATATATATTTTTCTGAAGGTAGTCTTTTGGAAAGTGTAGATAATTATGCTTTTGGAAAATGTATAAGTTTAAAAGAAGTTGTATTTCCAGTGGGGCTAAAGTCTATAGGGCAAGAAGTGTTTAGATATAATGAGAATCTTTATTATGTTTACATACCGGAGTCAGTAGAAAAAATTGGTAGCTTGAGCTTCCATAATTTAGAAAAGACTGTAATCTATACGGGGGCTAGTTCCAATAAAGTAGAATGGCAATTAATCCCTGTTAAAATATATTATGATATTGATAGGATTGAAAAAAACGATGAGTTTGGGTTTGCTATTACTAATTCAAATGGAGCCATGATTGTTTCATATTACGGAACTAGTAATG
>Ga0265295_1006384_pt1 | contig 14308 bp, 13 predicted proteins | sample Munlansysbiofilm_FD_192503 | JGI IMG/M metagenome (GOLD analysis project Ga0265295, IMG submission 192503) | Leachate microbial communities from a municipal landfill in Southern Ontario, Canada - Methane capture system biofilm | ecosystem: Engineered > Solid waste > Landfill > Unclassified ... | reverse complement strand
GGGGCACTACGGGCCGTTTTTCATCCGCATGGCCTGGCACAGCGCCGGCACCTACCGCACCGGCGACGGTCGCGGCGGGGCCGGGTCCGGCTCGCAGCGTCTTGCGCCGTTGAACAGCTGGCCGGACAACGTCAACCTCGACAAGGCGCGCAGGCTGTTGTGGCCCATCAAGCAGAAGTACGGCCGCAAGATCTCCTGGGCCGATCTCATGATCCTTGCCGGCAACTGCGCCATCGAGTCCATGGGGCTCAAGCCCTTCGGCTTCGGCGGCGGCCGCGTGGACGTCTGGGAGCCGGAACAGGACATCTACTGGGGCTCGGAACAGGAATGGCTGGCAACGAGCGACAAGCCCGACAGCCGCTACTCCGGCGAGCGGGACCTGGAGAACCCGCTGGCCGCCGTGCAGATGGGCCTCATCTATGTCAACCCCGAAGGCCCGGACGGCAATCCGGACCCCGTCGCCTCGGGCCGTGACGTGCGCGAAACCTTCGCGCGCATGGCCATGAACGACGAGGAGACCGTGGCCCTGGTGGCCGGCGGGCATACCTTCGGCAAATGCCACGGCGCGGGCCCGGCCACGCACGTCGGCCCCGAGCCCGAGGCCGCCCCCATTGAACAGCAGGGCCTGGGCTGGAAGAGCAGCTTCGGCAGCGGCAAGGGCGGAGACGCCATCGGCAGCGGCATCGAGGGCGCATGGAAGCCCAACCCGACCAAATGGGACATGGGCTACTTCAAGGTGCTGTTCAAATATGAGTGGGAGCTGGTCAAGAGCCCGGCCGGAGCGAATCAGTGGCTGGCCAAGGACGTGGAGCCCGAGGACATGGTCGTCGATGCCCATGACCCGTCGAAAAAAGTCCGGCCGATGATGACCACGGCGGATCTGTCCCTGCGTTTCGACCCGATCTACGAACCCATCTCCCGGCGTTACCTTGAAAACCCCGCGGAGTTCGAAAAAGCCTTTGCCAAGGCGTGGTTCAAGCTGACGCACAGGGACATGGGCCCACGTTCGCGCTATCTCGGCCCGGATGTTCCGGCCGAGGAGCTGATCTGGCAGGACCCGGTGCCCGAGGTCGATCACAAGCTGATCGATGCGGGAAACATCGCCGCCCTCAAGACCAAGATCCTCGCTTCAGGACTGACCATCCCCCAGCTGGTCACCACGGCCTGGGCTTCCGCGTCCACGTTCCGGGGTTCGGACAAGCGCGGCGGAGCCAACGGGGCGCGCATCCGGCTTGCGCCGCAGAAGGACTGGGCGGTGAACCAGCCGGATCAGCTCAAAAGCGTCCTGCAGGCCCTGGAAAAAATCCGGGAAGACTTCAACAATTCGCAGAGCGGCGGCAAGCAGGTGTCCCTGGCCGACCTCATCGTCCTGGGCGGCTGCGCAGGCGTTGAACAGGCCGCCAAAAACGCCGGACACAAACTGGCCGTACCCTTCAGTCCCGGGCGGACGGACTCCTCGCAGAAACAGACCGACGTGGAAGCCTTCGCCGTCCTGGAACCGGTCGCGGACGGCTTCCGCAACTATCTCAAAGCCAGATTCTCCGTCTCTGCGGAGGAGCTACTGCTCGACCGGGCACAGCTCTTGACCCTGACCGCGCCCGAGATGACGGTGCTTGTGGGCGGCATGCGCGCCCTGAACGCCAACTTCGGGCAGTCCCCGCACGGCGTCTTCACCAAACGGCCGGAAGCGCTGACCAACGACTTCTTTGTGAACCTCCTGGACATGGCCACAGAGTGGAAGCCGAAAGAAGGAGCTGAAGGCGTGTTCGAAGGCCGCGACCGCTCGACGGGCGAGCTGAAATGGACCGGCACCCGCATCGATCTGGTCTTCGGATGGAATTCCCAGCTGCGGGCCATCGCAGAAGTCTACGCGTGCCAGGACTCCCAGGAGAAGTTCCTGCAGGACTTTGTCGCAGCCTGGACCAAGGTTATGAACCTCGACCGCTTCGACCTGGGCTGATCCCTGGAAACGATCCCTGGAAACGATGCATTCAAGGATTCACGGCTGAGGCCGGAAAACCCCCAAACTTACAACCGGTTCAGCGGACGGCGCAATGCCGCCGCTGAACCGGATTCTGAAAACGCCGCAGATGCTGAATGAGGCTCTTAAAACCGGGGCCGCCATCGGCACAAACTACTGGGTATGTCCGGCGGCAAGCCGCGTCACGTTCGGCGGGATTGGCTTATGGTGACTTTTAGCACCACCTGCGCTACAAGACGCCATGCACTCGACAGTTTGGGACTTTTCGAAAAGTCATCCACACCTTATCCTTCAAAAGTCACCTGCCCATGCCTGATTTCTACGAAATAAACGCCCGCGCCTACTTCGAACGCACCAACCGCGTCGATCCGGCTCCCATCCTTACGCCTCTGCTGCGTCACCTGCGCGCCGGCAGCACGATCCTCGACATCGGCTGCGGCTCGGGGAGGGACCTCAAATGGCTCAAAGGCAAGGGCTTCAAGCCATCAGGACTGGAACGATCCCCGTCCCTGGCGATCATGGCCAGCGAGCATTCGGACTGTCCGGTTTCCATCGCGGACCTGTTCGAATATCATCCTCCCATCCATTACGACTGCATCCTCCTCATCGGCACGCTGGTCCACCTCACGAAACCCGAGTTCCCGCAAGCGCTGCGCAGCGTCATGCGCATGCTCAAATCCGGCGGGATCATGTATCTGAGCATGAAAGCCTGGGGCGGGAGCGAAAAGAGCGAGGACGGGCGGGTTTTCCAGCTCTGGTCGGATTCGGAACTGCGGCGGGAATTCGACCGGCAGGAATTGACGATCCTTGAACATTCGCGAAGCCGATCCCTGCTCGGCAACAGGGATGTCTGGCTCGGATATATCCTCAAATCCGGTCAATGAAGATCGATCTTGCCCCCTGTGGCCGAAATAAAATCAAAAAAGAACCTGCGCAAACGGATGTCTGCAATCTTGCCAACGGCGCAGCTCTCTACTTTTGACCAGTAAAAAATTCCCGAGGTTCTCGTGCACGAACTCCTCCTCTATGCCCCCATCGCGCTCCCCGCTCTCACGCTACTCCTGCTGCTGGCCTTCATGCTGCGCACGTCAAAAAACACCCTGCTCCAGAGCGCCCGGCTGGATGCTATCGAAAAGTCTTTAGAACGGACCGAACGGATTCTGCATAACGAGATCAGCCAAAACCGGGATGAAACCGGACGACTGCTGCTTGAGCAACGCCGCGAGGTGATCGTCGCATTCAAGGAACTGGGCGGCAATCTCATGCAGAGAATTTTTGACGCCGGCTGCGCGCAATCAAGACAGTTCGACACGTTGGCACAAAATTTCACCTCGTTCGCCACAGCGAACCTGGCTCAACTCGATAGCCTCGGGAAGCAATCCTCCGCCAACTCCAAAGCGTTACGGGAAGAAATACTGGTCACCTTAAGCGGTATTTCAGAGACCACCACCAAGACCGTGAGCGAATTGGGACAAACGCAAAAATCGCAATTGGATGCCATGGTCGCCGCCATCGCCACCCTCTCCGAAACCAACGCCGCCAAACTGGAAACGGTCCGCAGCACCGTGGAGACAAGGCTGCACATGCTGCAGACAGACAATGCCAGGCAGCTTGAAACCATGCGCCAGACAGTTGATGAAAAACTTCAGGGAACTCTGGAAAAGCGGCTGGGGGAATCCTTCAAGCAGGTCAGCGAGCGCCTTGAACAGGTCCACAAAGGCCTTGGGGAGATGCAGTCCCTGGCTACGGGTGTCGGCGACCTCAAAAAAGTCCTCACCAACGTGAAGACGCGCGGTACCTGGGGCGAGGTACAGCTTGGCGCTCTTCTGGAGCAGGTGCTCAGCGCCGAGCAATATGCGAAGAACGTTGCCACGAAAGGCGGCCAGGAGCGGGTCGAATTCGCGATCAGGCTGCCCGGCCAGGACAATGAAGCGCCCGTCCTGCTGCCCATCGACGCAAAATTTCCCATCGAAGACTACCAGCGCCTGCTCGAAGCTCAGGATCGCGGCGATTTGGAGGCCATAGAAAGTGCGGGAAAACAGATGGAGACACGGGTCAAATCCTGCGCCAAAGAAATCCGCGACAAATATGTAAGCCCCCCAAGCACGACCGATTTCGGAATTCTCTTCCTGCCCATCGAGGGCCTGTTTGCCGAGGTCATCCGGCGTCCGGGACTGGCCGAGAGCATTCAGCGCGACTGCAGGATCGTCATCGCCGGGCCCACGACCTTATGGTCCATTCTGAACAGTCTGCAGATGGGCTTTCGCACCCTGGCCATCCAGAAACGCTCTAGCGAAGTCTGGAATCTGCTGGGCGCCGTCAAGACGGAATGGGGCAAGTACGGCGAAATTCTGGATGCGGTGCAGAAAAAAATCCATCAGGCATCCGAGACCATCGAAAAGGCCAAAGTCAGGACGCGGGTCATCGGCCGCAAGCTGCAAAGTGTCCAGGAGATGCCCATTGCCGAGTCTTCAGTCCTTCTTTCATTGCCGATTGAAGAGGAAAATGAAGATGCGCTCCTGGCTGCGGATTGAAAGATGTGCCGGATGGGTGGGCAACTCCCGCTGGATTTCACCCATTGAAGCATGGCATTTCCCCTGATGCCCGGCAGGTGGGGCCGCCTCTCAGGCACCGGAGCAGCCGTGAAAACCCGGCCAGACCATCAAAACGAAACGATCTTCATAGAATGAACGGACCAAACTCAAAAAAAACACCACGCCCATGATTATGCCATGCAAAACTGTTGACATTCAGCCTACTTGTCCATAAACACCGACTTCTCGACGCGCCCGTAGCTCAGTTGGATAGAGTGCCTGACTACGAATCAGTAGGTCGCATGTTCGAATCATGCCGGGCGCACCATTTGAGAAACAAGGGAGCAAACACTGTTTGCTCCTTTTTTCTTGCCCTTTCAAATGCCCCTCAAGACACGCACGGAATGCGGCGTCAGACCCGTCACGACCAGCCCAAATAATCGCGCCTATCTCAATTCGTTGATATCCACATGCTTCCCGCACGAAGGACAGCGCATCGGGGAACCGAAGCGAGCATTGACTCGGTACACGTGCAAAATTCCATTTTTCGTGATCACGTACGCCACCAGAACCGGATGTCCACATTCACAAAATCGCTGTTGCATGGAATGCCCCCTCTTTATTGAGAATTAACTTATGTTAATCAACCCGACAAAAAAAATTCTTACGCGTACGCCCGGCTGCTCCACAAAACACGGCCGATGACTCGAAGAGTATCAATCTCGTCGCCTTGAAGGGTGACGGGTGAATAACGCTGATTCGTGCTGAACAGAACCACCAGCCCGGGGCGGATCTGTACGCGTTTGACCTGAATGTTATCCGCAAGGCCGACAACATAGAGAGTGTTGTCCGCAACCTGGTTCTGGCTCTGGTCGATAAGGATGTTGTCGCCCGGTTCCAACTCCGGAGACATGCTGTCGCCAATGACTTCCATGGCGACCATGCGCCCGGGGTTGCCCTTTTTACTCAGCCAGGCGCGGTCAAACGGCAACTCATCGACGATCATGTCGCTCAGCTCGAAAGAACCGCCTCCGGCGCAGGCCTTGGCGGCCACCTTGGGAACGAGCACGGTGTTCGCCTGCTCATTCTGATAAACCGGCCCCGAGCCCGTCTTCAACCAGGCCGGATTGACCCCGAACGCAGCGGCGATGCTGAGCCCCCAGGACTTCGGCACGCCCCTGCTTTTCGCCATGGTGATTGCGGCAGGCTCGATGCCAAGCAAACCGGCCAGCTCTTTTTGAGTGCTGATACCCGTGGTCTTGGCCACCCTCTGGAAGAAGTCGTCAAATTTCATGTGCGGACAATTAACAAAAGTTAATCATTTGTCAAATCTTTTTTATCCATCTCTCTCCAAACCAGCGCCCACAAAAAAAACCAAAAACGTCTGCGTGAACGTCAAACCCAAGCGTTTCGGTTCGTCCCGGTCAAGGCTCGCCGACTGTCTGACTGAGCCAGGCATCGTTTGTTGATCCGTTGCCGGTCGTATTGACCCGGCCTCCCCCGCCGCCGCAAAACGGATCAACTCTACGAGGCCCGCGAAGGAGTTTCGGCGGGCCTTGACCGGGACGAGCCGGAACGCGGCCGCCCTGCCAACCATCCCCCATCCTCGCCTTCTCACCAGTCCGCCGCCAAAAAAAAACGCGCCCCGAAAGGCGCGTCTCATGTCATTTCGAGATAAACGTTCTTCCTAAAGCTTGAACTTCTTCACCAGCTGTTCCAGGGCTTCGGCCAGAAGGGACAGGTTTTCGGAGCTCTGCTTGAGTTCGGTGCTGTTGCCCGAAATCTGTCCGGACGCTTCGCTGACCTGCACGATGTCCTTGGCGATTTCGCCGGTGACCGTGGAGGCCTGGGACACGTTTTCATTGACCTCCTGGATGCCCAGCGACGCCTGGCCGACATTCTCGGCGATTTCGCGGGTGGCGGCGGACTGCTGCTCCACGGCGGCGGCGATGGTGGCAACAAAGTCGCGCACCTCCCCAATGACGGCCATGACCTGGGCAATCTCCTCCACGGTGGCGGCGGTGGAACTCTGGATGCCCTCGATGCGCTGCCGGATATCGTCCGTGGCCGTGGCGGTCTGGTTGGCCAGCTCCTTGATCTCGTTGGCCACCACGGCGAATCCCTTGCCCGCGTCTCCGGCCCGTGCGGCCTCGATGGTGGCATTCAACGCCAGGAGATTGGTCTGGGAGGAAATGGCATTGATGGCCTCGGTGACCTTGCCGATCTCCCTGGCCGCGATCCCCAGTTTATCCACGCGCTCCGAAGCCGAGGTGGCCTTTTCCACGGCCCGCTCGGTCACTTTGCGGGTCTTGTCCGTGTTCCCGGCGATCTCGTGGATGGTCGAACTCATCTCCTCGGCGGCGGTGGCCACGGTGCCCACGTTGATGGAGGCCTGCTCCATGGCGGCGGCCACGGTGTTCATGTTCGCGTTCATCTCTTCCGAAGCGGTGGCCACGGTGTTGGACTTGTGGGACAGTTCTTCGGCGTTTCGGAGCAGCCCGTCGGACATGGTCTCAAGTTCCGCCGAGGAGCCCATGAGCACCTTGGCCCGCTCCGTGATGTCGGTCACAATGGCCCGCAAACTTGAGGCCATGTTGTTCAGATCCATCTGCATCCGGCCCAGTTCATCGCCGCTGCCGATCTTGAGCTCTCCGCTCATGTCGCCCGTGGCCATGCGCTTCAAAAATTCACCCGTGGACCGCAACGGCTTCAGCAGGCTGGCCTTGACCAGTATCCAGCCGAGCACGCCCAAAATGATCAGGATGCCGAAAGTCCATGCGCTCACGCTGAGCGCGGCCATGGTCACGGCTTCGCTCGCTTCCTTGAGGGAAGAAATGATGACAAAGGCTCCATGCACCTCGCCCGCCTTCCAGCCTTCCTTCACGCCGCCCGTCGGGTCCTTTTCGCCTTTGGGGTCGCCATGGCAGTACAAGCAGTCTTCGGAAAGACGGATCGGTTTGAAATACAGCAGCCTGTCCTTCTCGACGATGACTTTTTCCGGCAGTCCCGTGCGCGAGAATTCGGACAGGACCTCCCGCTCCAAAGCGTCAGGCTCGTTTTTAGGGTTGCGCGGATTCTCTTTGGGCACTCTGAATTCGTAGCCCGCCTCCGCCGCCTTGGCCGCGGCCGTGTTCATGGCTGTCACGATGGGCACGGCCTCCAGCAGCTTGGCAGGATCTTCACGCAGTTCGTCGAGGGGCCGAAGCACGCCGATCTTATGCTTGTGCGCCATGTCCTCGCGCACTGACTCGGCCATCATGACCACGGACCGGCTTTCTTTGAGCCGTCCGTTGATCGCCGACTCCTGGATGTCGCTGATGTGCAGATAGGCCATGATGACGGCCAGCACGATGGGACCACAGAGGATGATCAGAAGCACCTTCCAGGTCAGGCTGAGACGATACCACATATTCTCTCCGAAATTTATTTAAAGGGGAAATGACGACCATTTGAAAAACTACTCCCTCACAGCCAACAACAGCAGAAGATTATTCAGATAACGGCGTAAAAGCGAACTCCTGCACGTTTACCAGGCCCTTGTCCGTCAAGCGAAGCCTGGGAATGACCGGCAGGGAAAGAAAAGAGAGCTGCATGAAGGGGCTGATGTTCTCCGGGCAGCCGAGTTCGCGGGCGCTGGCGTTCAAGTGATCCAGCCCGGCCGCAATGATTTCGGGGTCCTGATCGCTCATCAGCCCGGCCAGGGGCAAGGGCACCAGGTTGAGCACCCAGCCGTCACGCACGCATACAAATCCCCCGCCGCAGTCGGCCAGGGCGCGCACGGCCAGGAGCATATCGCTGTCCGAGACGCCTGCCACGATCAGATTGTGGGAATCGTGGGCCACGGTGCTTGCAATGGCGCCGCTTTTCAGTCCCAGACCCCGCACCAGTCCGAGCCCCACGCCGCCGCTGCCGTGATGGCGCTCGAAGACGGCCAGCTTGGCCACATCGCTTTCGGGGTCCGCCATGATCCGGCCATCCTGAACCAACGGCCGGACCATGTCCATTTCGGTCACGATCTGTCCTGGAACCGTACGGATCACACGGACCTTCTTACCCTCCGCCGGAGCCGCCATGGCAAGACATGACGGAGCCGGTTCGCCCAGATGCACGCTTCTTGTCACGACCAGGTCCGTCGCGGCGGGCCGCCAGGAAGCGGGCGCTATCAGCTTTCCATCCAGGTAGGTCTGATAAATGGAGAACGACTCAAGTTCGTCAAGCAGCACGAAATCGGCCCGGTAGCCCGGTGCCACGGCGCCCCGGCGGCGCAGGCCGAAATAGCGGGCGGTGTTGACGGAGGCCATCTGAATGGCCCGCAAGGGGGAGAGCCCCCGGCTCACGGCCAGCCGGATGGTGTGGTCCAAGTGGCCGTCGCGCAACAGGTCGTCGCAGTGGCGGTCGTCGGTGACCAGAGAGCAGTTCTGGCTGTTGAAGTCGTTTATGAGCGGCAAGAGGTCGAAGAGGTTCTTTTCAGAACTGCCCTCGCGGATCATGACATGCATGCCCGCCCGCAGCTTTTCCCGGGCCTCGTCCAGATGGCAGGCCTCGTGATCGCTGCCCGGCCCGGCCAGGATGTAGGCATTCAGGTCAAAACCCGAAAGGCCCGGAGCGTGCCCGTCAACGGGGCGGTCCCCGGCCGCAACGAGTTTGCCCATGACCTGCGGGTCCTGATACAATACTCCGGGATAGTTCATCATTTCCGCAAGGCCCAGAATGCGTTCCGGGTATTCCTTGAACATGGCCGCGATGTCCCGGGCGGTGATGGTCGCTCCGGAGGTTTCCAGATGCGTGGCCGGGACGCAGGAAGGCATCATGCAGCGGATATCAAGGGGCAGGTCGCGGGTAGTTTCAAGCAGCCACCTGATCCCGTCCAGGCCCAAGACATTGGCCAGCTCATGCGGGTCGCAGACGACCACGGCCGTGCCGTGGGCCGCCGCCACTTGCGCGAAACGGAGGGGGTCGAGCAGGGTGGACTCAATGTGGATATGCCCCTCGATCAGTCCCGGGCAGAGGTATCGCCCGCAGGCATCCACGACCTGAAGAGCCTCATATTCGCCGAAACCGACGATGGTCCCGTTCTTAACGCCAACGCTTGCAGGATGAATCTCCCCGGAAAGGACGTTGACCAGCTGACAGTTACGAACCAGCAAATCCACAGGGGCCTCGCCCCGGGCGACATGCAGCAGGCTGTTCATGGGCATATTTACCTCGTATTGTAGGAAAAAACCGGTCAGGGCCGCGTTTTCCAGCGTCTGTGCATCCAGAACCACTGTTCCGGATAGCGCAGCACCATCTTCTCCACGGCTTCGGTATAAAACCGGCAGATCTGTTCGATGCGTTCCGCCCTGCTGCCTTCAAGCGTCGCCGTATCCAGGCACGGCAGGGTCACGGCCCGAAACCGGCCCTCGGGCAGACGAATGAGGAAAAAGGGCCAGACCTCGGCCTTGGCGCGCAAGGCCAGGATGGCCGGCCCCTTGTTCACGGCGGCGACCTTGCCCAGAAAGGGCAGGAACTGGGCCTCGGCCCTCTTGCAGTTGTGGTCGACCAGAAAAGCGCAGAGCCCCCCACGGCGCAGTTGCCCCATGGCCTCGGTCGCGGCCTCGCGGTGGGGCAGCACCCGAATTTTGCTTTGGGTGCGCATGTGCATCAAGAGGTCGGCCAGGGCCTGATCCTTGGGCAGCCGCGCCACGACATGACAATCGGTCTTGGTGTTGAAGCGCTTCAGCACGCCGCCCAAAAGTTCCCAGCATCCAAGATGTCCGGTCACGCCCACGACAGGTCGCAATGTGGAGCCCATCCGGACAAAAAGGTCCGGATTTTCGTATTCGATGCGCTCTTCCAAAAAGCGGTGGTCCATGTAGCGAGCGTGAAAAAGCTCCAGAAAGGAGCAGGCGCTGTGCTGAAAACTGGCCTTGGCCAGCGCTCTGGCCTCACGCTCGTCCAGGCCGAGGCGTTCCTGCATGCAGACCGTGGTTTCCCTGCGCCGAGAAGGCAGAACGGCCCAGATGAGTCTGCCGATTCCGTTTCCAAGGGCATGCAACCGCGCAAGCGACAAGGACGTACCCAGGGGCAAAAAAGCATTGTAGGCTATATGTCTCACACGTTTTTTCCAAGAGAGTTCATGATCTGTTCAAGATATTCGCACTGTCTTTGCATTTCCGCAGGATCATCTCCGGGATCGGGCAAGACGATGGGATCGCCGTAAATGATGGTGCATCTGGAAAACGGCCACGGCAATTGAAATTTATCCCAGGCGCGATGAAAGACTTTAGCCCGGCTCATCACGGCCCGCACCGGCACAATGGGCGAACCGGCGAGCCTGGCCAAAAAGAGTGCTCCGGGCTTGACCTTGTGGCGCGGACCGCGCGGCCCGTCAACGGTGAAAATGACGCCCACGCCCTGCTCGTCCATGACCCGCTTGGCCGCGATCAGGGCCCGCATGCCGCCGCGCGAACTGGATCCGCGCACGCTCATAAAGCCGAAACTCTGCAGTGCTGCGGCCAGAATTTCCCCATCCTTGCTCTGGCTGACCACGCAGGCCATACGCTCACCGGCATGGGCCGGGATGAGCGGAAAAATCTCGTCATGCCAGAGCATGATCACGGGCCGCCTGGCGCGCAGCTGCGGATCCGTGAAGACAGCGGTATTGATACGCTCAACACGCAAGGTCCGGTGCCACAGACGCACAAGCCAGGCCAAAGCGGTACCTATAAACCTGGGAGAAACGGGAACCCGCACCATGCAACTCCTTAATTGGACCAAAATAAAATCGATTTTTTCGATGGAAAGATAAAAAACGTATAGGATTAAACGATTTGACCAGATCACGCGGCCGCGTCAATCATCCGGAAAAAAAGGGAGTCCCACCATGCCCATCGTCCTCAATTGCGAAAACGAACCATGCCCCAACCCCGTATTGCGTTGCAAGCGGCTTCTGGACGAGCAAACGCCTCAAAAAATGGAAGTCATCGTCGACAACGAAGCGGCCATGGACAACGTCAGCCGCTATCTGATCAGCAAAGGCATGCGCGTAGACGAGACGCGCAAGGACGGCAAACTGTGGACCATCAAGGCCTCGCAGGTCGGTTCCGCAGACGCGCCCCTTGCCTCACAGGCGTCGGAGGCGCAAGCAGAGCCAAAACAGGCCGGCACCGCAAAGATTCTGGTCTTTCTGACATCCGACACCATGGGCCAGGGAGACGACACGCTGGGCACCCGGCTGATGGGCAATTTCCTGAACACCCTGCCGGAGCTTGGCGACGCCTTGTGGCGCATCATCATGGTCAACGGCGCGGTGAAACTGGCCACGGCGACAAACCCGGCCATAGAGGCGCTCAAAAAACTCGAAGCCGCCGGCGTGTCCATTCTGGTCTGCGGCACCTGCCTGGAGTTCTTCAAGCTCATGGATCAGAAGGAAGTCGGCCAGGTCACCAACATGCTCGACGTGGTCACCAGCCAGCAGGTGGCCGACAAAGTCATCACGTTGTAACAGTCCCTTTTTTCCGAACCATGCACGCGGACCCGGAACAATGGCCGGGTTCGCGTTTCACTTGGTCAAGGGCAATCCCGCTTCTCTCCAGGCCAGAATCCCGCCGCGCAGATCATACACATTCTTGAATCCGAGAGCGTCAGCCATTTTCAACACGTGCGAGCTGCGATTGCCGCTGCGGCAGTATGTGAAGATGGTCGCATCGCGGTCCAGCTCCGCGAACTGTTCCCGGAAATCCGAAGCGTAGTAGTCAAGCAGGACAGCACCTTCAATGAAACCCTGCCTGAATTCCTGCGCGGTGCGCACGTCGAGGATCAGAAAATCGGGATTGTCCCGGTTCCTGCGCATGAGATCGGTGGCCGCAGCGGGTGCCAGCAACCGTTCGTCCTGTGCCCGGCACGCAGCCGAGAACAGCAGCATGATGGACAAGGCGGCCACCACCGCGAACCGCATGGCCGCACCCCGGGCCGGGCGTCTGTTCACAGGATTCGCTCCGCCGCCGAGAAAATGGAGAACCGGTTCTGGCGTGCGAACCCGATGAGGGTCAGGTTCATTTCCCGCGCCAAGAGCACGGCCTGGTGGGTCGGGGCGCCCAGGGAAACCAGCACGGGGATGCCGGCCCTTCTGCCCTTGTGCACGATCTCCGAGGATATCCGCCCCGAGGTGATCATGACCGTACGCGCCAGGTTCACGCCCTGGGCCAGGGCCCGGCCCACGACCTTGTCGGCGGCGTTGTGGCGGCCGACATCGTCGCGGATCAGCTCCGGGTCCTGCCCGTCTGCGCTCAACGCCACAGTGTGCACGCCGCCGGTGGCATGGTGCAGGTCCGAATAACGGCGAAACCAGTTGGCCAGCTCCTGCACGCGTCCGGCGGGCAGGGTGAACCCGGCGGGCAGGGGCTCGCTCCCCTCCAGTTCCAGAGCGCTGGCGAACATGACGCCCTTGCCGCAGCCGGAGGTGAAGGTGCGGCGAGAGAGCTGCTCCGGCTCCACGTCACAGGCAAGGCTGACGCGCACGACCCAGACGGCCGGGTCAACATCGCAGTCCAGAAAATCGTCTGAGCGGCCCAGCAATCCGGATGTGTGCAGAAAACCGCGGGCCAGATCGCAAAGGTGTTCGGGCGTGCACATCAGGGTGGCGATCTCCGTGGCACCGGCCATGATGGTCACGGGCACTTCCGTGGCCACGACATCGGTCTCCTGCGCGAAACCGGTGGCCGTAACCTTGACTATATCCATCTGCACCAGAGGTTCCAAAGGCTGGGGATCCGCCATGGGGACTCCTTGAAAAAATGGTGAACGCCGCCGGCATCGACCGCGACAGACACGGCGGCAAGGCGAGACAAGATCGCCAGGCACGGGAATGTCCTACGTGCAGCCCGCCTCCTGTCAAGGCGAAGAATAGCCTTCCCGCCTGATTATGTTGAAATATCGCGTTAGGGGCCTCTTCGTGACAAAGTTCACATTTGAGTCCTTGCCCTCCAGCAGCTAAGAATATAAGGGAAAAAATCAACCCGAGGGACGCCCCGACTCTTTTATTTCCCCCTGCGGAAGATGAAAAAAGGTCACGGGAACCAGATCTGGAACATTCAAGGAGGAAATGATGAACCGTCTTCGTACGCTGGCCCTGGTAGGACTGATACTTTTAGGCAGCGCCACGATCGCCCTGAGCGAAACTTTCGAGATTCCCGAGAGCGTGACCATGAGCCCGCAGCACTTTGAAGGCTACACGCCCAAGAAAGGGGATGTGACCTTCAATCATGCTTCACACATGGATATCGCCTGCCAGCAGTGCCACCACACCGTGGCCGACACCTACGCCATCGAAAGCTGCACGACCGAAGGGTGTCACGACAACATCAAGGATCGCACGGAAGTTTCCTCGGTCTATCGAACCTTCCACACCACCCGGGACACGGAAAAGAGCTGCGTGGGCTGTCACCGCGAACTCAAACGCCAGGGCCCCAGCGACGCCCCCCTGGCCTGCAACAGCTGTCACGTGCAATAACTCTCCCGCCCCCCTTATGACAGTGTAGCTCCGGACTCCGTTGGAGCTTCATAAGTTTTGAGATGTACGGCACGCGGCCCGTTGTCGATGTGGTCCTCGGCCCCGCAATTTTGAGATGTACGGTACGCGGCCCGTTGTCGATGTGGTCCTCGGCCCCGCAATTTTGAGATGTACGGTACGCGGCCCGTTGTCGATGCGGTTCTCAGCCCCGCCGGAACTCCTTCGCCGGCCTCGTAGAGTTGAATCGTTGCGTGCAGGGCGCAAAATCCGGACAGCCCTCCAGGCAACGATTCAACAAAC
>Ga0265295_1006383_pt1 | contig 14309 bp, 15 predicted proteins | sample Munlansysbiofilm_FD_192503 | JGI IMG/M metagenome (GOLD analysis project Ga0265295, IMG submission 192503) | Leachate microbial communities from a municipal landfill in Southern Ontario, Canada - Methane capture system biofilm | ecosystem: Engineered > Solid waste > Landfill > Unclassified ... | reverse complement strand
CCGTTCTGTCCGCAATTGGAAACCGGTCAAAGAGGTCTGGCTAAACCCATCGAAGGAGAGTAACGAGTTAGAGAGAAATGTCGTATTAGCTGCATAAGAAATCGGACAACTTGCTTGACAAACACCGACTTTAAATCTCTCTAAATCCTAGTATTATTAGGCAAAAGTAGGCGAAATGGGGACTCCGTTTTCATGCCTCCTAAATTTATTTTTACCTTCAACCTACGAAAGAGCGACAATGAAACTAATTAAAGACCTCGAACTCGGCTATGCTGACGCAGAAAATTACAAACGCCGTGAAAACAAAGATCTACTAAATCGTGTATTCATTCGCGATTCACATCTAGATAAACTTTGTAAGCCTAATATTTCTTTTTTGATTGGCGAAAAAGGTACTGGAAAAACCGCTTATTCAATTTATCTTTCGAATAATAATTATAAAAACACATCGGCCAGCATTAAATATGTAAGAGAAACTGAATATCAGAAATTTATTTCTCTTAAAAAAGAAAAGCACTTAACCCTTTCCGATTTTTCAAGCATTTGGAAAGTGATTATGTACTTGCTGTTAGCAAAACAATTACAGGATAAAGAGGGTAAGATTTCTCAACTCTTAAACCACACCAAATTTGCCGCACTGAGCGCTGCTATCGACGAGTACTATTCTAGTGCATTTTCTCCTGAAATAATCCAAGCACTTATTTTTGTTCAAGAGTCAAAATTTGCGGCTGAACTATTGCATAAACATGCAGCACTCAAAGGTGAGGAAAAAAAATCAATTACGTTCTCTGAAAGTCGCTTTCAAATTAACTTGTTTTATATCCAAAAAAAATTCGAAGACGCATTTTCTCAAATTAGATTGACTCAAAATCATATTCTTTTTATTGATGGAATTGATATTCGCCCATCTTCAATTCCATATGAAGAATATCTTGAATGCATCAAAGGACTTGCAAATGCCATATGGGAAATAAATAATGATTTTTTTCCATCCATAAAAGGTGGAAAAGGTCGAATGAGGGTGGTGCTATTGATTCGCCCAGATATATTTGAGTCAATTGGACTGCAGAATCAGAATACAAAAATACGCGACAATTCTGTTTTTCTCGACTGGCGAACTGATTATAGCGCACATCGCAATTCGCAACTATTTGAAGTAGTTGATCACATGCTTGGCATTCAACAGGATCCACCATCGGAGAAGGGGATTGCTTGGGATAATTATTTCCCTTGGGATTCTCCGAACGTCTATGAGCAATATTCGAAGCCAACCTCTTTCATTAATTTCTTGCGTTGGTCTTATTACCGTCCGCGCGACATTGTGACAATGCTTGAGATTTTGAAGTCCAGTACCAGCAATAGCAAGAAAAAGGGCAGTTTCTTATTAAGCGACTTTGAAAACCCCCAATTTCAGCGCGAGTATTCGAACTATCTACTCGGAGAGGTCAAAGATCATCTTTCGTTTTATTACGGGGCAGACCATTACGAAATTTTCCTGAAGTTCTTCGAGTACCTTGCTGGGAAGGACTCATTTGATTACGAATTCTATATTTCTGCATTCGAAAAGCTTCAAGAGCATATTCAATCAATTTCTGCTCCGAAACCAAAATTCATGGCCACACCAAATGACTTTCTCCAGTTTTTATTCGATCTAAATGTTATTTGTTATATAGAGCAAACTGAAGATAATAAGCCATTCATTCACTGGTGCTTTAAGGATAGAAGTTATGCAAATATATCGCCCAAAGTTAAAACTGGCATTGAATATCAAATATTTTATGGCCTCGCAAAGGCACTAAATGTCGGTAAAGAGTTCAAGAAAAAACGGGTATAACAAATCATACTAGCGGGGCGGTGTTTGTCAACCTAGTTAGAACGTAAATCATGCCGCCTCTAACGTTTTTTCCTGTTGAATGATCGCTAGGTTTTTATCGGGATTGAGCCATACTTCTCCAATCGGTTGCCAGTTACGTGTCTGACCTGAGCAGCAGGCAGGATTGGCACGTTGAACCTGTTGGTACAGTTCGTGACGAGCCCGTAGGATGTCCTCATCCTGGCCTACATGGCGCTGAGCTCCTGAGTTCAACACTTTAACTCCAAGTTTTTGATGCGAACGCCTTTATTCATGCGGGTTTTCAATTAATTTAATGCAATTATTTGTAATGGCACGTTTTAATAAAAAATCATTTCATTATTTGCTGAAATAGAGTAAGCGTTCGGGCATCCCCCATTGATTTGGCCGCGTAAGCGGCCAATATCATTTCAAACGCTCGTTTGCTGGCGTCCAATTGTGGGGTAGCAGCTCGTCAATCCGGTTATTCGGATGTGTTGGCAAACGTGTAAGCACATCCTTCAGATAGGCATACGGGTCATGGCCATTCATCTTTGCCGATTGAATCAGGCTCATGGCAGCGGCAGCACGCCGACCGGCTCGCAGCGAACCCGCAAATAACCAATTTTTGCGACCTAATACTACGGGCCGAATCTGGTTTTCAATATGATTATTATCGATAGGCAGTCGCCCATCATCAAGGTAGCGCGTGAGCGCACCCCAACGGTTTAGGCTGTAGTCCAGCGCTTTAGCGATTCCTGTGCTGTCGGGCACCTTGATGCGATGTGCTTGCCCCCTGTGTCAGACTAGCTGGAACCTCATCTAAAATTAAAATTTAGCTTACCTTGGGCACGACAGACAACACCATTGATACTTTGAGAGTCTGTATAATAAGTCGAATTATGGTTACACGACAGCCCTATACGGGCGGAGATCTTCAAAATGACAGAGCTTGTTGAAAGCCTCAACATTAGTGGGTTTCGGGGTTTTTCCGATTTGACTATTCCAACCTTTGGCAAGGTCAACCTCATTACCGGTAAAAACAATACCGGCAAATCTTCTTTGCTTGAAGCCATTCGCATTCTTGTTACTCGCGGTTCTTTAGATACACTTCAAGCCATCTTAAATTACCGTGAAGAAACGAATGAGTTCATGGACCAGGAACGTGAGCTGTTAGGAAGTGATTTTGGCCCTTATCGTAATTTATTCACGGGATTCCCTGATTTCAGTACTGGTACTGCCGGTTTTTCAATCAATGCTTCTGGCCGGCTACCATCTAACATGGCGTCGCTCTCTATAAATGCAGCATGGGCAATCAAACAAACAGATCCCACTAGAGGAGTAGTATTAGGCTTTGAGTCAACTACGCCAGATCTGTTTGGTGATTTAAACGGAATACCCGCATTGGAAATCACAACCGGTAATCGGCATCGCTTATTTCCATTAATAGATATATCAAGTTTAGCCAGGCGCTCCATAGGTTTAAACTCATTTAGAGAGGACACATCCGAAGTAATTCGTTGTATTTACCTTGACCCTTTCAGCTCCAGAACCACCGGACAATTAGGAATGTTGTGGGATGCAATCGCACTGACTGACGCACAAGATGAGGTTGTCAAAGCATTGCAACTGATTTCTTCTGACATTCAAGGAGTTTCAATGGTTGGCAGTGGTGCCACCCGTAACCGTCCTCGCACTGCTATCGTTAAAAGTGCCAATTTCGCTTCACCCGTTCCTCTACGCACATTTGGTGATGGCGTAAATCGTCTGTTTGGTATTATTCTTTCTTTATGTAATGCAAAAAATGGCGTTCTTTTAATTGATGAGTTTGAAAATGGCCTGCATCATTCTGTCCAAACTTCTATCTGGAAAACCATTTTCCGTTTGGCAAGCGACTTGAATATTCAAGTATTCACCACTACGCATAGCAGTGATTGTATACGAGCCTTCCAGGAAGCTGCCACCGATAGCCCGCAAGATGGTGTACTAATTCGTTTAACACGAAAAAACGATAAGATATTACCAACAATTTTCCAGGAAAAAGAACTGGAAATTGCTACCCTGCATGAGATTGAGGTACGTTGACATGGCAGAAAAGAAAGTTCTGCTGGTAGAGGGCAAAGATGATGAACATGTTGTTAAAAATATCTGTGGTCGTTTCGAACTTGGAAAAATCAACAGCATTGCGCAAACTGAAGGAATTGAAAATTTATTAACCATATTGCCTGTTAAGCTTCTGGAAAGTGATATTTCGGTACTTGGGATGGTTATAGATGCTGATACAGATTTACAGGCGAGATGGAATTCTATTACCCTGAAGTTAACAGAAGCAGGTTATTTAAATGTAAAAGAGCAGCCTGACGAAAACGGAACAATTCTTATGCCACCGTCCGATAGTTTATTGCCAAAGGTTGGTATCTGGATAATGCCAAATAATAAGCTTTCAGGTATGTTGGAAGATTTTCTGCAATTTTTGATTCCAGAAAAAGATGTTATTTATCTGCATGCCAAGGAATCTATTGCAGCACTACCCGAAAAAAGGTTTAGTGATGCACATGCTTCTAAAGTACTTATGCATACATGGCTGGCATGGCAGCAAGAACCCGGCAAGCCTTACGGCCAGGCAATTACTGCCCGTTATTTAGATACAGATTTACCATTAGGCCAGACATTTGCTTCCTGGTTACGTAATACTTTTTTCGATAATGTAAGTACTAGCACCTGAATACCCCCTTCAAGTCAATAACCGGGCTGTCTTGAAAGCTTGAAAAGCATGAGAATCCGCTACACAATCCCGTTCAAACGCAAGATCATCTTCGATGATCATTGGGAAATCCCGATGCAGGGAGGAAAACTCCGCATCATAGAAAAAGACGGTTACGCCAAGGCTCTCGAACTCCTCTTCGAGAAACAGCCTCTCGAATACGCTCCGCATTTTCAACATTCCGACCAGGTCGGAGTCGTGGCGACAATTACCAAACGCGACCACCGAATGGTATCCGTGAAGCGCCAACTTGATAATGCAACCACATTTCTTGAGTGCTTCTACGACATCGAACTCATCACAGATGAGATCGACGCTAAATACGAAGGGGAAACACCTGAGGAAGAAGTAAAAATCGCAATAAAGAGGATTGCGATGAAAAATCAGGATCCTGCCTTACCGCTTCCTTTCAATATGCTCACACGTGCAATTATGGCCGCTAATAAGCACGATGGACCGAGGTTTGAAGCTACTCTTATGAGAAACGTTCGCCAAGCGCTTGAGACACAGGAATTCATCAATTCCTTCCGTTATTCTTTCCTCTTGATTGAATCTCTCTACGGCAAAGGCCAATTCAAAAAAGAGGGTTTGCAAGCAGCATTAAAAACAAATCAAGAATTTAGAAATATCGTAGAATTAGCCATCAAAGATATGATCCCTGCGAAGAATGATCACAGTTCTGATACGGCTAAATTGCTTGCTACAAATCCAAGGGTAGAGGAAGTGATTAATCATCTCGTTGAGAAACGGGGTTTCTACTTTCACGGCAATATCAAACGGAAGGACGCTTGGAAACCACATGAACAAAGTGCGGCTGAATCGCTAGCTCTCCTGGCGCTCAGTATTGCCATAAAAATTTCAATGCAAGCAGCAGAGCCAATGTTCTCTCCAGAATTAAATAAACGCCACTTTGAAGACGCAATGCGCGCAGGAGCTCTAATCGTGTTTGAGATAAAAACCAGATTCCGGGAACCAGGAGAAGAGTTCGACCAAGAACGCCAGATCAACATCAACATGCCGGGCACAAAGCTCACACCTCGATCCTCCTTCGCGGTAGCTCAACATTTTCTCCAGGCATTCCAGAACAATCAACCTCTATCTGCCCTACTCGAAGCGAACTGTACGGTTCAGGCAACTGGTGAAAAAGTGTTTGATCTAAAATTTCATGTCATTGAAGATGAAACTGCAAAAACCACATCCAAAAACCCCAACTAAAGAAGTGCTGCAGCCTCTTGGAGGCATTATGTGTACTAAAACACAATGCTTCTTACTCAGAGATAATCTGATAATGTTGTTGTAAATAACCAGTGTTTTTGACCCACTTGAAGTGGCGAACAAACTTGAACTGAATGTAAAAACAAAGAATTTATGCGTTTCATCTCCGGACCTCTCAACAATCAGCTCCTGCCCAACCTGCTAAATGAAATGATCGAGGATTGCACTCGGGTTCGTGCAGCAGTTGCCTACTCGAGTAAAGATAACATGCAGCTTTTTGAGTCTTGTGCCAAACACCTCAAACCGCTTGAGTTCTATGGGCGCTATGACTATACAGTTCCAGTCGATCCATCTGTGCTCAAATGGTTCCTGGATAAAAAAAGTCCCAATTATGTGTGCAAACTTGTTCCAGACATCCTGCATGCCAAAGTCATTTGGTGGGTCGATGCTGGTGCGTATATCGGCTCTGCTAACTTGTCATCCCGTTCATGGATATCAAATATTGAGGCAGGTACGTTCCTGTCACACGACGAGTTGGTTGAGACAGGTATGGAGTTGGAGCTGATACGGTTTTTTGATGAAGTCGAAGACCGGGCAACAGAGCTAAGGAATGAAATCTACCTTGAGCAGCTTCGATTATCTGAACGCCGTGCTGACTTATTAAAGCAGGATTACGATCTGGAGCGGCAATTTGATAAAAACCGTATAATCAAGCAGAACCTAGGGCTGGTCTTCGTCGATACGAAAAACTCAGCTGATAAGCGATTTCGATCATTTGAGCAAGACTGGAACAATACCCTTCAGGATATGCGTACAATCGCATCAAGAATAAGCGCACCTGACATCAGGCCTGCGTGGATTAATACCACTATACCTGCAGGAGTCCAAGCTGACCAGTTCCTTCATGCTTATTACTACAAGCAGGTCAAGGATGGGAATCGTCATCCCTATGAGGAGTTCTTTGAGAGGAACTCCAAAAATCCAGAACTGGCTCTTCGTGAAGCCATGACGTGGTGGAAAGAAGCCGATTTCGATCATGCATTCGAGGAACGTACAATCTACGAATGGGCTCCTCAGCTTCGTGAACTGTTTTCACAAAACAAAATCCTGAAATTGACTGAAAATGAATTTATTGATGCGATTTCACGAGTACATGCAATTCGAGACCACGCCGTGAAGCAAGAGAACAAAAAACTCGGACTGCCAGATCGTCCTCAGTCTAGCGATGCCAAGGTCCAAAAATTCGGAGAATGGCTTTGGCAACAAAAATCTCGTGATGGTAAATCAATACTCGAGTTGCTGCATTATGTAATTTGGGGACACGGTAGCGTTGCTCAGCGACTATGGGAAGCCACCCGTAATGAGCATTGGAGAATACCCCACATTGGCCTTAGCAGTCTTGGAGAAATTATAGGCTGGGCCCGCCCTGATGAATTCCCACCGCGAAACATGCGAACCAGCAAAGGGTTAAGAGCTCTCGGTCACAAAGTAAATATTGGTGTTTAAAAACACCAAACATCACAATAGCCTTAGGGTTCAGGAGTACCAGGCTAAAAAAACTTAACCTTACATATCAATCCATTATATACCTTTGACAAGAAGCTACGTAACGGAAATAAGTGCATGCGCAATCATAAACAGTTAAAGATAAAGGTTGAAAGTAGATGTTGCTAGTAAAAAACGGAAAAGATCCAGATGATCTATATAATGCCTCTCTTGGATTTTGGCTACCGCCCAATACTCCTTACGGAAACCTTCAACTTAAGTATATGAAAATCATATGCCGGATCGACGAAGCAAATAGAAAAATCGCTGACAGCTGGAAATTTTGGAAAATCTGTTCAGATGGAGGAAGACTTCCTAATAATGCATTAGACCGTCATGTACTCGCAAATGAAAATGTTGTTTATATGCTTCGAAGAGCCGGTGATGAACTTGTCTCTATGATATGGCTGCTTGCAAAATATGAAAACAATAGGGATTATCCATCAAAGATTGAAATAGATTGTTTAGGGGCTGTGGTTTCACAAAAAGAAGGTCAGCGAATCGCGCTATTTTCTAAGCATATCGAGTTAATGCAAAAGTTAAACGACATAGCCAATGCATTTAAACATTCATTTATAAATTCAAACCATACTCTGATTGGTTCGACTGAGCCAAGAGTCCATGCTCTTGGTCTCGCATATAATCGGCTTAATGCTGATACTGTATTCTATGATATTTCAATGAATGAATTAGTAGAAAAATATAATGATTTTTTTCAAGCGTGTGTTCAATGGCTTTTAGAATACTCCGAAAAGAATCGCTAACAATGTAAGCATCCCCCCAATGCCGTATTGAATTCCCTCGTAGAAAAACGACAATAGGTTCCAACTAGTCTGACACAGGGGGGGGTTGCCCGCTTCACCAGATGCCATCCACATCGACAATAAAAGACTTTACTGCGTTGAATTTAAAAATCAACGCAGCAGTCAAATTGATAATCATGAGATTCAAAGAAAATTTACAAATGGCACTGAGATTCTTCAGAAAATGCTGAAAAACTTCACGCCCCGTGATTGCCAATATCATTTTTACGTTGTTTTTAAAACCGGTAACAAACCCCGTTATTTTGATTACCGTCATATTCAAAGAAGTACCGTACTGTTTAATCTGGAAAAGCTCAACCAGGATTTCAATCACTTTTATGACCGGATTTTGACAGAAAGCATTGATTTTTTTATAGACGAATTTCAAGATTTAAGGTGCGAGGGTAGCAAGCATTGATCTGGAAGCCTTGGTGTTTGTCAAGGTAGTTGTCACTATTTTTGTCTTAAGCAGCTTGTTGCATGTTTATCTCTTTTTCAGGGTTCAGGCTCACTGGCCCAGTCGGTTCACAGTTCCTGACTGGACGTGATCCCCAGCGTGACGGATTGTTCTGCTTGGCCTGTTCCAGCACTGCTTTACGTTGGGCCAGCAGCGCTGGGTCTTCACCGTCATGGCGTTGCTGGGGGGTAACGAAGTTGAGTTTACTTTGGCGGTGCTCGGTGTTGTACCAACGTACAAACCGTTCAACCCATTGCCGTGCCTCAGTGAGCGAAGCAAAGCCGGACGAAGGCCACTGCGGGCGGTATTTCAACATTCTGAACAGGGACTCGATAAATGCATTGTCATTACTGACCCGGGGACGGCTGTAGGAGGGCAATACCCCCAACTCTTCCAGCTTGGCCTTCATGGTCTGCGCTTTCATTGGCGCACCATTATCGGAATGCAGAACCAGCGGCAGATGCAGGCATTGTTCGCGCAACAGCCAGCGCTGCAGGAGTTCGTAAGCTTACCGCTCTCGGCCTCGTACACTTCATAGCCCACGATCTTGCGGCTGAACAGGTCCTCAAACAGGTAAAGATAGTAGAACTGTCCCCGTACTGTTGAGGGGCAGTAAGTAATATCCCAGCACCAGACTTCACAAGGCCCATTGGCCTGATGGATCAGGGTGATAATGGCTTCGCGCTCTGGGACCGAGGTCATTCGTCCTCGTTGCTGTCGTTGTTGTCCCAGAGCGCGTTGAGCTTTTTTCGCAGCACCAGTAAGGCAGCCGCTTCAGCCAGCGCCTTCTCCTTGTACCGTAATTCACGCTGCAGTTTCTTGATTTCCTGACGATCGCTCTGTGCCTGTTTACGTAAGGATTTTTCCTGCTCAGCGCTACGTTCAAAACCTAGTAATGACTCCGCTTTCCAGCGTTTGACCTAATCAGGGTAGAGGCCCTTTTCACGACAATAAGCACTAAGCTGCGCCTCTGAGAGCGTTGCGGTTTCAATGACGGTCGCAAGCTTGGCTTGGGCTGACCATTGTTCTGATTTGGCTTTAGATCCTGGCACGGGGCGTCCTTCTGACTTGGCTTGTTTACGTTCATGGGAATAACGGACCATGATGGATGTCCTTTACCGCCTGTCTGGTTGAAATGGGAGGGTGACAACTATCCTGCCAGATGGGGTTTATTCCAGATCGGTATGTATTATTCCCACGTGGGGTTTGGGAACAAGAAATTCACAATCAAAACCCACATTAATAATAAAATAAGTTGATTTTTTGCATAAAAAATGCATAATTATCATATATTTTTGATTATCTGGTAAAAATAAAATGCTCATCGAGTTTCGGGTCAAAAACTTTCGTAGTCTGCGGGATGAACAGGTACTCAGCCTGGTTGCCTCAAAAGACAACACACTGCAAGATACCCACACATTGGCTTCCGACCTGAACACTGTACCCAGGCTCTTGCGCAGTGCGGTTATCTACGGTGCCAATGCAAGCGGAAAATCCAATCTGCTGAAGGCCCTGCAATACATGCGTGGTGTGGTGCTGGAATCTGCCACTGTCATCCAGCCCGATCAAGTATATTCCATACAACCGTTCCGCCTGGATACCGTTTCAGCCAGTCAACCAAGCGAATTCGAAGTCACTTTTGCGCTTGGATCGGTTCGTTACCAATACGGTTTTACCATGACAGCCCAACGGATAATCAACGAATATTTGCTGGTATACAAATCAGCCAAACCCCAGCGCTGGTTTGAACGGTGGTACGACTCCGAAACAGGTAAAGATGTTTATGAGTTTGGCCCTGGCATGAAAGGTTCCAAAGCCTTATGGGAAGGCGCCACCCGTTCCAACTCCCTGTTCCTGTCAATGGCGGTACAACTCAACAGCGACAGCTTACGCCCCGTTTTTGACTGGTTTTCAAGCAGTCTGGTTATTTTCAATGAACATAATAAACTCAACCCGCAAACTTCACTTCAAATGCTCAAAAATTCAGGTGGCCGCAAGCAGATTTGCGATTTTCTAAGTGCTGCCGACATTAGCATCTCAGATATAGAACTGGTTACCCAAAAAGTACCTGGCCAAACCGTTCACTTTGATCTGACTGCGGGTAAAACAGAAATCCGCAACGAAGAAGTTGAAAAACAGCAATTACGTTTTTCCCATGTGACGCCTCATGGGAAAGCAGTCTTTGACTTGATGGATGAATCTGGTGGCACGCGGAATTTGCTGTTCCTGGCTGGCCCGGTATTGGAAATTTTGCAAAAAGGATTAACGCTTGTTATTGATGAACTGGACACCAGCTTGCATACGTTGCTGGTTCGAGAGCTGGTACATTTATTCCACCAGCCCGACATCAATACAGGAGGTGCCCAGTTAGTTTTCACAACGCACGACACGTCATTGCTGGATGCCCCGGATTTATTCCGTCGTGATCAAATATGGTTTGTAGAGAAAGATCAAGACCAGGCCTCTACACTCGTCAGCCTGTCCGAATTCAGTCCACGTAAAAATGAAGCATTGGAACGTGGTTATTTGATGGGAAGATATGGTGGCATACCGTTTCTAAATCATTCCCTGGGGCTAAACTCCTGATGGTTCGCGACAATTCTCCAAAAGTACGCAACAAACGGCAACTTGCAAGGAAACGCACTAGTCGTGCTTCTTATGACCGAATATTAATTGTATCGGAAGGCAGTAAAACCGAACCAAACTATTTCAAAGAAATCCGTTCTGCCTACCGCTTGCAAACGGCCAACATAGAAGTTCGTGCAAGCGACCTTGGTACGGCACCAATTCAGGTAGTACAGTATGCCCAGTCATTATTTGAAAATGGTGACTCACATAAACGCCTGCAAAAAAGAGCATTTGAACGTGTTTATGCTGTATTCGATCGCGATGAGCACGATAGTTATAACCAAGCCTTAAGTCTGGCCAAGTCTCTGGATAAAAAGCTCAAAAATGATAATAACCAATTAATCAGCTTTAATGCCATTCCTTCAATACCATGTTTTGAACTTTGGTTATTACTTCATTATGAAGATATACAGGCTCCTATTCATCGAACTGAGGTTCTTCAACGTTTAAAACACTATCTACCCAACTATGAAAAAGGTACAAATAACGCCTTTGCCAACACAAAACAGCATTTGGAATTGGCAATTTTACGAGCACAAACTTTAACCAAAAAATTTACGGCTTATACTAATCCAGAACCTTTCACCGATATACACGTACTTGTACAGCGGTTGACGACACTAGGAAAGTAATGCGGTAATTTTTAACCAATAAAATTAACTAAAACAAGGAGACCTACAATATGACCGTTGATATTTGGGAAGAGCGATTTGAGCCAAATGATACTCGTGCTAAGACTGATATACGTAGTGAATGGGAACGAGATTACGCTCGATTAGTTCATTCATCAGCATTTCGTCGTTTACAGTCAAAAACCCAGGTATTAGGCCTGGGAGAAAGTGACTTCTATCGAACCCGTCTGACTCACTCCATGGAGGTGGCACAAATTGGCACTGGTATTGTTCATTGGCTAAAAGAAAAACATAAAGATGATACGGAAATTTCTACTGCGCTGCCCTGCTCAGCACTAATGAACACTATTTGCCTGGCTCATGATATTGGCCACCCGCCATTCGGTCATGGCGGTGAGGTCGCACTAAACATTTGTATGCGAGATTATGGTGGTTTTGAAGGAAATGGTCAAACCTTGAGAATTCTTTCCAAGCTGGATAAGTACACCGAAAAAAACGGCATGAATCCAACTCGTCGAACCCTTCTTGGGGTTCTTAAATATCCAGCGTCCTACAACGATACAGTCCAGGATAGTGCCTATGGTGAACTACCTAATCAACGCTGGTTGTGTAAAGCAAATAAACAACTCCCCCCAAAGTGCTATTTGGATGATGAACAAGCTGTAGTTTCCTGGATATTCAATCCCCTGACTGAAGCAGAAAAAAAGGCATTTATTAAGCTTCAGCCTAATAAAAAATCAGGCCATCTGAAACCCATATACAAAGCCCTTGATACCTCTATTATGGAACTTGCAGACGATATCTCGTATAGTTTGCATGACTTGGAGGATGCTATTGCTCTAGGCATGGTAACTCGTGAAGATTGGGACGCCCACTTCGGACCAGTAGAAGACAACACATTGTTTTCTGACTGTGGACTAAAAGCTACTGATATAAGAAATAAGTTATTTTCAGGCGAAAGCCATAGCCGCAAAAAATGTATTGGCAGCCTGGTACACAAGCTGATCATTAGCATTTCTGTTAAAAACTCAGGCTTGGCCCAAGCAACCACTCATTTACTAAAGTGGAATGCAGTGATGGATCAAGCCCCAAAAGCCATGATGGATAGCATTACCAAGCTGGTACTTGATAAGGTTATTAAAAGCCCAAATGTACAGCAATTGGAATTCAAAGGTCAAAAATTAATCATAGAACTGTTCGAAGCCTTGGCATCTGATCCTGAGCGTTTATTACCTCTTTCAACTAAACACAAACATCAGCAAGCTAGTACCGATGCCGGAAAAATTCGGGTAATTTGCGATTATGTTGCAGGCATGACGGATGACTACGCAACACGCATGTACGAGAAAATTTACCATCCTCAAAAGGGATCAATCTTTGATCGGCTTTGAAATCTGAACCAACACTTATATTTCAACTCACCCTTTGAGGGTGAGTCCTACTTGTTCCCACACGGAGCATCACTTGTCATTTAGTTAAGGAAAATCCATTTAAAAACAATATTTTTCTGTCGTTTATGAAAGTTCAACTGTCTCCTTGATGTTGGTTTTTTACTGCCCCCTCTGGCAGGATAGTTGTCCAAGACTTCATGTATGTCAACTATCCTGCCAGAGAGGGCTCCCACGCAGGAGCATGGGAGCCAGGAAACTGTAAAATAAGTTCCAAACCATGGTCAATTAAAACATAACTGTTCAGCAATCAACACTTTGTGGAAAATCATGTTTTTTATATCTGTTCCAAATGAAATGTATAAAAAACCAAGAGGTAAATAGTTCAATGCTTAATAATCAACCGGCCCAGAAATTGAAAGTCATTTTGCACGCGCCAACAGGCAATGCGTTGCAACGTGCGCGCAATAATGCCCGTAACCTGAAAAAAGCAACGCCTGATGCTGAAATACGCATCATTGTTAATGCCGAAGCTGTCACCACCGCTTTGGATACTGTAGAAGCCGATACAGACATGATGACTTGGGTCTGTCCAAATACACTGGCAAAGTTAAACAGGGAATTACGCACCCCACTTACTTTATTGCAAAGCCCTGCAATTCTTGAACTGGTTCTCATGCAGCAATCCGGCTGGACTTACATCCGGGCATAAAAAAGGCCAAAATTCCGTACCTCACTGTCCCTGAACGTATGATCATGAAAGGTCAATTAAAGCGCCGGGTGGCATGACACGAAACCTGCAATTAGCCATGACAACATACTTGTTCCCACGCTCCCGCGTCACTGCCATTAAGTTAAGGAAAATCCATTTAAAAACAATGTTTTTTCTGTCGTTTATTCTTCGTTCCCACGCTCCGCGTCACTGCCATTAAGTTAAGCATTTTTTGAGATAATAAGCGGATTTGATTGACAGTTGAACATGGCTAAAAAAAGCAGGCAATTGAAGTTACCCAAGAGCGGCTTGAAGCGAATAGCTTCAAGCACCG
>Ga0265295_1006382_pt1 | contig 14311 bp, 17 predicted proteins | sample Munlansysbiofilm_FD_192503 | JGI IMG/M metagenome (GOLD analysis project Ga0265295, IMG submission 192503) | Leachate microbial communities from a municipal landfill in Southern Ontario, Canada - Methane capture system biofilm | ecosystem: Engineered > Solid waste > Landfill > Unclassified ... | reverse complement strand
TATTTCCAAAAAACACGGCAAATTCCCAGTCCGGGTTTTTTTGATCCATTCTGATTTTAAACCGTTTCATTCTCTCATTCAGTTCCGCTCCCGGTACCCGGCTGTCCATGAATAATATATATGAATCCTAACCATGATAGTATCTGTCATGGCCGTCGTGGAGTTGAAAAATTTTCAGGTTTATTTGAATAGATGTTTAATAATTATCATACATGACATCACTTTTTTCGGTACGTTCAATCAATAAAAAAATCCTCTATGTCGGTTCTCTTTCTTTGATTGTTGTTGCAAGTGTCATCATTTTGTTTGCAGCGCTTCCAACCAACAATAAGCCATGATCAGATGACAGCATATGCAAAGGTAGGAGAAACGGTCTCGCAGATGAATGAAGCATTTCATACCACCATCAATGAACTGGGCAACACAGCAGCATTGACTGAAGAAAATTACGTTTCATTGGATTGCGTTGCCCAGTCAGTTCAGGAAACTACTATATTACTCAATAAAATATCCCATGATATGACGAAATTTAAGATTTAAAAAACGGGGTACTCCCATTTTTTACTCTGCATTGAACTACGCATTCAAAATCCAATAGCCGGATGGGTAATGTGACGTGTCCACCACTTTTTTATTTATTAAGCAGCAATCTTCAGCTATGACAATCCAGGATCTCATCACCGATTTCTGCACAGACATGGAAATTCCCTGCGTGGGTTTTGCCAATGTGAGCCGGTGGGAGACATCTCTTTTTGAGCCCTGGATTCCAAAGGCTTTTCATCCGGATTCAATATTTCCAGAAGCACGGTCAGTAGTAGTTATCGGGCTTCCGGTGCACCTGCCGGTTCTCGAATCTGCTCCGTCCATCTGGTATCGGGAAGAGTATAAAGTCGTCAATAGTCTGTTAGATCAATACACCTGGCGTCTTGCATCATTTTTAAACTCGCATGGGTACCCTTCAGTATCAATTCCCCGGGACGGGTATGGGAGCATACGTATCCTGCAGAAGAATCCGGTGGCATTTTTTTCACATCGTCATGCTGCCGTACTTGCGGGGCTTGGAACTTTTGGCCGAAATAACATGGTACTGACACCAGAATGGGGTCCAAGGGTAAGATTTGGAACGGTGATTACCTGTGCAGAGCTGGATTCAAATCCGCTCATCTCCCCCTCGTTATGTGTCAGGTGCAATGCCTGTGTTCATGCCTGTCCGGCAGGTGCCCTGTCTGAAGATGATTATCCTGAATCGATAACAGATAAATTTGCATGTGCAGATAGAAGCGCATCCCTTAATGAGCAGTATCTTTCCCCCTGTGGCATCTGCATTAAAGTTTGCCCGGTTGGGAATGACCGGATATTTTATAGCAGGACAAATACCCGGATATATGATGATTCTCTCCCTGATTCTGATTCAATGAAAAGGTATCATCAGGCCTGGGAACATGTCCGTTCATATGGGGTGGGTAAGGAATGATACAAAGACTGAATTCTGATGTTCCGGATCTTTTAGAGAATTCACCAATCAAGTATCTTCAGCATGCTGATTGCCATCTTGCATACCGGGATATTGGATGTGGGCCCCCTGTCGTGCTTATCATGGGAATTGGCGGGACTATGTATGAATGGGACAGAACATTTCTTTCGGCCCTTGCGTCTACACATCGTCTTATCCTCTGTGATAATCGGGGGATTGGCAACTCATGCCCGGATATATCTGATATTTCCATTCCTGCTATGGCTGAAGATATCTCATGCCTTGTGCAGGCTTTGAACCTGTCCTCCGTTCATCTCTTTGGGTATTCCATGGGTTCGATGGTTGGAATGGAGATTGCCAGAAGAAGTCCTGGAATAATTGCTTCTCTGATACTCTATGCCACATCATTGAGTGGACATGATACTACACAAAGGATTGAACCGTTCGTTGATATGGCGCTCCCTGAAATTATTCGTATTGAAGCATTATTTCCTGAAGAATGGTTGAGCGTCCAGAATGATCCGGGGAGTGTCTTCCCGGCTCCGGTTCACCCAATTAACGGGCCGGTGATTATGCGGCAACTCAGTGCTATTGCACAATGGGAAGTGCCTGCGCCATCTCTCCTGTCAATATCAGTTCCGGTTTTAGTTCTTGTTGGAGACCAGGACTTGATTACGCCCCTATCAGAAGCAAAAAAGGTTTTCAGAACTTTTTCTCATGCATCATGTAACATTATTGTGGGTGGGGGGCACGGGGCTATGTATCAACAACCTGAGGTGATAGCAGGCCATGCACTTCAATTCCTGTCAGGAATCAGTCGAAAGAATGAACAATAATATCTTGCTCAATAGCCCATAATTACTCCAGTAATATACAGGGATATCAGATTAAAGGGGGATAGAGTTACGATGTTACAACAAACCTTATATCATACAATAACTATCTTTATGTGCAGACGAAAGAGTAAATTCTGACAATAGTTATTGATACTTATCGTTCAGTTCGAAAAGGTAATCTCACTGCTATTCTTGGTAATTCTCTGGCGCAATGTGATTTAGATCACAGCGGCCCAACAGTTATGCAAAGCCCAATCAAGGGACTATCATGGAAGGAAAGAAATTATATGTAGGCAACCTGCCCTACACTACCAACGAAAGCCAGCTTAGCGAACTTTTCTCAACCTATGGTGAGGTTGTCAGCGCCAAGATCATTGAAAACAAAGGTTTTGGATTTGTCGAGATGGGAACTTCAGAAGAAGCCCAGGCAGCACTTGACGGCCTGAACGATACCGAATTTGACGGAAGAACGATGCGTATTGATGAAGCACGTCCAATGCAGCCACGCCGTGACTTTGGCGGAAGCAGCGGCGGTAACCGCAGCGGTGGTTACGGTGGCGGAAGCGGCGGCTCAAGCGGCGGCTTTAACAGAAGACGCTTCTAATTACCCACAATATTCTCTTTTTTTATTCGATTGCAGGAGTATCTGCAAACTTATCTTCATCGATTTAATACCCGGTTGCATAATAATACCCGTCAGCAGAGCGGATTCTGACCGGCACATCAAAGACAGAACTGATGGGTGCATCAGTGAGGACTTTTTCTTTTGGGCCATCCTGGAAAATTTTTCCATCTTTAAATAAAACAACACGATCAATTTCCGGGATAATATCAGGGAGTGAGTGAGTGACAAGAATGATTACAGTCTTTTGTGCAACCCTTCGCATAGTTGTCCGGAGCATATGCAGGGCATGCAGGTCAAGACTGTTTGATGGTTCATCCAAAATTAATACCTGTGGATTATGAACCAGTGCTCTTCCGATAAGAAATCTCCTGGCTTCTCCTGAAGACATATCAGAAAAGGATCTGCACATCAGATGAGAGATCTCTAAAAATCTGGATATCTCTTCTGCTTTTTTCTCCATCTCCGGAGTTATTGCATGGAAAGACAGTCCGATGCTACTAAAAAATCCAGACAGGAGAACGTCTCTGCCTGAAATGGTACGGGTAAAGTGAACTGAAGATCCTGGGATACATACCCAAAATGTGACCGGAGAGAAAAAACATCCCACGTATCCTGCCCCCAGATTCGAAACACCGAACCTGATTCAGTATAAACCGGATAGTGTTCCCTGACAATAGTCTTGATAAATGATGATTTTCCTGAACCATTGGGCCCGATGATGGCCACATGTTCTCCATCCGGAATGTGGATAGATATTGAATCGAGGACTACATGGCTACCTAATACAACGGTAACATTTTGAAAATCAATAAAAAGTGATGGGGGATTCATGATATATTCCTGTACGAACCGGGCAATAAAACATCGATATTTTTTTAAATTCTAGATAGCTATTTTAGATGATTACTATGGTCACATTTGCTTATGATCCTATCCTGCTCATGAACCTTATTCTCTGTATTATTATTCTTGTTCTTGGAATTGTATGTACGAAACGAAGCGGAGAGTCTTTACCCGTTTATATCGGCGCTGCATTTGGACTTTTTGGTATCTCACATGCTGCAACTCTTCTGGGCTTAAAAGACTCTCTGACAATCCCCCTTATTGTCGTTCGTTTTTGTGCATATCTCCTTGTAGTGTGGGCACTGTTTCTGTATCTGAGAAAGACACTTGTTGCGAAGGAAGCACAACAGGCGTGGGTTGATTATTATAATGATGATACGGAAGAGACCTAACTCATAATCATGATTTGATTGTGAAAAAAATCTTATGATTCCGGGGAGAGAAAATGGAGCATTCCCTCCTCCCTCGTAGAAAATATTTGAAAAATTTTGTTAAATCCACCTGCTTTAATCACCTCGAATACATTCGAATTAGTGTAACACAGTCCAAACATTCCATCTGATTTTTTTATCTTTTTTGCGACAATTAATAACACCCGAATACCTGCACTCCCGAGAAAGACTGTATCGGAAAAATCAAGGAGAAGATTCTGGGTTCCTTCGTTTAGAAGATTTACAAGAGTTTCTTCATACGTTATCGCATTGTCATAATCAACGCGTTTCCCCATCTTGGCGATAGTTATTGTTCCACCTTTTTCAACCGTAATATCAATCATGTATCTGATTATAATCAGATTTTTATTTTAATGTTCTTTTCGATTCTGTTCTTTCCAGATTAAAGGTACATATACCGATAGAGAGATTTTAAACACATTTAGAGGTTATCTAACCCATATGCTCCCATGATTAAATAAACCTGGTGGCATGCAGATCTCAAATTCTGTTTCTCTACAAATTGAACAAAGCTTTTTACAATCATTGCCAGTATCTATATGTGGTTTCTTTTAAGGAATTCCCTCAGAGTGATCGGCTCATCCTTCTTGCAGCCTGTTGTTTCATTATTTTTGCCGGAATAAAAATGGCAGGGGATTTTATCGGCCCTTTGTTGATGTCCATATTTGCAGCAATAATCTTCTCTTTTGTGTCCATGTGGTTTCAGAAAAAAGGTATCTCACCCATACTTGCAAGTTATATCGCATTTGCAGTTTTTTTAGCCTGTCTTATTGGTGTGGTGACCATGGTACTACTAGCAGCATCCCCACTTGTTAGTTATATTCCAAAAATAGAGGCAGGAATTTCTTCAAACATGGATTCAATGCAGAATTCTTTCTCAAATATCGGAATTGATCTCGCAACAATAATACCGGTGACCCAGATGGCAGGATCGCTTTCTGCAATCTCTCCGGAGATGGCAACTTCGGTAATCGCCCAGATATCAACCCTGTTTATTGTGCTTTTTACAACCCTGTTTCTTCTCCTTGAATCAGCAATTTTTTCTAAAAAAATTAGTTCCGCCCTCGGTTCATATAAGCAGGAGTTAGCAGATAGGATAGCTGAATTTGGAACGATCGTTATTGAATATGTAATTATCAGAGCGAAAGTTAACCTTGTTACTGGCGCTGGATTTGGTATCGCGCTAGCGCTACTTGGAGTGCAGGATCCCTTACTGTGGGGACTTTTAATGTTTATCCTGAACTTTGTCCCGTATGTGGGATTTATCATCGCAATAATTCCCCCGACAATCCTGGCTTTGATGGAAATAAGTCCTCTGACTGCGCTACTCGTCATAATCACTTCGAGCCTTGTAAACCTGTTCTCTGAAAATTTTCTTTTCCCTCAACTTGCCGGCAGGAGTTTGGAACTCTCCCCTGCAATAGTATTTATCTCTATGATATTTTGGGGATATTTCCTAGGTGGATCAGGAGTAATTGTTGCGGTTCCGTTAACAGTGCTTTTAAAAATGGTTCTTGAAAGTTATCCGGAAACCCGCTGGGCAGCTATGATCATTGGGATCGGGCCGGAAGAAGAAAAATAAATGAAATTTACAATACTATAAGCATTGGTATTACTCGTACACACCAATTCATCCGCCACCTTTTTTACACTCTGTTATAGAGTTGTATGCATGAATACTGACATCTCCTGGGATCCCTCCCGGATGGAATTTAAACCGGTTTCAATGCAGGTTATTTACGAGGGCGCTATGAGTTTCTCTGCCAAAACCAGCACCGGACTAACTATACCTATTGATGCCCACGTTCATCTTGGCGGGGGAGGAAAAATCCCAAATCCGATAGATTATCTATTTGCGTCTCTTGGTGGATGCATCGGAATAAAAATACTACTCGACCTTGGTGATAAGGGCTTTAAACCGGAGTTGCTCACGATAGAAACACATGCAACACGAAAGCAAACCCTGCCTGCTACCTTTGAGAAAGTTCATCATATCATCACCCTTAAAGGTAATTTTGACAAGCAGGTGGTTACAGACACTCTTTCCCGAACTATGACTCTTCTGTGCCCCATTGCAGTCATTTTTGGTGAAACGGCAGAGATGACATGGGAGCACCATCTGATCTAAAAAAATTATATGTTACCCGGACCTATTCCGCTTTTTTTGGAGACAAATGCATTCGTTACCAGGTCAGATCTGAATGCTGAAGGAACAGTGCCGGTCTTTGCGTAGATGTATAATGCGGTGTTGAACACTCCTTGCAGGGCAGATGCAATGATTGCAAGCACAACAATCAGGAGTATGTATATTGTAAAACCTGCCATTATCAAACTAACGTTACCGAAAAGAAGAAGCAAAAATAACGGTAGCAGTGCAACAAGTCCGATAATAATAAAAATCAATGAAATAGATCCCGGCCCCACAATAGATTCCCCCCATGTTTTTCGAAAAAGGGAGGTTGATTGTTTTACAGACGCAACAATACTCAAATCTTCCAGAATCATTACCGGCACTACAAAGTAGGTAAGCAGGCCCCAGGCCATTCCTATCATGCTGATAACAACCTGCCCGATGATATTGTTTTCATCACGAAGAAAGGAGAGGATTACACCTACGGTTGCAGAGATGACTGCCCATGCAAAGATTTTTTTGAGGTGCATGAGTGCTTGTGAGATACCGTCACGAAAGGTAAGATCTCCACCGGTAAGTCTGATATGGGCACAGGACACAAGGGCAGTATTAAAGAAAAACACGATAAAACTCGTAACAAGATAAAAGACAAATAGTCCTCCATAAAGTATAAACGGGTTATTCAATGACTCACCAAATATCGTGCCTGCTATGAAAATGGGAACAATCATAAGAGTGACAAATATCAGGCATGTAATGCCGGAAAGAATTGGGAAAAGAAGAATTTCGTTATCTTTTTTAATTACTTCAAAACTTTCTTTTGCAAGTTCTATGCTGCGATATATTGATTCAAACATCTATTTCCTTTATCAGTTAACATGAATTGTATATAATCCCTGTAGGTTTATTGTGGAGCAATGCTCTAACCTGTTCTATCTCATCATATTTCTGTTCGTACGAACCGATGATAGATTCTTTGAGTTCATCAAATATGTCATTAAGGTTTATAGTTAGGTGATAAATTTTCATGGTCCTGTTTTTATTCTCTGTTATCTGGTAAATGATGTGGATCCATTTCTTTTTAATAAGATCTGTAATTGCGATGTTCACCTCCGGCTGGCGGAGATCCACTGCCCCTCTATGTCACGGAAAATAAGACCTACATCATTTATAACCATTGTTAGCATCCGGGCACTGTTTTGCTTCAACCCTGTAGTCCAAAATAAGTCTGCAATTTCTCCATCCCCGGCTGAAAGATGAAGGTCATGACTACCTACCATCAAACTTCCTAGGAGGCTGTCCGAGAACTGCACTTATCAAAAAACCATGATAAAATGGAACGCAAATCACAGTTTAAATTCGAATTAAACTTCAGAATGATTGTTCGAAAAACGCATATTATCATTCTCGGACAGCCTCCTAGCTAAATTAGGGGAATAACATATAAGAAAAAAGAAAATCTTAAATCTGTTAATCTCTCTGGATTGTTCACTGCAGCGTTTTATATTGCAATAGAAAGGTTTTTAGGTACTCGAAGGGTTTTATGAGGTAAGAGAACATTAAATGTCTAACGGTTTAATGGCAATTTCGGTTCTTTACATTGATGATGAGGAACACCTACGTGACTTAGCGGTAGCTTTTCTCTCAAAAGTTACAGATATCAGGTGCATTAGTGTTCCCTCCGCACAATGTGGTCTCCAAATGCTCTTGTCCGACAAATTTGATGTGATAGTTACCGATTATCAGATGCCTGAAATGGACGGGCTGGATCTGTTAAAAGAACTTTCTCTCCGAAATATTGATATTCCCGTAATTCTTTTTACCGGGCGCGGAAGAGAAGAGGTTGCAATTGAGGCATTTAACCTGGGTGCTACGTTTTATGTCCAGAAAGGGACCCCGGTGAAAGTTCAGTTTCAGGAACTTATTCATAAAATACGAATTGCGGTTGACCGGGACAGGACACGAAAGAAACTTATCGAAAGTGAACAACGGTTTCGGAGTTTTTTCACCCATACCCTGCTTGGCAGTGCTATTCTGAATGATTCATCTCAGGTAATTGAAGTGAATGATTTTCTCTGCAACATGCTTGGAATGGAACGGAATGATCTGATTGATGCACACTGGCCGGATATTCTGCAATCGGGTATGATCCCTGCTCATGTACACATCCCTGTTTTTCCTATACCAAAAAATGAGCAATATGATACTGCTTTTCAAAGACCTGATGGAACTCTCATCGCCCTTCGGGTGGCGACATCCCCCATTTATGAGGGGCAGTTGATTTCCGGGTACAGTGTACTTGTTAGTAATGTCAATGCAGAATGGGAGCTCAAGGAGCAGTATGATGAACTGGTTGAGAGCTGGACCGTTGTTGCTGAACATGAAACCAGTATACGTGCAGTCCTCAATGCCCTCAGTGATAGTGGATTGTTACTGGATAAGTCCGGTAACATTCTTTACTATAATCCGAAAGCAGGGGATTATCTTAGATTATCTTCTCATAGTAAACCATATAATCTCTGTTCTCTCCTTCCGGAACATTTGCGGCATAATATAAGAACCGGTCTTCTCACTGCAAGGAATACTGGACTGGACCAGATTATCATATCTGATGATAATGACCGGACCTATGAATGGACTATTCATCCGACTATGGGGACGAAAACGTATGAAGGGCAGTTTGTGTTGTTTTGCCGGGACATCACAACGATCCGGGAGATTACTGAGGAACTTGAAGCAACCAGGGAGCGATACCGTCAATTCACTGAATTTCTTCCCCAGTCTTTATTTGAGATGGATTCTCATGGCCAGTTGATATACCTCAATCCCCATGCACTATCTGTCTTTCAGGTAACCAAAGAAGATGTTACACAGGGCATTCAGTATGAATCTTTTATTACTCATGAGACTCTCCCTTTCATTCGTCACCGTATTGCTGAAGCATTCGATGGCCGTGGTGGAGAGCCGGTAGAAGTAAAACTCATCCGCAGGTCCGGTGAGATCTTTCCAGCCTTTGTTCAGACAATTCCCATCAGAGAAAAAGATGTTATTATTGGCATCAGGGGAATCATCATTGATATTTCCGATATAAGGCGGGAGGAGCGGGCAAGGCGTGAACTTGAAGAGAAGTACCGGACACTTATTGATAATGCCCGGGAAATTATTATTGTCTCCCAGGATGGATTGTTAAAATTTATAAATCCGCTTGGGGCAGCAATTACAAAATATCATGCCGAAGAACTTATCGGACAACCTTTTAGCCAGTTTGTTCACCCTGATGATCAACAACTGGTATACGAAAATTATCAAAAAAGGCTTCTTGATCCTGATTTCAGGGATGATTATCTGTTTCGGTTTATTGATCGGGATGGAGGCATTTACTGGGTGAAGACACATGCCATCCGGATCATGTGGGAAGGAAAACCTGCTACATTGAACATGCTCAGTGAGATAACCAGTCTCATTCATGCACAAGAAGCATTGGTTGAATCAGAGACCCGATTATCTTCAATACTCAATTTTCTTCCTGACCCAACTTTTGCCATCAATCCTGATGGAAATGTTATTGTATGGAATCAGGCGATTGAGGTGTCCCTGAATGTATCTGCAGACCGGATTTTGGGAAGCAGTAAATCAGAGGTTGCTTGTCTTCTCTACGGCACCCGGCGGCCCCTCCTCGTAGATCTTCTTGATAATCCGGATATTGCATCACCAGATAATTATCTGATTCACCGTCGTGAAAGGGACCTGGTTATCGCGGATGTTTTGATAACACTTCCAGATGGAAATTTCCAGTATCTCTGGGGAAAGGCAACTCATCTTTTTAATCCAAAAGGCGAAGTCATTGGGGCGATTGAGTCTATTCGCGATATCACTGATCGGAAGATTATCGAAGAGAATCTGGTGAGTGCCAATCAAAAATTAAATCTCTTTAGTTCGATTACCCGTCATGATATCAGAAATCAGCTCAGTCTCATCTTTCTTGCTATAGATTCCCTGTTCAGGCTTGATGTTGGTGAGGAGATAATTCATCAGGTACAGAGAGTCGATTATTCAGCTACAAAAATTCAGAATTTTATTGACCTTGCTCGTGAATATCAGGAGATTGGAGTTACAAAACCGGTCTGGAAACCGGTTATGAAAACGTTGCTGAATGTAACGTCATCCATGCATTGCAGGGTTGTATTCGCGGAAAAAGAGTTTCCCTGTGATACTGTTTCGGTGTATTCTGACCCGCTTTTAGAGAAGGTGTTTTTTAATATTGTTGACAACGCGATAAAATATGGTTCCTCCAATCTAATTATTCATGTTCAGTGTTATGAAACTGAATCTGGCCTCATTATTGCAATACATGATAATGGCCCTGGTATTCCTGATGATGAAAAGGAATTAATCTTTTCAAAAGGATATGGAAAGGGGACTGGTCTTGGGCTATTTCTTGTGAGGGAAATATTAGGTACTACCGGTATGCAGATCAGGGAGACGGGGGAGTTTAATAATGGTGCCAGATTTGAGATCCTGGTGCCTCGGGGAAAGTATACGAGGGGATAACTTTTAATATTGATATGGGCATGCGGGTATTTTCAGAGGGTACGACAGAATACCTTCTAATAGCAGGTCTTCCAATTTATTAAGGCGCGAGGGTACCAAAGCCAGGCCAAATGGGCCGGACTTAAGATCCGGTTTCGAAGGAATCCAAGGGTTCGAATCCCTTCCCTCGCATAAAATTAAATTTTGGGTTTCATTACCAATAAACGAAATGATGATTAAGCCCTATTCCGCCGATTTAATTTGCAATATCTGCAAGATAATGGACCTGATTACCCAAAACATGAAATATGTTTTTATAAAATGTAAAACAATGGCTCTTCCGCATTTCAAGTGGGTAGATTTAAAGATAACTTGCTACACCACAAAAATTTCTAAACTTCTGTTATCGATTATTAACTCGATTAACAGGTAACGGGCAAGGAAATTTTTCAATAAGCGATGGAATGTCATACACAACTTCTGATGACTGCTCAAGCATCAGATTTACCGATTCATTATTGCCTACTCTTCTAAAATCAGTTCGCAAAGAAATAATTTTTTTACCCTTCGCATATGCATACCCAATCTCCCATGAAGTACCTGAATCTGCATCTGCACCGTCGATTACCGCAACAACAATATCTGCATTATCAAGAGCCTCAATATTTTTAGCAAATATTTCATTCTGAATGAATACATTGCGAGAGTGACTGGTATCAGCACACTCCTGAGGAAGGTGGGTGCATATGGCATAGCCGGATAATATATCTGCTAACTTTTTGTTATAATCACGTTCAGATTCAGAAAATAATGGAGCAGCCAGATATACCTTCCAGCATGCGGCCTCAAACACATCATAAGCATGAATATCTGAAAATAGTTTTAGAAAAACCCCCCTTTCAGGAATTTTTGCAGGAGAACCATCCAGGGAACCATACCACGTATGTCTGACTCCACAAACCGGGGATGAATCAACACCAATAATCGCATACGGATCTCCATTTTCTGCAAATTCATTTCGAATATTAATTTCAAGTTCAGATAACAGATTTAAAAAGTCTGATGTGTCCAGCCTCCCAAGGTAATGACCTGGCTGATGAACAGCCCCCAGGTAGAGAGATTCAGCACAAGGAAGTACTTTCGTTTCAATCCCAAAATATCTGCACCGCTCTAATACCTGATTGAATGCCAGAATATCTTTTTGATGAGTTATTCCAATAGCACGAAGATTTGGATTTTGAATGCATGGGCAAAGAAGAAGATACATAGACACCTTAAAAAATATTTCTATCCAGATATTCCCTTTAGTAAGAGATAAAAATAATGCGTGCTCATTTTATAAAAATATCTTCAATGAATTCAATGTCACGGCGCTATCTAATTTAAATGCGATGAGAAAATGTCCTTTCATTTTCAGACAGGGACATCTTGCTAGGTTAACTCATTTTCTGGCAATAAGCGCATTTTGCGGGGAATAATCAAATAATTCCATTATAACCATGATATCTGAAATTAAAGATAATTCAGCCATGGATCAAAATTATTTATTATTTGATTTAATTTTTTTAAACCGATCTAAAAACTCATTGAGTAAAGCCTTTGAAGGCAGAAGAAGTAAACCAGCTTCGAGATCATGTTCGGCACAATGCATATCAGTTTTAAATAAAAGGATCTGATCTAATTCCTCATCCATCTCCTGGCCTGCAATAACAGACTGCAGTACCGCATGCGGCATGTCAATAACCATTGAGGGTGGTGAAGGGATGAGCATTAGCGATAATAAATCTGCACATGCGTCCAGGTATGAAGAGGTCATGATATTACCAATTTCATGCAGCATACTCTTGTCCATCTCACTAATTTCCCTGTCTTCGTCCGGTGCAGCCAGCATAATTGAGGATAATTTTATAATTGACTTTTTTGGCACATGAAGCACAATAGAACCATTTCCAGATACCTGACCCCGCACCTGAAAAACTACCATTGCTGCAATTGAATCATCCAGATATTTTTGCAAGTTCGCAAGTCTTACCATGATAATCTTTTGAAGTGAAATTGAAATGGGCACACCAATTAATGATGAAAGCGCAGTAGCAGCATTTTGTGCACCACCATTTCCTAGTTCCCACAATTCGTCAGCCTGCTCATTTGTCAGGATATCAGCCCCATCGGTGATTATATTTGTACTCATGCTCCTACTCAATAATGAGGTAATTCCTTTTATATTTAATTCAGCAAACGCAAAAAATTAATCCCTTATTTATTATTTTGAAGCCTGAATATTTAATTAATTAAATTTACCGAATGAATATCTTCTTTTATCAGATAAATGCCAGCGATTAAAACTGCCATTACAACTGAGATGCCCAGATAATTGTAAAATTCAGTATCGTTAATGTTTATCACAATTAGATGACGAATAAGAGCGGTTAAAGCAACAATGAGAAAAGTGCGAACAGGAACTTTTTTCGTTTTCAAATATACCGTTACCGTTTCAAATAATTCAATAATAATGATAGTAGAAAGAAGTGAATAAATGGATTGAGTTATACCTTTTTCCCATTGCATCGTTGTAAGCATTTCAATGACTTCTAAAAATGATACCATTAATGAGAGTATTGCAATAATTGAAAGCAAAGCTGCAACACCAATATAAATTGCAACAGGAATAACTGAAAGGGTATTAACTAGTTGATTTGCTCTTTCCTCAGAAAGTTCAGGCATAGTAATGTATAATATATATTATCAGAAATATCTTCTTATCCATTTTTTTATAAAGAAATTATTAATTTCGAAGATTTACGTTAAATTTGAAATTCAAATTTCTTTTTGCTTCGTGCAAATAATGCTTCAGCAAAAAAATATACTGACATCACTATACAGGCTAATGATGAAATCATCGTTGGCAATGTTCGTTCATTATTAGCCGAACTAATTAATGTTCCGAGAAGAAATAGCCCTACAAACATCAGAGTCACTCCATCAAACAAATATACCAGCCACTCATATTGCTCTACATTTTTGATGGCAACCATGTATTATTGGTATAATTGATTATCAATTTTGAAATAGTTATCTAAATACACTTAAATGTAGGAAAAAAAACCTTTCTAAACAATAGAAACGAGTAATATCTCCTGAAAAACCGCGTGAAATCAGTACCGTCATTAACGTAAAGTGTCAGTTTCAGGAGTTTCAAAGAATTAGAGTGAGAAAACACACGTTGGAACTGGCTTGACCCGTTCATGAGAAGACGCATTGCTTCTGAAACAACCAAGAACAATAGAATAAGTTTTTCTTAAACAATAGCAGCGAGTATGATTTCCCGAGGACTCGCGTACCTCAGTACCGTCATTCACGTGAGGTGTCTTAACTTCCGTGTTCGGAATGGGAACGGGTGTGACACACCTGCTGTGGCCG
>Ga0265295_1006381_pt1 | contig 14311 bp, 9 predicted proteins | sample Munlansysbiofilm_FD_192503 | JGI IMG/M metagenome (GOLD analysis project Ga0265295, IMG submission 192503) | Leachate microbial communities from a municipal landfill in Southern Ontario, Canada - Methane capture system biofilm | ecosystem: Engineered > Solid waste > Landfill > Unclassified ... | reverse complement strand
GTAGCTATGACCGGCGCTACCAGGTCAGCCGCATCCAGGCTGGCCCTCTGGATTACACCTACACCCGGGACAAGGCCGGCCAAGTGCTTGCTGTGACCAATCTGCCCAGCCCGACCACCGCCGCCATTACCGAGACCGCCGCCATCGAAGGCGACAGCAACCGGATCACCGGCCTGACCGGCGCAACCGCCAAGAGCTACAGTTATGATGCCACCGGCAACATCATCATCGACGGCACCCTGGCTTACACCTGGGACGCACTCAACCGGCTGGTCAAGGTGGAGCAGGCTGGTGCCGTGGTCGCCACCTACTGCTATGATTCACAGAACCGCCGCATCCGCAAGTCCGTGGGCGACCGGACCATCCATTACCACTACGACATGAACAACCTGCTGATTGCCGAGACCCTGGCTGACGGCACCCCGCTGCGCGATTACTTCTACCTGGGCGGCGAGCCCCTGGCCCTGCTCGAGTACAAAACCAACCCCGGCACCTATTACTTCCTCAACGACCACCTCGGCACGCCCCAGCAACTGGTCAAACCTGACGGCACCGTGGTCTGGAAGGCCGCCTATCTGCCTTATGGCGTGGCGCAGATGCAATTGGGCACCATCACCAACAACCTTCGTTTTCCGGGGCAGTATTTTGATAGTGAGACTGGATTGCATTATAATTGGCACAGGTTTTATGATCCGGGGACCGGGCGCTATATTTCCGCTGATCCTATTGGGCTGGCTGGGGGGATGAATTTGTATGCGTATGTCCAAAATGATCCGGTTAATTGGGTTGATCCGTGGGGGTTATATACAGAAATCATTATCTGGCAGCCGGTTACATGGACCAGTTCTTCGTTTGGTCATGTGTCCTCGAACGTGAACGGGACAAATTACTCATGGACTCCAGATGGATGGGATACGAATCCAAGTGCTTCAAATTATGCCCAGCGTCAAGAGAGGTTTCGTTCTGGGGTTGGCACTATTTTTAACCTCACGCCCGATCAAGAGAAAAAATTGGTTGAGTGCTATGCCAAGAAACGTAAAGATTACAGTAAATTTACAAACAATTGCGGAGATCCACATAAGGATTGTTTACAAGAGGCCACAGGAGTACTTTTTTCGGATTCTTTTTTTCCAGTAAATATCGGTAACGATTCCCTTGACTCACCGTATTACAAGGGATCAACTTTCTATTCAGGCCCATCTCGTCCTTTTTGGAAGGATGCACTATGGGCACGTTGAAAAGAAAGATGGTGATCAATATCATCATCGTTGCCTTTCTTACTATTGGGATAGCCTTTATATTTTATCTTATTTTTTCAACTGATGGAATAACATTGGTCGCACAAAATGCGGTTCCAGTATTCGCAACTGAAAAACAAGCAATGACATGGCCTCATCCTGTACCAATAGCAGAATTGTCTTCTGGCCAAACTGTGCCGGTCACTAAATGCGTAGATGTCAAGAGCTATATGATCTACAAGATACGTTTACCTGATGGGCGTGACGGCTTTGTTCTTGATGGCCAGTATTTAGTCATGCGGAATGGGAAGCGCACATCTTGTTAGCTGGTAGCCTGGGCACAGCAGAACTGGTCACCATGGATCATCACTTCGAAAACGTGCAGGGGCTTGTGCATCGTCTCTTCCACAGCGCAACGGAATAAGCCGTCTCGTCGTGCCGTGGCGTTGACGTACCGATGCTCGGCACTATCGGATTCCTTGCCTGTGCAACAACCGGTCGGCAGCCAAACGCCCGGGTGATCTTGGCGATGGGGTCAAACCTCGGGTTGCTGGCCTCGGCCAGCGCTGTAGACAAACTCCTCCTGGTCACACCGACCTTGCCCGCAATGTCGACTGCGGCCCGAAACACCAAAAGCCCTGCCGATTCGTTCGGCAGGGCTTTTTTCGTGGACGATCGGGACCCGGCTCAGTCGGCGTGAAGGATCACCGCGAAGCAGTTGAACAGCACCCGCACCTGGTCGTGCTCGCGTAGTCCGAGCTGGCGCCAGCCCCGGGTGGAGACGATGGCGCAGAGTTCCGTGTTCTCGTCGATGCGCACCGCGATTTCGCTGCTCACCCGGCCCCGGCGGATGCCGGTGATGGCGCCGTGGAACTGGTTTTCGGCGCTGCTCGCCGGCTGACCGTCGCTCCGTTCAAGCACCACCCAGGGCGCCTTGACCTCGGCGGTGAGCAGCCGGCCGGCGGTGAGCCCGAGCCGGTCGACGCTGTCGTTGGTGATCACCGCGACGAGTGCGTGGCCGGCCGGGGTGACGAGGCGCACCAGGGATTGGATGTCGCCGCGCTCGACCGTGGTCACCTTGCCGAAGAACCGGTTGCGCGCGCTCGTTTTCCGTTCGGCCTCGCGGGCCAGGAAATAGTCGGTGACCCGCTCCAGTTCGTCCGGAGCAAAGGAGACGTAGGCCGATGTCGGGTTGGGGCTGGCGTGGCCGAGCAGCCGCTGCACCGCCGGCAGGGGCATGCTCGTCTGCATCAGCTCCACCGCCCGGGCCCGGCGGATGCACTCGGGCCCGCCCAGCCGCCGGGGGAAGCCGCAGCTCTCGGCCCGCTCGTAGAACTTGCGGCGGACAAAGGCCGGGTCCACGGCAAAGGTGCGGCCGGAGGCGTTGCCAAAGGCGGGGTCGACCAGGGCCGTGGCCAGTTCCTCGGCCAGGGGTTCGGGCAGGGGCACCTGGCGGCGGCTCTCGCCCTCGCCCAGGGTCAGGCGGCGGCCGGCGGGATCGAGGGCGGTGCAGGGATCGAGGCCAAGGATCTCGTGCAGCTTGGCGCCGGTGCTGCGGATGAGCAGGAAGATGAACAGGATGCGGCGGCGGGACAGGGCCACGTCCGCCCGGCCGGCCGCGGCGGCCCACTGGCGGAAGGACTGCTCCAGCCGGTCGAGCTGGACCGCGTCCAGGCAGGTGTCGTCGTCCGGGGCCGCGACCAGTCCGCCCAGGGGCGGCTGTGGCGGCTGGCGCGGGGTGCGGCTTGAGACGGGGTCGTCGGCGTGCATGGGCTGTCCGGGGTTGGGGATGGGGCAGGGTGCTTCTGTTCTACCACATCCGGCCGGTTTGGCAAGCGGCCGCAACCTTACTTGACGGTCGGCACCCGTTCGGCTATACTGACACGAAAGAAAACGTGATCGTGTTTCTTAACCCGGCCCGCCCCAGGAGGTTCCCATGTTCTTTCCGCTCTCCGGTGTCACTGTCGATCCCTGGATTCCCCCGCTGGTGGCCTTTGCCGTCAGCTTCCTCACCTCCATGGGCGGGGTGTCCGGCGCCTTTCTTCTCCTGCCGTTCCAGATGTCCGTGCTCGGCTACACCAGCCCCTCGGTGAGCGCCACCAACCAGCTGTACAACATCGTCGCCATTCCCTCGGGGGTGTACCGCTACTGGCGCGAGGGGCGGATGGTCTGGCCGCTCGTCTGGGCGGTGGTGGCCGGCACCCTGCCGGGGGTGCTCATCGGCGCGGTCATCCGGGTGACCGGGCTGCGCGACCCGCGCCACTTCAAGCTGTTCGCCGCCGCGGTGCTGCTCTACATCGGCGGTAAGATGGTCCGTGACATGCTCAAGCAGCAGGCGGCCGCGGCGGCCTCCGGCAAAACCGCGCCGAGCGGACCGCTGGCCGCCAGCTACGGCAACCCGGCCTCCACGGTGCGCATCACCGAAAGCACCCTGCGGCGCATCGGCTTCACCTTCCAGGGCGAGAACTACACCGTGTCGGTGAGCGGCATCTTCCTCCTCTGCTTCATCGTCGGCATCGTCGGCGGGGTCTACGGCATCGGCGGCGGGGCGATCGTCGCCCCCTTCCTGGTGACCTTCTTCGGCCTGCCGGTGTACACCGTGGCCGGCGCCGCGCTCATGGGCACCTTTGTCACCTCGGTGGCCGGGGTGACCTTCTACTCGGCCCTGGCGCCGTTCTACCCGCACCTGTCGGTGGCCCCGGACTGGCTCCTGGGCGTGCTCTTCGGCCTGGGCGGCATGGCCGGCATGTACCTGGGCGCCTGCTGCCAGAAATTCGTGCCCGCCAAGGCGATCAAGTGGATGCTGGTGACCATCCTCGTGGGCACTGCTCTCAAGTATATCCTCGAGTTTCTGCAATAAAAAAGGTGACCGGACTGCTGTCCGGTCACCTTTTTAGCTGTTGAGCTGTTGAGCTGTTCAGCCTACAGCCTAAACCCCTACAGCCTATAGCCTAAATCACTCCTCGGCAAACAGCCGCTTTACCGTAGCCGGAATCTCCCCCTTGGGCGTGAGCCGGTGCTCCTTGTCCACCTCGTAGATGCCGAACCACTCCTCCGGATCCTCGGGTTCGTGGCGGGTGGTATCGTCAGGATCCTCGCCGCTCTTCCACCACTCGTCCTGCAGCTCGAAAAAGACCAACCCGGCGAAATGCTCCTTGCCTTTGGCGGTGCGGATGTCCCGCCAGACCGACTCGAAGGTCTTGGGCACGTCCGCCACCTTGTGGCCGCCGAAGCCGGGCACGTGCGGCTTGGGCGCGATGGGCGAGGTGGACAGCCCCACCTGGGTGACGAGGATCGGCTGAGTCATCTCCGCGGCCAGCTGCTCCAGGTAGCCCTGGTAGGTGGTGCCGGTGGTCGAGCCGGGCGGCGAGGTGCGCACGCCGTTGGCGTAGGTGTAGATGTTCAGGCAGACCAGGTCGCCCATGTCGGGCAGGAAGACGTTGTCCGCGCTCACCTCCAGGTCCGGCCGGTCCGCCACCGGGCCCACGTGCGTCCAGCTGGTGTGGCAGTAGAGGTGACGGCGACCGTAGGTGCGCAGTTCGTAGTCCATGGCCCCGTCCACCAGCTGGGCCATGGCCACCTCGGCGGCGGTGCGGTTGGTGAGGCGCAGGTGTTTGCCGGTGAAATCGTGGCGGCCCGGGTGACGGGCGTTGGTCGAGGCGATGTTGGCCGCCTGCAGCTCGTCGCCGATGGAGAACAGCACCAGCCGGTCGGGCCGGCCGACCTTGTAGGTGTGGTCGATGATCTCCCTGATGTCCTTGAGGGTGCGTTCCTGGTAGGCCGGGTCGAGGAAATCGGGCTCGTACGGCCAGACAAAGGTGTCCTGGCCATAGACCAGGTCGGTCTTGTCCAGGGCGGCGAAGAAGTTGGCCGGCAGCAGTCGCGGGAACACGTGGATGTAGGTGGCGCCGAGATCCTGCATGAGCTTGAGGTGACCGGCGTAGCGGTTGTCGTTGGCCGGCGGCACGCCGTACATCGGCGTTTCCCCGGGCAGGAACGGCGAGTAGCCCATGCCGCGGAAAAAGAGCGGCTTTTCGGGCTGCTGCAGGTCGACCAGGGTGCGGCCGCGGACCACGAACCGGGTGGGTTCGGGCGTGTCGGCGTTGATGGTCGAGATCTTGACCAACGGTGGGGTGGCCGCGTCCGTGCAGGCGGCAAAGGGCAGGGCCAGGAGCAGGGCCAGGGCGAGGTGGAGGGTACGGGGAATCATGGGAGCTGTCCGGATTGTGGTTTGTGTTCTGGTTTTCGGGGGCTGGGGCCGACCCGTGTCGGGCCGGGGCGGGTGCGGCCATCATACGCGAGTCGCGCGCGGAGAGAAAGACAATGCTGCCCGGACGCCTGGATTTCCCAGCGGGCGGGCGGCCGTGGTCCGGGCCGGTAGCCGTTGACTTTCTCCCGGGCCGCGCGTACTCTCCGACTGCGGCCCTGACGGCCGCGCCGTCCCCCAAAAGAGGAGGTCACACCATGCGATTCGTCATCATCGGCGGTGACGCCGCCGGCATGAGCGCGGCCAGCCGCGCCCGCCGCAACGACCCGAAACTCGAGATCACGGTGCTCGAACAGGGCGCGGACGTGTCCTACAGCGCCTGCAACATCCCCTACAACATCGCCGACCCGGCCCGCGAGCTGGACGACCTGGTGGTGCGCAGCGCCGCCGCCTTCCGCGACAAGCAGGGCATCGACCTGCGCACCGGCCACCGGGTGGAGCGGATCGACCGGGACGCGCGCACGGTGCACGGCCGCCGCGGCGACGGGACCGCCTTTGCGGTGCCCTATGACCGGCTGCTCATCGCCACCGGCGCCACCTCGATCCGCCCCGCCATCGAGGGCATGGACCTGCCCGGCGTGTTCACGGTCAAGAACCTGGAGGACGGTCGCCGCATCAAGCGATTTTTGCGTGAGCGCAAGGCGGAGCGGGCGGTGATCCTGGGCATGGGCTACATCGCCCTGGAGATGACCGAGGCCCTGGTCGACCTGGGGCTGGCGGTGGACCTGGTGAAGCCGCGGGCCGGGCTCTTGCCCTGGCTGCACCGGGAATTGGCCAAACCGGTACGCGAACTGCTCGAGCAGCGCGGGGTGGGCCTGTACGACGGGTACCGGGTGGACCGCATCAGCGCGGACGGCGACCGGTTGACCGTACACGCCGGCGACCTGGCCCTTAGCGCGGATCTCGTGATCGCGGCCATCGGCGTCACCCCCTGCGCGCAGCTGGCCGAGGCGGCCGGGCTGGAGCTGAGCGTCGGCGGCTCCATCGCCACCGACCGCACCCTGCGCACCAGCGATCCCGAGATCTTTGCCGCCGGCGACTGCGCCGACAGCTATCACCTGGTCACCGGCGCCAAGACCTGGATTCCGCTTGCCCTGCGTGCCAACCGGGCCGGCTGGGCCGTGGCCGACAACGTCTGCGGCGGCCGGGTGGAACTGCCCGGGGTGGCCGGCACGGCCGTGTTCAAGGTATTCGATATGCAGGTGGCGCGCACCGGGCTCAGCCTGGCGGAGGCGCGCGCGGCGGGCTTCGACCCGGTGGAGGTGCAGATCCGCTCGCGGTCGCGGGCCGGCATCTACCCCGGCGCCCGGCCGCTGTACGTGGCCATGGCCGGCGACCGGGCGAGCGGCCGTTTGCTCGGCGCGCAGATGACCGGCGTGGACCAGGTGGCGCACCGTATCAATGCCGCGGCCGTGGCCCTGCTCGCCGGGATGCGGGTCGACGAGTTCAGCCAGAGCGATCTTGCCTACGCGCCGCCCTTCGGCCCCACCTGGGATCCGCTGCTGGTGGCGGCCAACCAGCTGATCAAGCAGCTGCCGGCCTGACCCTGCCTGCGGCGGCCGCGGACCCGAGTCAGCGGCCACCGTTCCCTCAATACCCGCCCCAGTCCATCCGACCGGCGTGGCGGCTCTCGCCCGCCGCGGTCACCAGCACCGCCGCCGCCCCTTCCAGCGGGCACTTGTTTTCGCAGATGCCGCAGCCGATGCACAGGCTGTCGACCACGTAGGGTTGGCGCACGCTCACCCGTTCCCCCCGGCTGTTCATCACCTCTGTTTCCCTGAATTTGATCGCCTTGTCCGGGGTCGGGCAATGCTCCTCGCAGACGATGCAGTCGATGCCGCTGGCGTAGGGCAGGCAGCGGTTGCGGTCGAAATGGGCCCGGCCGATGACCGTCGCGTGTTTCTCGTCCCGGCCCAGGCGGCGGATGGCGCCGGTGGGGCAGACCTGGCCGCACAGGGTGCAGTTGTACTCGCAGTAGCCGATGCGGCCGATCAGCCGCGGCGTGAACAGCCCCTCCAGGCCGGCCTCGAGGCCGCTGGCGTGCAGGGCGTTGCCGATGCAGACCTTCATGCACTCGCCGCAGCGCACGCACTGGCCGAGGAAGTCGGGTTCGGCGAGCGCCCCGGGCGGGCGGATGAGGAGTGGCTCGGGATGGCGGGCGTGCGGCCGGGCAGGCAGGGCGAGCGGCGCCAGGGCGCCGGCGGCGAGCGAGGCGAGCACGGTCCGCCGTCCCAGGTTGATGGGCGGTGCGGCCGGGGCCGCGCTGGCCCGGGCGAAGTGGATGCGGTCGCGCGGGCACTTCTGCACACAGTCGAGGCAGAGCACGCACTCGGCCGGGTCGATGTGCCGCTCCTGGTCGATGGCCCCGGTGCGGCAGATGGTGCGGCACAACCGGCAGGTACCGCAGTCGTCGTCACCGCCGACCAGCCGCACCAGCGGGCGGCGGCTGCCCAGGGCGAGCAGGCCGCCGAGCGGGCAGAGGATGCGGCAGAAGAAGCGGCTCCGCACCCGGCTCAGGCCAAGCACCGCGAGCAGCAGGACCAGCGAGGGCACGGACAGGGCGTAGACCTTGGCGCTGAAGGGCAGCACATGGGCCCGCAGGAGGGCGTAGACCGGTTCGGTGAACTGGTTCACCCAGGTGGGGGCGTGCTGGTAGGTCCAGGTGAACAGGGTGGTGAGGGCGTGGTCCAGCGCCGGGTGCACGGCCAGGGCGAGCGCGCGCACGAGGATCGAGAAGGGGTCGACGTAGCCGGCCAGGGGCAGGCCGAACAGGGCGCCAACGAGCAGGAACAGGAGCAGCGCGTATTTGATCCACCGGCCGCGCGTTTCCGCATCGCCCCCGGGCCGGCCGAACAGCATGCGGCTGGCGTCGATGAGCGCGCCCAAGGGACAGACCCAGCCGCAGAACGCCCGGCCGAAGACGAGGGTGAGCGCCACCGTGGCCAGCGCCGGCAGCATGAGCACCACCACGGTTTTCGCCGCGAGCATGGCGGTGAGCGCCAGCAGCGGATCGATGCGGAAGAGCAGGTTGACCGCGCCGTGCAGCTCGTCCACGCCGCTGTAGTCGGTCTTGACGAACAGCACCAGGAAGAGGACAAAAAAGGTCCATTGAGCCAGCCGCCGCCAGCCCACCGGGCCGGGCAGCCATTTTCCGGGGGACATCAACCGCCCACCACCCGCATGCGGGCCAGGTCCATCTCGCCCAGGCCCATGCGGTGGGCGGCCACGGTGGAGGCGATGGCCTCGGGCCGCAGGTCAAAGAGGGTGGTCGCCCAGGCGTCGGCTGCCACCGGATCGGCCGAGGCCACCAGGGTGTCCAGCCGGCGCACGTCGGCCACATCCCCGCCCTGGGGACCGTTGCGCAGCAGGATTCGGGTGGCGTCGATCAGGGTCAGTTTGGGCTGCAGCACCGTGGCCAGGTCGGCCAGGCTCTGGGCGAGATCGTGGTGCAGGGTGCCGCGGTTGCCGCCGATGGCGCCCATGGCATTCTTCAGGCCGAGCGTCAGGCCGGAGAGGCCGTGGTGCTTGGCCACCGGCAGGTTGATGTAGCAGTCGCAGTCGAGCGCCTCGCGGTGGATGTCCCAGCGGGTGAGCGCCTGACCGCGGCTGATCTCCACGGGCACGAACTTGCGCGGGTCGGCGTGTTCGATCACTGCCCGGCGGTCACCGATGGCCTGCACCGCCGCCTCGATGCCGCTCGACGCATAGCAGCGCCGCGGCTCGTTGCAGGTCCGGTCGAACACCAGTACCCGCGCCGCGCCGGCGGCGAGCGCCGCCTCGATCACCGCGCGCACCACCAGCGGGTGGGTGTTGGCCCCCTGTTCCGGGCTGCGGTCCCAGCCGATATTGGGTTTGACCACCACCCGGTCGCCCGGGCGGACAAAGGCGGTCATGCTGCCGAGCGGCTCCAGCACCTTGGCCACCAGGGCGGGGTAGTCGGTGGAGCGGGCCACGCTGACCAGCGGCGCTGGCCGCTCGGCGGCCATGGCCGTGGGGGGGATGGTAAAACGGGGCAGGGCCAGACCGACCCCGGCCGACCAGAGCAGCACGTCGCGGATGAACTGGCGTCGGTGCATGGGAACCTCCTTGCGGATGGTGATCAGGTGGGCCGCGATGCGGACTGTTGCACGGCCGCACGCGGGTTGACAGCATACCTGTTCCGGCGCGGAAAGACAACGCGATCCGGCCCGCGACAGATCTCGGGCACCCGGTGGGGTCGGGCGGGCGGCACGGAGCGGGGCGTTCGGGAAATGCAAGCTATTTCGGTAGGTTGTCGCGAATTCGCGGCTGCGTCCCGTTTTTCTCTCGACTGAGCACTCAGTCGGGACGGTTAAGGGTTGCAAACTTCCCGGTCAGGGGCGAATATCCGTGTGTACGCCGACCGGGCCGCGTCCCTGCGCCGTTCTGCCGCAATCCTTTCCATGGTTGAGGGGTCTGGCTGAAAGGCGGGCGTGACGGCAGACTACGGCGTCGCAGCGCGCGGGCCGCGCCGCCACTGCCGGCCGCGGTTGCCACCATTCACCCGTCCATGGAGGAAACACCATGCCCATTGTCACCATCTCCCGGGGCTCCTACAGCCGCGGCCGGGAAGTAGCCGAAAAGCTCGCCAAAAAACTCCAGTACGACTGCGTGTCCCGGGAAATCCTGCTCGAGGCCTCGGAGGAGTTCAACATTCCGGAGATCAGCCTGGTGCGCGCCATCCACGATTCGCCCTCGGTGCTGGAGCGTATCCGCCACGGTCGCGAGCGCTACATCAGCTATTACCAATACGAACTGCTCAAGTACGTGCAGAAGGACAACGTCGTCTATCACGGCCTGGCCGGGCAGTTTTTTCTCCGCCACATCTCCCACGTGGTCAAGGTGCGCATCCTCGCCAGTCCGGAGGACCGGCTGAACGAGGTGATGCAGCGCGACGGGGTGGGGCAGCGCGAGGCCGAGCACATCCTGCGCAAGGACGACGAGGAGCGGCGCCGCTGGGCCATGAAGCTCTACGGCATCGACACCTGGGACAGCCGCCTCTACGACATGGTCCTGCTCATCGACCAGCTGACCGTGGACGACGCGGTGGAGCTCATCCATGCCGCGGTGAACAAGTCGGCCTTTCAGACCACGAAGACCTCGCAGCAAAGCCTGAACGATCAGCTGCTGTGCGCGCGCATCCACGCCATGCTCGTCAACGCCTCACTCATGGTGGAGGTGCGGGTCGAGGACGGCCTGGTCACCCTGTGCAACCTGGGCGAGGTACTCCGCTCCGACAGCATGCTCAGGGGCAAGATCGAGGAGATGATCAGGGGGGTGGAGGGGGTGCGGGAGATCCAGTTCGGCGGCAAGCTCTGCGCCCGGCCGGACCACATCAACCCCTTCTACAACATCTGAGTTCGGCATTGCCCCCGCCTGCCCACGGCGGCAACCCGGGGCCAGGTACGCCGGGGATGTTTTTCAGTCGATGGCGTACTCGGTCAGCTTGCGGTACAGGGTCTTGCGGCTGATGCCCAGGGTGTCCGCGGTCTGCTGGCGGTTGCCGCCGTGGAATTCGAGCATCTTGAGGATGTGCTGGCGCTCCACCGAGGCGAGCGACAGGGCCGCGCCGGCGCCGTTCTCCGCCGACTCGACCAGTTCGCGCGGCAGGCAGCGTTCCGTGATGATGCCGTTCTCAGCAAGGATGATGGAGCGCTCGATGACGTTGCGCAACTCGCGGATGTTGCCCGGCCAGTGGTAGCGGAGGATGCAGGCCATGGCGTTGTCGACGATGCGATAGCCGCCCGAGCCGTCCGGGCTGAGGGTGGTGAGGAAGTAGTCCACCAGCAGCGGCAGATCCTCCTTGCGCTCCTTGAGGCAGGGGATCTGGATGCTGAAGGCGTTGATGCGGTGGAAGAAGGCCTCGTTGAACTGGCCCCGTTCCACCTCCTCGGCCAGGTGGCGGTTGGTGGCGAAGAGGAAGCGGATGTTCACCGTGCGCTCCTCTTTCTCGCCCACCCGCCGGTAGGTGCCGGTTTCGAGCACGCGCAAGAGCGAGGCCTGCACCTCCAGCGGCAGCTCGCCGATCTCGTCGAGGAACAGGGTGGAGTCGTGGGCGAAGGACAAGAGTCCCTCGCGCGACTCGTTGGCCCCGGTGAACGAGCCCTTGACGTGGCCGAACAGCTCGCTGCGGGCCAGTTCCTTCTGCAGCGAGGCGCAGTTCTTGATGACCATCCGGTTGTCGGCCAGCGGCGAGCGCTCGTGGATGAGGCGGGCGACCACGTCCTTGCCCGTGCCCGACTCGCCGGTGATGAGCACCGGGATCCGCGCCGGCGCCACCTTGTCGATGAGGAACTGGATGTCGCGCACCGCCTTGGAGTTGCCGATGAACCGTACCCCCCGGCTCTCGCCGCCGGCGGTGCGGCGGAGCATGGCGTTCTCCCGGGCGAGCGCCGCCCGCTGGTGCGCCTTCTCCACCATCAGGTCGAGCCGGTCGAGGTTGAAGGGTTTGCGGATGAAGTCGTAGGCCCCGAGCTTCATGGCCTCCACGGCGATGTCCACGTCGCCGTGACCGGTGATCATGATCACCTCCACGTTGGGGATGGATTCGCGGGTGCGGATGAGCAGGCTCAGGTCGTTCACGTCCGGCAGCCACAAATCCATGATCACCACGTCGAACCAGTGGCTGCGCAGCTGGGCCATGGCCTCGCTGCCGTCCGCGGCCACGTGGATCTCCCGGCCCGGTGCGGCCAACTCCTTCTGCAGCAGGCGGCGGATCGACTCCTCGTCGTCCACCACCAGGATGGCGTACCTGTCCTTGTTCATGCGTGCACTCCCGGCAGGGCGACCCGGAAGGCCGAGCCCTGGCCGGCCGCGCTGGTCACACTGATCTCGCCGTTGTGGCTCTTGACGATGGCATAACAGGTGGACAGCCCGATGCCGACCCCCTTGCCCACCGGCTTGGTGGTGAAAAAGGGCTCGAACAGCCGGTGCTGCAGCTCGTGCGGAATGCCGCAGCCGCTGTCCTCGATGACCAGTTCGACCCGGCCGCCCGTCACCGTGGCGGTGCGGATGTGGATGGCGCCGTTGCCGCCGGTGGCGTCGATGGCGTTGGAGAGCAGGTTGATGATCACCTGCTTGAGCTGGGATTCGTCCCCGTGGATGGGGGGCAGCTCGTGCTCGAGGTCGATGCGCACGGTCAGGCCGGGCTGTTCCTTGAGCAGGTGCTTGAGTACGAACAGGGTGTCGGTGACGCACCGGTTGAGGTCCACCTGGGCGAGGCTGGTGCTGGTCGGCCGGCTGAAGGTGAGGAGGGTGCGGACGATGTCCCGGCAGCGCAGACACTCCTTGATGATGGTGTCGGTGTACTCGCAGAAGTCCTCGTACAGATCCGCGTCGACCTGTCCCTGCAACCGGCCGATGCGCCGCTTCAACCCCTGGGCGAAGCCGTTGATGGCGGTGAGCGGGTTGTTGATCTCGTGGGCCACGCCCGCGGTCAGGGTGCCCAGGGTGGCCATCTTCTCGGCCTGGTAGAACTGGGCCTGGAACTCCTTTTCCAGGGTCACGTCGCGCTTGAACAAGAGCACCTGGCGCTCGCCGGTGGGACCGGCCTTGAGTGGCGAGGCGATGATGTCGAACTGGCGGAACCGCTCGCCGAGCTTGTAGACGCACAGGTCCTTGACGATCTCGTCCCGGTCCAGGGCGCGCAGGGCCGGGCAGTCGGGGCAGACGGAACCGGTGCCGCGGAACACCTCGTAACAGCGCCGGCCCACCGGGTCGATGCCCGGGTACCACTCGGCGAACACGTGGTTGACCCGCTGGATGCGCATGTCCTCGGACAGCACCACCATCAGGTCGGTGATGCCGTCGAGCAGGGCCTGGATCTCGGTGCGCTTGCGCTCCAGTTCCAGGTTCGAACTCTTCAGCTGTTCGACCTTCTGCTGCAGTTCCTGGTAGAAACCGAGTTTGCAGTGCTCGATGCCGACCAGGTCCGCCAGGGTGGTGGTGTGGGGCATCACCACACCTCCTCGCAGATGCGCAGGAAATCCTCCCAGGTGGCGGGCTGGGGGTTGGTCAGGTTGCAGGCGTCGTGCACCGCCATGCGGCAGATCGGCTCCAGTTGGTGGCGCTCGCCCGGGTCGATGATCTGGCCGAGGCGCCGGGCCACGTCGAAACTGGCGAAGAACTCGTCCAGCCGCTCGATGCCGGCAAGGGCCGTGGCCTCGTCCGAGCCCAGCCGCCGGTCCAGGATTACCCGGCCGATCTCGGCCATCTTTTTCGGGTCGCAGGCGGCGTTGAAGCGCATCACGCTGGTGAGCAGGATGGGGTGGAGCACGCCGTGGCGCATGTCGAAATGGCCGCCGAGCGAGTGAGCCAGGGCGTGCTCCGCGCCCAGGCCGGCGTTGCTGAAGGCCATGGAGGCGGACACCGCGGCGATGCTCAGCTGTTCGAGCGACTCCAGCGAGCGCGTGGCCACCGCTTCCTGCAGGTTGGCGAGGATCAGGTCCACGGCCTTGAGGCTGTGCATCTCGGTGAAGGGCGAGGCGATGCGCGACATGTAGGCCTCGATGGCGTGGGCCAGGGCATCCACCGCGGACTGGATAATGAGCGATTCGGTCTTGGTGCGCAGGATGAGCGGGTCGACGATGGAGATGTTGGGCACCAGCGTGCGGGTGATGATGGACATTTTGACCCCGCGCTTCATGTCGGTGATGATGCAGAACTGGCTGATGTCCGAGCCGCTGCCCGCGGTGGTGGTGATGAGCATCATCGGCGGCAGGGGCCGCTGCACCCGGTTGGCGCCCTCGTAGTCGCGGATGCGGCCGCCGTTGCTGGCGATGATGGCAAT
>Ga0265295_1006379_pt1 | contig 14313 bp, 12 predicted proteins | sample Munlansysbiofilm_FD_192503 | JGI IMG/M metagenome (GOLD analysis project Ga0265295, IMG submission 192503) | Leachate microbial communities from a municipal landfill in Southern Ontario, Canada - Methane capture system biofilm | ecosystem: Engineered > Solid waste > Landfill > Unclassified ... | reverse complement strand
TAAAGCACCAACATCGGCCACCGAAATGGCCGATTTTATATGTAATTTTGCATTAACAGGTCACAGTCATTTCAACGGGAAGATACTTCCGGTTTCGTTGTCGACCCCATAGCTGTGCACAAGCGAAGAAAACCAGACAGATAGGAAAATTTGCTGCTTAAAAACAAGAGAATGAATTGATTGCCAACCCACACTCAGGCACATTTGGCTGCCCTAACGCACAAGCGACTGCTTCGCAGCCAAAAGAGCCTTCGTTTTGCCACCGCAACCAAGCCCACCCACCACCCCAAAAAAGTTGATAACTTTTTAATTACTTTTTATCTTAAAAATTGAGATATAAAACATAAAGAACTACTTTAGCATTTTGAAAATTTTGGTAATGAACCGAATTAAAGAAGTACTTGAAGAAAAAGGAATTAAACAAACTTGGCTTGCCGAAAAGCTAGGCAAGAGTTACAATATGGTAAACTCATATGTTCAAAACCGACAACAGCCAAGGTTAGAAGTGCTTTATGAAATTGCAAAAATTCTTAATGTGGAAGTAAAAGATTTATTAATTGAGCAAAAAAACATAAAATGAGCAATATATACGAACAACGATTCTTCTCAGCACTGAAAGATACCTTTATTGGGCATCCGATTAAAGGCAAATCGGGCTATGTTAACTTAATGGACATTAAAGCTAAGTATTTCGCTGATATTGAACCATACATACACGCTGAGATAGAAAGTAAAATTGAAGCAAAGTTTCGTGAAGAGCTGTTTGAAAAGCTTTATAGCTTTTTCGATTGCTATTTGAACGAAACAGGAACGGTATTCTTTGCCAACTCGCAGCTACATAAAAACCTATACGAAAAGGTTTATTCCGACCGCGATGATGTTGCCCTTTTCTGGAAAACTCAAAAGCTTTACTACGTAAAATCGGAAGCCAACTACGAAGATTTACAAACCGATGTAAACGGCATTAAAATTCTTTTCGATGCATCTGAAATTAAACACGCTAAGGGTAACGAAAAAAAAGCCATTCAGTTCTTTTTAACCAAAGCCACCAAAGATGAAGTAATTTTTAAAGTTCGCTACCAGGAAAACAACAAGTACGACAGGCTTAAGGAATACCTAGAACTAAAAAACAATAACGATATAATTGACAAATGCTTAGATGAGTACGGTGCAAGCATACACCCAAACATTGTATTTGCAAAAACAGAGCTGGACCCAACAGTTTTTGAAAGAAAAACCGACAGCCGAAAGTGCATCTATTTTGAGAATATTGACGATGCGCTTAAATCGGTAAAGGTGGAGTTTAGCGTGAACGACTATACCTTAATGCTGCATTACTTGCACAAAAAGGGAATAATACTTTACGAAGAAGACCTGAAAAAGATTTTCACCATTTACAAACGCCAAAACGAGATAGACTACTTTATACACAAGGATGCAGAAGGCTTTTTGAAGGAGCAGTTTGATATTTATGTGTACAACTGGCTTTTTAACGACCTTGAAACCGACTTTGATGCGGCAACCGTTAAGCGAATGCAAAACATTAAGAAAATTGCGCACAAGGTTATTGAGTACATTGCACGCTTTGAAGACGAGCTGAAAGCCATTTGGGAAAAACCTAAGTTTGTACGCAACTGTAACTATGTGCTTACACTCGATAAGCTGGCAGATAATGTTGACTTAATAAAAAAAATACTTGACAGCCCAGGCTGGAAAAACCAAGTGGCTGAGTGGCAAGAGCTGAACAAGGAATGGACTGATAATAATGGCGATACAACTAAAAAGGAATGGGCGGAATTTGCCTTTGCAAATAATGCTGGTTTTGAAAAAGAAATAGTTGTAAAAAGCAAGCTAAACGAAAAGTATCAGTATCTGCCTATTGACACAAAGTTTTTTCCTGAATTAAAATATCAAATATTATCCTGCTTTGCTGATTTAGACTCAACTATCGACGGCACAATCATAAAAACTGATAACTGGCAGGGGTTAAATTCATTAAAGAACAAATTGAAAGACATTATTGATTTAGTCTATATCGACCCACCATTTAACACTGGCAGCGATTTCAAATATAAAGATTCATACCAAGATAGCACTTGGTTATCATTGATTCTAGACAGAATAATTATTACACACGAACTTCTAAAAAAATCAGGAACTTTCTATTTTCACATAGACTATAGAGCTAATTATTTAGCTAGAATTCTTCTTGACCGAGTATTTGGCAAAAACAACATTTTAAATGAAATTATTTATGGATATAGAATTCAAGGCATTAAGAGAAATGCATATGCAAATAAACACGATACGATATATGCATACACAAAAGCAAATCCTGACTTAAATTTTCACAAGTTTTACCCCGAAAGAGAACGGCAAATTTACAACAAGCCTTTTATTGACACCCAAACAATATCACCTGATTTATCAAGTTTAAGTCAAAAAGATAGGGATGCAATTAATAACTCTTTGACAACTAATCGACCCTTAGCTGATAAGTTTAAAGAAAAATTATTTAACCAGTATTATTCTGAAACCTTTGTTCGTGATATTTGGGACCACGACAGAACTAAGCCACTTATTTCTGGTTCTTCGGAATACTTAAAGTTTCAAACTCAGAAATCTGAAGGGCTATTGTCAAGAATTATTGAAAATTCGACCGATATTGGCGATGTTGTTTTGGACTATTTCTCTGGCAGTGGAACTACTATATCAACAGCGCATAAGCTTGGAAGAAAATGGTTTGCTATGGAGATTGGAGAGCATTTCTATGGCACAAATATTCCACGTTTAAAATGGACTTTAATCGGCAATAAAATCGGAATTTCTGAAGATAACACTTTCAATGGTGGCGGTTTCTTCAAATACTACGAATTAGAGCAGTACGAAGAAGTTTTGGCAAGGGCAAAATACCAATGGCAGGGCAAGGAAGGAGAAAACTCGGTTGAGCAGTACAGCTTTTTGCAGGACGAGAAGCTGCTCGATGCCATTGAGATAGATTACCAGAACAAGAACGCCAAGGTGGTTTTCGAAAGGCTTTACCCCGAGGTGGATATTGCCGAAACACTTTCAAACGTTTCGGGCAAGCATATTAAGCAAATATTTGAGGATAAAGTAGTTTTTGAAGATGGGTCCGAAGTTGTTTACGCCGAGATGACATTTGAAAAGTACCCTTGGATAAAACCGTTAATTTGGTGGAACAGCAAATAGAAAAGCTATGAAGAAGGAAATAATAACAGCACTTACCGCTACATTTGAAGAGCACGTAAACTTTACAGAGCAAGGCATTGAGTTTTGGTTTGCCCGTGATATTCAGCATCTGTTAGGCTACACCAAATGGGATAATTTTGTAAAGGTTATAAACAAGGCAAAAACTGCTTGCGAAGCCAGCGACAATGAGATATTAGACCATTTTGCCGAAGTCGGGAAAATGGTAACGTTGGGTTCGGGCTCGCAAAGAGAAATTCAGGATTTTATGCTTACCCGTTATGCCTGCTATTTAATTGCACAAAACGGAGACCCAAAGAAAGAAGCCATCGCTTTTGCACAAAACTATTTTGCTGTACAAACCCGAAAGTTCGAGCTCATTGAGCAGCGTATTAAGGACTGGGAGCGATTACAGGCACGCACCAAGCTTTCACTTTCTGAAAAAGAACTTAGTAGCATAATTTACGAGCAAACGGGTAGCGATAAAAACTTTGCGCTAATTCGCAGCAAAGGCGATGCCGCCCTTTTTGGGGGCAAAACCACTCAGCAAATGAAGCAGAAGCTAAGAGTACCCGAAAATAGACCATTAGCCGATTTTTTGCCCACAATTACCATTAAAGCAAAAGACTTTGCTACTGAAATCACAATATTCAACACCAAAGAAAAAGGGCTAAACACCGAAGGCAGAATCTCGGCTGAACACATCACCAACAATAAATCGGTACGAAAAATACTGCTTGAGCGTGGCATAAAACCCGAAGAGCTACCTGCCGAAGAAGATATTAAGAAGTTGGAACGCAGGGTAAAATCGGAAGAAAAGAAATTGGGCAAAAGCAGCAAGTCCCTTAAGAATTTAGACCAGGAATAATGGCAAAAATAGTATTAGAAAAACTACTCAAGGATAATCCAGCAGATTTGCCCGAGTTTTACAAAAACTTGGATAAGGAAACATTTGGTATAGATTGGAAACTTCACGAATATCAGCAAAAAGCGCTAAAACACGCTTTAAATGCGCTCTACTACTTTTACGGTAAAGGTGGGCAGCTAAGGGAACACTTGCTAAAACATTACAGCACACAAATAACCGAGCAATGGAAAACCGAAATGAGCTATTCCAAAGAGAGCACCCATTTCAATTTGCTTGGGCAATACTTTAATGTTGAAGAGAACCAGATACCATACACGGAATTTTTAAACAGAGCATCGCTTTGGATGGCAACAGGTTCTGGAAAAACTCTTGTGCTCATTAAGCTGATTGAGTTTTTACATCAGCTGGCAAATAGTAATTACATTCCAAAAAATGATATTCTTATTCTAGCACCAAAACCTGAAATACTAAACCAAATTAAAGAACACATTGAAGTTTTTAACAGGAACAGCACTGTAAAAATTAACCTGAAAGACCTTCGTGAATTTGAAAAGCAAAAACACATTCAAACATCGCTGTACGAGACCGAGAGCATAACCGTTTTCTACTATCGAAGCGATAACATTACAGATGTTGACAAAATTGAACAGCTGAGCTACAAAACAGTACTAAATAATGGTAAGTGGTATGTTCTGCTCGACGAAGCGCACAAAGGCGATAAGGAAGACAGCATAAGACAAGCATACTACTCCATTCTGGCACACAAAGGGTTTATCTTTAGCTTTTCAGCCACCTTTACCGATACTGTTGATATTGTTACAACTGCATACAACTTCAACCTTAAAAAGTTTATTGAATCGGGATATGGAAAGCATATTACAGTTAGCGGTTCAGAATACAAGAATTGGAATAAAAACAAGGGCGATTACAGCGATTCAGAAAAAACGCTAATCGTAGTAAAATCGCTGCTAGTTATCACCGCCATAAAGAAAGAAGCAGAATTTATAAAAAATTTCCACCCCGAGCTTTACCACAATCCTTTGCTAATAACCATAGCAAACGAAGTAAATACTGTTGATGCAGAGCTAAAACTATTTTTTAAACAATTAGCCATTGTCGCCTCAGGCGATTTTAACATAGATAAAGCTAAGGAAGAGTTAAGTTCGGATTTACTTATCCACAAATTGTATCAATTTAACACTGCGGAGATTCCATCATCATTTATTCAGATAATAAATAGTCTTACAAAATCCGATATACTAAAATACGTTTTTAACGCCTCTGCTTTCGGTAAGATAGAATATACAAGAATACTAAACAACAGCAGAGAAGTAGCGTTTAGGTTGAAAACAGCCGCAGCAGGTCACCATTTCTGCTTACTTGTTGCATCCGATGCTACAAAATGGAGCGATAATGTTTTAGAAAATTACGAATTTACAGAAACGCCACTTACCAACTCTTATTTTAAAACTATCAACAGCAACGATAGTAGCATAAATATTCTGTTGGGTTCAAGAATCTTTACCGAAGGTTGGGACAGTAACAGACCTAATGTTATAAATTTCATAAATATTGGAGTTGATGAAGGTGCGCAAAAGTTTGTACTGCAAGCAATTGGGCGCGGTGTTCGTATTCAGCCTATTTCAGGTATTCGCAAGCGATTAGAACACATTACAAGTCCTGAAGAATCGGATAGCTTACTGAAGTTTATTGATATTAAGGCAAAATCAGAAATACTTAAAAGGAATTTGCCCATTGAAAGCCTCTTCCTTTTTGCAACAAAGAAAGAAGTAATTAAAAACATTACCGAAAACCTCAGCAGGGAAAAGGATGCTGATGACTGGAAAATTGTTAAGCATATCTCAAAAACTGAAATTCCTCAAGAATTACTCATACCAAAATACGAAGAAGTAATTTCGGAAATTCCTGCATACTCAATAAATAAGGATGAGTACAACGAACTGATAGAATATGTTGGTTCAGAATCAGGCACAAAGGATAAGATTGTGTTAATGCAATCACCAATAAACGTTTCAAAAACATTGGTTTCTGCTTTAACTAAAATTAGAGATGAAAAGAATTTCAATTTCACTATTTCTCATTCAGGCAGAAAACCTTTTGATAATCTTTTACTACTAAATCATCATTTCCATCAGAAACCAAAAAAACTAAGGTCGTTTGAGCCCGTCTTGACAGAAATAAACCATTTTGAAAAAATTGAAATGGCAAATATTCCAGACAATGAACTAGAATTGTTGGAAAAAGCAATTATAAATTCTTTGAAAAGTAGTAAATCTGAGTATAATTCTGTAAGCGATATAGTTGCGGCATACTCGGAAAAGAAATTAAATGACCAGGAATTGCAAGAACAACTTGCATTATTTAATAATCAAGGTAAACCAAGCAGTTATAATTACAATGGTTTGAAAATTGATTTGAATACAGACTTCTTGGCGGAGCATTATTATAACCCAATACTTCTTACATCAGAAGCACACAGACAACTTTTCAAACATATTATTTGGGTACCATCAGAAATCGAATTTTTAAAGAAGTTACAAGAGAATAGAACCAAATTAGAAAAATTTGATTGGTGGTACTTCTCAAAAATTGACCAAACTACTGACGATGTTTCAATTCCTTACTATGACACAAGAGAGCAGGAATATCGAAGTTTCTTCCCTGACTTTATTTTTTGGTTGAAGGAAAAAGACTCAAACAATTTATTAATAAAATTCATTGACCCCAAGGGTAATGTAGTTGGTACAGGAAATGGAGAAGATAAAGCAAAAGGTTACGAAAACATTTTCAACTCAAAAGAATTACAGTACAACGACATAAATGTTAACGTGGAGCTATTCTTTTACAATGAACCCATTGGTGTACCTTCATCTGTAAAAGATTATTTTACTAAGGATTTTGAGAAAATGTTTAAGTAATGCGAACCCTTCACAGCCACACACATTACTCACTCCTTGTTCTTTCCTTTAGGTGTTCGTGAGCCGCAAACGGGTTGCCAAGTCGCACAAGCTGCCCTGCAATCCAAAACTTGGCAAACCTGCCTGACGGCAAGGCAGGAAGTGTGTCTGTTCCCGACGCACGGACTGAAAGACATTGCAGCAAATTTAAAACGAATAAAACGACATATAATTTAACGCCAGGGTACAATAAGGGGTTAATAAAAAGTTGGATGATAACGGATTATGAGACTTTCTCGCTTTTTCGTAGCTTCGTTCAGTTGGATAAGAAAACCGTTTCAATCTCCAGCACTTTACCAACCCCATAGCTACAAGCACATAACAACCTAGCATTTATGAGCCAACCATTTAAAAACCTTTCACTCACCCTCCTCTGCATAGCAATCGTTGGTTTGCAATTCGTATATAGTCAGGTTTCACAAAGTTATTTTACATCACCCCTCGATGAAAAACAGCACAAACTAAACATTGAGGATGTCTCCCTGTTGGTTGTTCAACAGGTGGACTCAGGGAATTTTGAAAATGTAAAACAAATTCTTGAATTTGGAATTAGCCCTAACATCGATTGGTATGGCACCACACCTCTTATGTATGCCGCACAGCGAGGGCATTACGAGATTGCCCGCGAGCTAATGATTTACGGGGCAGAGCTAGACACCCCTAACCCCGAAGGGCTAACCGCCCTACACTTTGCCACCTCAAACCATAAGGATAGCATTGCCGAGCTGCTAGTGCTAAATGGTGCAAACCCACACCCTATAAATAGCCAAGGCGTTTCCCCCTTACATTATGCCAGCGCCTATGGTTATCCCTATATGGCTTACCTACTCCTAAGCTACGGAGCGCATATCGACTCGGCCGACTACTCTGGGAACACACCCCTAATGGCTTCGGTATACTCTGGCGCACTAGAGGCAGCCGACTATCTGCTTGAGAACTGGGCCGATGTGGACAAACCCGACAACAATGGGATTACCCCGCTTATGGTTGCTGCTCAGTTTAACGACACCACCATGATGCGGCTACTCACCGATTATGGAGCCGATATAGACAAGAGGGACAACAAAGGCATTACGGCCCTGGCCGTAGCCATAGCAAACAAATCAGAGGAAGCAGCAATTTTTCTGCTTGAGCAGAAAGCCTCACTCCACAACCTCCCACCCGAAATGAGCTATGCCGACTTGGCTAACCGAAACGGATTAAAAGAGTTAGCACTCACCTTAAATGGCATTGGAAGCCCGTTATCAAAAAAGATTGAGGTGCACTACGTAGCACCATACGTAAAAACCACCATCAATAGCAACGACTTTTTTATGGCCATTGGAGCAAACACAACCCTTTTGCCCTACGGCATTAGCCTAGGAATCGACATTGGGATAAGGCCCTACACCAAGGCCATTGTTATTGAAGACACCTATGCCACGTATCAATTCTTTGAGCGACGGAATATTGCAAGCGTTAGCATTGCTAAAGAGTTAGCACAGAGCACAACGCGCAAAAAATCGGTGGTTAGCTTTTCGCTAGGGGTAAAAGGGATCACATCGTGGGGAAAGTACAACGTAGAGAGCAGTGTTTATAAAGCCAAAACCTATCACTTGATTACACCCGAAATACGGTGGACATTAGCTAGAAATTGGTTTTACCTATCGACAAGTTTCCACTTGCTCACTATGGATCACCTAAAAGAGTCTCCCCTATCGTTTAGCATCACCACAGGATTCATTATTGACCCAACAAAATCAAAGGTTAAAAAGAAGAAGATTGACTGGTACTAAGCACACCAAGTTTAAGGATGAAAGTATATGACGAGTAAAAAATCGACATACATAACCCCAGCGTACCTGCTATTGCTTTTGATGATGGTAGCACTGCAGGGCTGTGGGCTAGGGGAAAAACGTTCCAGCTGCTTATCGACTAAGCCGTTAGGTTTTGGCGTGTTAGCCTTGATAACCCTAAACGAAGAGAACCAGAACATCCAAGTGGCAGTATACGAGGGTACAATGGAGAATAATACCCTTAGATACGAGAAGAAGCTAAACAGGTACTCTAGGGAACTTTGGCTCGAAACCAACAAGCAGTACACGGTTATTGCGTACTACCAGAAGGATGGTAAGACCTACCAGGTGGTTAGTGGGATTGAAATGTCCGTATCGCAATCGGGCAAATGCTACTACGTAAGCAATACTGTTATTGACCTAAGGTTAAAGGATTAACAAAACACATCTGTTTACCCTATGGAACACCTAAGCAGTCGAAGCTTGTTGAGATATTCCCGAAAGCTTTTGATTATCATTATACCTATTGCACTGGTGATAATTAAAGGTTGCAGCATCGAGAAACTTTTAGAGTTTAAATGTTCGGAATGCTACCCCGACAAGCCGCTGGACTCAAGGGTTAAGCTGCACCTTACCATTAACGAGGAGAACACTGAAGTTCCCATAACGGTATACTTAGGCCCACCCGAGAACGAGGTGATCGTGCTAGAAGAGGTTGCCAGCAAGGAAACTCATTACATCTACATTGAAAATGAGACGCTGCACACGGTAGTTGCAAAGTACAAGGTTGATGGTAGGACACGATATGTTTTTAACAGGGTTGAAACAAAGATATTCTACGATTACGACTCGTGCAGCGAGCCCTGCTTCTGGGTATCGGGAGCCATAGCTAACTTGCGAATCGCCTACTGACAGTGTTCCACAGCAACTAATACTGCGAAAGCCCCTTGGGGGCTCGTAAAACTTCAATTATAATTTCTGCCGACAACCAAATCCGTTGGGCTGTGTGCTAAACCTTCTCCAACTCCTCCATCAGCGCTTTGCGCTTGGGGTAAAGCCTTCGAAGCTCATCAATCACAAAATTTGCCTTGTCTCGCTCTCCCATCTTTATCATTCTACGCAAATAGCGACAAGCATTTTGGTAGTGATTACGGCCCATATTAACCTCCATGTCCTTTAAAATGGCCACTTGGTAAAGTGCTGCCACCTCCGAGGGAAACTCTTTAACCAAGTACCGCGAGTATACATCGATGGTATGGAGAGAAACATTCTTTTGAGCTATGGCCAGCAGGTCGGGCCAACGCTCTTCCCAAATATATATCTGTGCCACGGTTGAGGAATCGCCCCACCGGCTCTTGGCTTTCAGCTCCTTAATAAGCCCATCAACATAAGCGTTCCACTGATCCTTAGCAATATTATTTTTCAGCACATCAAAGTAAGGTTTTCTCTCCATATGGCTCTCGAGAAACAATGTTCGCGAAAGTTCAAGCACTTTGTCAACATCATTCTGCTGTTGGTAAACCTTCAGCAGCAGCTCCTTCCAATTAGTTGCCAACCCATCAAACTTCCCCTGATCAACCTTAATGCCCTGCTGGCAAAGCGCGATGGCCTTTTCATAATCCTTGTTCTTAATGGCCTTTTCTATAACGGCCTTGCGAAAATCGGAGTTCGAAACATTTTCCTCCATATACTTTTCGGCCTGCTCATCACCCTCGGTTTTTCTGATTAGATTTAACCTAATACGCTGTGCTTGCCTGTAATCCCAATCCCAACCATCCCTCTTGGGTTTCACAGCATCGAGCAGCTCATATACTTGCTTAACCTCCTCCTCAGTCGATTGATTTTTAACAGCAATGTCAAGCATAGCGTTGTGCCAATCCCAACCCTTAAAAATTTCTTTCTTATAAGCTTTTACACAGTAATCAAAAAGATTTTTCCTAATCTTCTCGGGCAATTCCAATTCCGATATGGCGTGAAGAATGCTAATGCTGGATTCAATACTGGTTCCAATATCGGCATTGCTATCGTCGGAGTAGTCGAGGGCTTTGGTCATCTCCTCCAGTATCCCCATAGCCATATACATGGCCGATTCGGTGCTCCCAGAATTCATCAGCTGCTCGGCATTCTGCACCATTTGGTAAACCTCGTTGCCCACATCCCGAGCCTCGTAGTAACCGATATACCCCTTTCGTCCTTTGGCATTTTGGAGGATGGCCTTAACCTGCTTAGCGTACAGCTCCTTTGATTCGGGAATTATCCTGTAAGCGTGCTTCCCCACAAACAGCTGCCTAAAGGACCTGTCGCTGTCACATTTTTCGCGAACAAAATCTTTCAACTCCTCATGCGGCATCGTATCCAGCAGCTCATTCACCTGCTCGGCTATCCCCTTGCTTTTGGTCCTGGGCTTTGCAGCAGATTTTGCTGATTTATTCTCCTTAACCTCAAGCCCCAGCTCATCCTTTTGCAGATAGAAAAGGGCTGCCACCACGTGCTTGCAAACGGGGCCAAAATCGTAGGGGCAGGTACACACAAACTCGGTCACCTCATTGTTATCAATCTTTAGGTTCACAACATAGGTTTCGGTTCCCTCAACCAGCAGTTCAAACTCGCCGGGTGAAATTAGCTCGGGCTCGCCAACGTACCCTTTCTTGAAATACTGCAAGCCCCGTTTTAGTATGGTTTCATCGATATACTGTTCAAATGAGTCTAATGGAATTTTCATAGCTAGCTATTTTGGTAGTATTATCTTAATTTCATTATTTTATCAATCATACCCCGAGCCTCCACCGACGATGGGGTCAAATCCTCATCGTTTATATGACCCTCAATTAGCTGGTTTGTAATTACAAAGATATAATCCTTGCCGCTCATCCTATCGTAACGCCAAGCGATATGCTTGTCGAACTCCCTTACTCGACTATAAAGTTTATGGTAAACATCACGATTATCAGCCTGATGCTCCTTCCAATCCTTAAGCAGTTGGTAAAATTCATTTAGCCCATTCTCAAGCTCCTTCTGCAGCCCCTTCTCAATTATGCTTCGGGCAGCTTTTTTGTCGGCTTTTGAAAGTTCCATATCTATATTGATTTTGGCATATTGAAAACAGAATCTAAGTGGTCTGACCTTCGATGTAAAACATCGAGGTAGCTATTTATTTTTTCTTCATACTCGATATGGTAGTCGGGATGCAACTTTTTTATAAGGGTTAACACCCTGCGCACAGTTAATGCGACCTTGGAATCAAACGAAGTAAAGCATGTGCCCAATGACCTCGAATAAAGTCTAAACACATCATCAAGTATATACATCAGCAGGTCAGCCTCCAGCTTCTTGTTCTTTGATATTTTGGCAAACTCGCTAACCCGCTTATTGCATGCACCAATCATATTGGCCATACGAAGTTCCTCGGAGAATCCTTTGTATCGCTTTATCCAAAGCTTATCGATATCCTCAATGGCCTTTTGGTACAATTCTAGCTCGCCCTCCTGCTTGTCGAAGAAATGTACCGATAGGTATTCGTAATACTCCTTTCGCGAAGCCATGGCGATAACCATCTCGGCCAGTTCACTTTTTGAGTAGGCATTAACCAACGCCTTAATTTCTGTCTTACTACGCTTCATAATATGATTGGCCTTTCACAAGTTATTCAATTACCAAAGCTACCTCCTTGCTATGCGAGCGTTTACTATCAACCAAATCGATATACTTACAACCCCTAATTGCCTTGGATATGTTTAACGCCTCGTTGTGGCTATGGAAACTATCCTTTGTGGCGCCAATCACCAAACAGCTTGCTTCAATTTTGGTTATTCGTCAAATATAGTGGAAATAGGGAAAAAGGACTATAATCCGGATAAAAAAATGGACAGTCCAATTAAACAATACTACAGGTAGATGCCCCATGGTTCATTGAAAACATTGAAGTTCATTCCCCCACAAAGTCTGTAAACGTTTTACTAGCTATGAATCGGCAAGCCGGTTCTCTTGCAGTAAATGCGGTAAGCTAAGTAAAGTGCATGATGGGCATTATAGGGTTTGGCGTCATTTAGACATCTGTGACTATAGTTGCTATTTAAACATAAAAATGCCAAGGACAAGCTGTCCTGAACATGGGATGTTGGTATTGGACAAGCATCCATTCGGCAGACAAAATACCCATTATAGTTTTCAGCTGGAAGTGTTGATCATGACGAAGGCGAAAAATGTATCCATTAGAACCCTTTCAATAGAACTAAGAGAGCCAGACAGCAATATTTGGGGCACCATTCATCGCTACATTAAGCAAGGAGTCCAGAAAACTGATTGTTCCAAAAACAACAAGTTTTGGCGTTGATGAGAAGTCATACCAAAAAGGGTTAAGGTATGTTTCCATATTTACAGACCATGGTACAGGGAAAGTAATTGATGTTTGTGAAGGACGAGATCAAAGCGTTTTCAGCCAATGCTATCAGAAATTATACGGTCACTCGCGGAGCCCCCAACTACATCAAGCAGATCAGCATGGACATGTCCAAAAGCTACATGAGTGGACCAAAGATTTATTTCAGTAGTGCAGAAGTTATATTTGATAAATTCCATATAAAAAAAGCACTAAAAGAGGCGGTAGATAAGGTAAGAAAGGTCGAGGTTGCTTCGAATGAGAGATTAAAGAAAACAAAGATATATGGCTGCAAAATGAAGAAAATCTCAACAAGGAACAGAAGGAATGCTTAACAAAATTCCTTGAAGAAGCCTCAACAGACACGGCCCAAGCATATAAACTAAAAACAGCATTTGAGCAATGTGGAGGATACAGGCAAAAGCAATCGAGCCAACGCTAAATCAGTGGCTACAAATGGCGGAACAAAACGCGTTAAAACCAATTTTAGCTTTTTTGTGAAAACAGTGAAAAATCATTTTCAAGGAATTATAAACTCAATGAAATCTCTAGTAACAAACGCGCTTTCGGAAGGACTAAATAGTGTATTTCAATTATCAAAACATAGAGCAAGAGGATATCGAAATGTTGACAATTTTATGGCGATGGTATACTTCTTAGGCAATGACTTTAAATTCTCATTCCATTCAAAATGACGAATAACCTGTATTTTTGAAAAGGGAAATAATTCTTTAATATGGATACTCAATATTTCACCTAAAAACACTATCTTTGCTGCATATCATTGAAAACCAAAGTGTATGAATCTTTTAATTTTTTCAACCCAATTACCTGACTAGGATAGTTGTAAGGTCAAGTGGAAAGAGTATAGAGAAAAGATTGGAGTGGTTTGCCCTAGGTGTGGAAGCAAGGAGCACTACTGGAAATCAGATAAGGAGAATTATGAGTGTAAGCGCTGCAAGTATCGTCAAAGTTTACGCAGTAATACAGTGATGCATGGTAGCCAACTCCCTTTCAGGTATTGGTTTATAGCCATTCACCTGTTAACTTCCACCAAGAAATCATTTTCTGCATGCGAATTACAAAGGCAATTAGGGCACTCAACCT
>Ga0265295_1006377_pt1 | contig 14316 bp, 12 predicted proteins | sample Munlansysbiofilm_FD_192503 | JGI IMG/M metagenome (GOLD analysis project Ga0265295, IMG submission 192503) | Leachate microbial communities from a municipal landfill in Southern Ontario, Canada - Methane capture system biofilm | ecosystem: Engineered > Solid waste > Landfill > Unclassified ... | reverse complement strand
AAAATGCATTGAAAGTATCCGAAATTTGGGCTTTGATGTAAGATGTGTTGCGTTTGAGAGTCTCAACCTCGCAAATAATTTTCAAAGCCATTTAACACGGGCTTTAGCGATACGTAATGATATGCAAAAAAATGAAATTGAGACAATGATAGTTGTAAACAATAATACTCCAATAACAAATTTTTTATTTAGCTCAAGAAGTTGTTTAAAACAAATTTTTTGGTCTCATGGCAATTTTGCATATGATGTGCTGGGAATCGATAAGAGAATGAGTCATTTTTCAGCAGAAACAAAATTTAAGTTTAGTCTATTTGACATTCCTATTTTAGAACAATTTTCAAATCCTCAGAGTGATTTTTTTGAAAAAGAAGCCATTAAGATACGTAAAAAATGGACTGGAAAGCGTATCCTTGGAAGCATTGGGAGGTTGATTAAGATAGATAGTGATATGTATCTTGAAGCACTTTCAAAAATACTTAACAATAATCCAAATACGATCTATCTTGCCTGTGGAAAAGGAGATATGCAGAATATTCGTGAAAAGCTCATTCGTTATAATATAGACGAAGAGAGGTTTATTTTTACAGGTTTTGTGAATCCTCACCTTTATGGTTATGTTATTGATTATTATTTAGATACGTTTCCCCTGCATTCAGGGGAAGCATTGAATGAATACATAGCAAAAGGGCGTGTTCCTTTGATTTTATTAAATAAAAATCATATTGCAAAAGATACCTATATTAGGTTGGGTATGTTGGATTCTCTTGAGAAAATACATGCATTTAGCGTGGAAGAGTATGTCAAAATAGCCAATTATATTTTAAGTGATGATACTATTTTTGAAAAAGTGAAAAAAAATATGATCCTTTTTGCAAAGCAGGTAAGTGAAAAACTTTTAGAGATTAAAAAGACAGTTGATGACTTTGTAAACATTGTAGAAGAAGCAAATCATGCGTAAAGACGGTTTAATTATTTTAGAAGAAGAATATACGCCAATTGCCTCGGCTTTAAAAACACTCAAACAGAATGGCTTGGTTAAAATTTTTGGTGTTTTTGGTGTTTTTATTTTCATGATTGCTTTGCCAATTGTTGGATTATTGAATGTAGTATTCCCTGTGAAGAAAAAACGTGTTATGGTTGGAACACATTCTCTTGTCAGTAATATTCACTATAAACATCTGCTTAATGGAGCTTTGGCTGATTATGACATTGAAATTTTTGTTTTTACCGATTGGCTAAATGAACCTTCTTATTATGATATTCAAGCAAAAGATATTTTGCCAAAATGGTTGATGTGTCATGATGCTTACTTGCTCTCTCCTTATGTTGTATTTATTTGGGCGATGCGTCGTTATAGAGGATTTTATTGGCATCTTGATGGTGCCATTTTAGAGAGAACTGCATTGTGGCGGTGGGAGCCGTTGCTTTTAGAATTGTTTTCTAAGAAAGTTATCATACAGGCCTATGGATCAGATCAGTGGACTTTATTGCAGAGTACGGATGATATAAATTTTAAATTTGGATTGTCAAGATTTAGAAAACGTTATTTTATGATGGATTTTAAACGCATAGAAAGAAGTTATATGTGGGCACAATATGCTCATTTAATAGCTGGGGATATACGTTATTTGCCTCGCGTTAGTTCCTTTAGTATGGCACATTTTTATGTAGATTTGGATCTTTTGCCTTATAGATATAATGAAAATATGGATAAAATTATTATTGCTCATTTTGCTAATCATCGTGAGCGAAAAGGCTCTTATGCCATTGAAGCGATTTGTGAAGAGCTTAAGGCTGAGGGATATGCGATAGAGTATAGGAGTATTTATGGCGTCAGTCGCCAAGAAGCACTGAGCATTTTAGATGAGTCTCATATATTTATAGAACATCTTTTTAATGGCGTTATGGGAACAGGAGCACTTGAAGCAATGGCAAAAGGAAATGTAGTCTTGACAAATTTTGATCAACGTTTGATCGATTTTTGTTTAGTTCAAAATTATACGTTTTATGCTCCATTTTTTAAAGAAATGCCCATGGTAAATGTTAATGTTTATACACTTAAGCAAGCGTTGGTCTCACTCATAGAAGATAAGGATACGTTAAAAAAACGAATTGAAGATTCTCGTAAGTTTGTTGAGTTGAGTAGCAAACGGGTTGTTGATGGTTTTAAAAATGAAAGTATGATTAAACAAATTTTTGAAGATTAAAGGATGTTGTTTTGAAATATAGTTTTGATATTGAAATTTCTTCTGCATGCAATCTCTCCTGTATAAATTGTGCATACAATAAATCAATATCAAAAAAACAATTTATGACGTTGGAAAATTTTATAAATATTCAAAAACATATTGAAGCTCAATTTCCACAAAATAAGTCTATCAGTCTTATTGGCTTGGGAGAACAAACACTACATCCTCAATTTTCAATAATAGTAGAGAATTTGAAAAGTGGAATGAAAAAAGATCTTTTTATTTCAACTAATGGAACAAAAATAAAAGAGTTATATAATGATTTGAATAAATTTGATTATGTTAGTGTTAGTGTGGATGCAATAAGTAGTCTAGTTTATAATAAAGTACGTCCAGGATTTGATTTTGATCGTTTGGTTCAATCTTTCTCTTTATTGCGTCCTTTGAAAATAAAACAATCTTCGTTTGTAATTAACGAAGATAATGCCCATGAAGCTAAAGATTTTATAGCTTTTTCTTTGGATTATGGTTTCAATAAAATTTATTTTGAAATTGCTAATTCTCCATGGCACCAAAACCATAAAGATTTGAAACCGTTATGGTTAGAATTACAACATTTTGTAAAAAAACAAAATTTAGATCATTTTGTTTCATTTCAAAAACCTACATCAAGAATTTGTGATTATGTTTCTACGATTATCAAAATAGGTGTTAATGGAAACATACGTATATGTCCTTTTATAGATAAGGAAGGGGCAGAATTTTTAGCTAAAAGTAGTGTTTGGATTGATGCGCAAAATAAATTTTTATTAAAACAAATTGAGCTTGGAAAGATGAAAGAATGTTTTACATGTAATCATCTTGGTCTGGCTTCATTAAAGGTAGATTAATTATGAAATATGGATTTAAAAAACATTTATCACCACATTTTCCTTCTCAGATTATTGTTGATTTAACACAACTGTGTAATCTTGCTTGTATTCATTGTCCTCATCCAATTTTTGTTAAATCCTCACATTTTACTGGCAAACACCTTGATGTTTCGTTGCATAACAAAATGATTGATGAGGTTGCTAAAGAATCGGATGGTTTGTGTCAATATATTCGTTATACAGCCAATGGCGAGACTCTTTTGCATCCACAGTTTGAAGAGATTATTGGTTATGCAGGGAAATATTCAAAAACTAAAATTAATATAACGACAAATGGGCATTTACTTGACGATAAGAAGATAAAGGCTATTTTAGATGCAAAAGTAGATGTGATTGATATTAGCCTTGATGCTTTTACTCCTGAAACGTATGCTAAAATTAGAATTCATGGTGATCTTGAAAAAGTGCGAAACAATATTTTACATGTTCTATCGATTATTAAAGAAAAAAAGTTGCCAACAAAAATAATTGTTAGTTTTGTGGAACAGCCTCATAATGTTCACGAAAAACAACAATTTTACGATTATTGGACGGAAGTAGGGGCTCATTTTGTTGTCATGAGAGAATTGCACTCCTCTGCTGGCTTTAAAGCACAAATATCAAAAAAAATGCAACAAAATAGTGATGCTGAAAAAAAATTGAGAAGACCTTGTATGTATCCTTGGGAAAGGCTTACACTCGCTCCAGATGGTATGCTGGCATTTTGTCCTGCTGATTGGAAGAGCGGTTCGCACTTTATAGATTTTAGAACAACAACGATTAAAGAAGCATGGCAGTCCGAGTTTATGCAAAAATTAAGAGAAGCTCATCTTGAAAATAATTATAAAGATTTTCCTCTTTGTGAAAAATGTCCAGATTGGGTCAATACAAAATGGGAAGATGATGAGGGTATTATGTATCATGACGTTATGAAGTCATTAATGGTAGATGATACTAGCAAAAAAGGTTAGTGCATGAATCATCTTTTTTATCATCAAAACTCTTTTACTGTTGTCAATGATTTGACACCTCCTTTTTCTGCAAAAGATGAGTTGATTTATTTTTTAAAGCGTTTGGTGATAGATATATTCGTGGGTACTCCAATTATATTGTTGCTAATAATTGCTATTCCTTTTAGATTGTGGCTTATGCCAATGGTTAAAGGAAAAATTTTGCTTGGCACTATACCTTTGATTATTTTCAAAACGTATCATGCTTTATTATCCAAATCATTTGATACTACATTGTTTGCTATGGAGGATTACTCAAAAGGGTCTTTTCATGATGGTGAGACACTTCGTACAATAGCTCCATCATGGATAGCTCGTTATACTTATTTTATAGGTCCTTATTATGCCTTTGTTTGGGCATTATGTAAGTTTGAGATATTTTTTTTGTATTTTGATAGTGGATTTTTAGAGAGGACATTTTGGTGGCGTATGGAGCCGATTTTATTGCAATGGTATGGTAAAAAAAGCGTTATGGTTCCATATGGTAGTGATGTTTGGTCTATTGAATCAATGTCTAATTTAATTAAAAAATTAGGATTAGGATTATTTAAAAGAAAATATTTTGGGCTAGATTTTAAAAGAAGAGAGAGAAACTACTGGTGGTGTAAGTATGCTACTGTAGTTTTTGGCATTGTTGATTTTGTAAAATATCTCCCAAGAGTAGATATTCTTACTTTAAATGGGCATATTATATTGGAAGATGAAAATAGTTATGTTCCATGTGTGGCAACTGCTAGGATTAAAATTATACATATTGCCAATGATGCATATCGTAAAGGTTCAATGGAAATAGATAGGCTTTTAAAAAACTTATCTTTGAAAAGAGATGATTTTGAGTATGAAATATTAACAGGATTGCCGAGAGAAGAAGTCATGCAAAAAATAAGTGAGGCACATATTGTTATTGATACTCCCATTGACGGTTTTATCCAATATACAACTATGGAAGCGGCACTAAAAGGTAAGATTGTTATGGCACATTTGGATCATAATCTTAATAACTTTTTTTGTTATTTAAATCCTAGTTATTATAAAAAATATTTTGAAGATATGCCAATTATTGATATTGATCTTGAAACATTAGAGAAAAAATTGATTGATGTTTTGGATAATCGTGCCTCTTTTGAAAAAATTAGTCAATGCACACGTTCTTTTGCACAAAAGACAATAGAAGAAAATAGTCAATTTTTAATTAAATTTGTTCAAGCATTACTTGATAATGAGCATGATAAAATTATAAATAAGGATTTTTAATGAAAAAAACGTTTCTCATTACGGGTGGAGCTGGATTTATAGGTTCTAATTTTTTACATTACATTTTTACTACGTATCCTCATTCAAAAATTATTGTTTTAGACCTTTTAACGTATGCGGGTAATGTAGATAATTTCCCCGTTAGACCCAATAATAATTCTGGACGTTTTGAGTTTTGGTATGGAAGCGTGACCAATAGTGCGTTGGTGGAAGAACTTGTTGAAAGAGCTGATATCGTGGTGCATTTTGCCGCAGAAACCCATGTAACGCGCTCTATTTATGATAATCGAAATTTCTTTGAAACCGATGTTATTGGAACGCAAACAATCGCTAATGCGGTACTTAAAAATAAAAAAAGTGTTGAGAGGTTTATTCACATCTCTACGTCAGAAGTGTATGGGACGGCTGAGAATTGTGCCTTTATGGATGAAAAGCATCCTTTAAACCCAGCATCTCCTTATGCTGCAGCAAAGGTAGGTGCGGATAGATTGGTTTATTCGTATGTGAATACCTATGATATTCCAGCAACCATCATTCGCCCTTTTAATAATTATGGCCCTAGACAGCACCTTGAAAAAGCTATTCCTCGTTTTATAACCTCTCTTCTTTTAGGTGAAAAATTGACGGTTCATGGAAAAGGAGAAGCTTCAAGGGATTGGATTTATGTGGAAGATACATGCAGGGGTATCGATGCTATTTTATCTGCTCCAATCGATAAGGTGAAAGGTGAAGTTTTTAACTTAGGAACCAGTAAAACCATCTCTATTCGTGATGTAGCATTACGTGTTGCTGGTTTATTTGGTTTTGGAGAAGAAAAAATTATTTACAATGAAGACAGACCTGGGCAAGTCGATTGCCATTTAGCAGACATTTCTAAAATAGAACGTATGTTGGGGTGGACGCCAAAAGTTACTTTTGAAGAGGGGCTTCAAGAGACAATAGCATGGTATAAAAACAACAAACATATGTGGGAAAAACAGATTTGGATGCGTCAAGTGCCTATTATTTTAAAAGATGGTAAGAGAGTGATTCATTAAATATGTGTAGCATTATTCCAAAGTTACTTTATGCGGATGTTCTAAAGAATTATAGAGAGTTACGTAAAAAACTTGTCCCATCATCTAGTGAAGAAGTACTTGAAGATTATATAAATTCGATTTGTAAAATTAATGAATTACCTCGTTTTGAAAAGTTTTTTGCCCATAAAAAAGAAGATAGGCGTTATCTTGAAATCGGAAGTGGTTTTGGGTTTAATCTTATCAATGCCATTCAATCAGGCTATAACATCGTAGGTATTGAACCTGGGAAAAGCATAGGTTTTGAAGATAGATTTAATCTTGCTTTGAAGCTTATGGAAGCAAATGGCATTAGCCCCGCTGAACAGTATCTTTACGATATGGTGGCAGAAAATTTAAGTCACTTTGAAAATGAAACCTTTGATATGGTTTTTAGCATTGCTGTATTAGAGCATGTTCGGGATATAAAAAAATCACTGAGTGAAGCACAAAGGGTTTTAAAAAAACAAGGCATTATGTATATGAATATTCCAAATTATAACTCTTTTTTTGAAGGGCATTACACGATGCTTTGGCTTCCATACGTGTTACTTTATAAGCCTTTTGCAAAATTATATGTTAGATTGAGAGGAAGGTCTGATTTTTTTATTGATGAGCTTAATTTTACAACACCTTCGCTCATTGATGCTTTGGCACACGAAGTTTTAAAAGAGGGAAAGTATTATATCTTGCCTCATTTTGATGGTTGACTTGGAAAATTTGGATTTTATTACTATTTTTTACGTACCGACTTACCAAATAATAATGCTTTTTTGCTTTTTGTAAGAAAAAAGAGTTGGTTGAAATTTCTTGCAAATGGTGTGGTGAGTGTGGTTGTGAAAATGGGGATGTTTTTAGGTTTATGTAAAGTATTTAATTTGCTCTATATTAAAGATGAGCAAGGATTTAAAGGACGATTTTATGCATAAAAAAGCATTAGAGTATTTGGTGTGCCCTTCTTGCCAGAGTGATTTTGAGCTTAAAGATGTTGTCGAAGAGAGTGGCTGCATCAAAGAGGGAAAACTTTTTTGTTCATCGTGTCAATCGTCGTTTAAAATTCATCATTTTATTCCTCGTTTTGTAGAAGATCAAGAATATGTTGCTTCATTTGGTGAAGAGTGGCATCTTTTTAAAGATGTAAAAAATACAAGGCCGTTGATGTCAAAAGATGAAATGCATCACTACATGGGACTCATTAAAGAAGACATTGAAAGCAAAGAGGTTCTTGAAATTGGTTGTGGAGCAGGACCTTATTTGGATATAAGTGCAAGAGAATTTAATGCCAAACACATCATCGGTGTCGATTTGAGTCGTGCCGTGGATGCAGCATATGAAAATGTCGGTCATTTAGAAAACGTAACGATTATTCAGGCAAACCTTTTCAATCTTCCTTTACGAAAAAAGAGTTTTGATGTGGTGTATTCTTTGGGTGTCTTGCACCATACACCAGATACACACAAAGCTTTTCAAGCCATTGCCCCTTTTGTGAAGCCTAAAGGGCTTTTGAGTATTTGGTTGTATGGAGCGTATTGGTTAAAAAAGAGTGCAAATCAAGACCGCATTAGAAAGCTTTTTACGTCTAAAATGTCGCCGATGGCGCTGTATCGTTTTTCTATGATCGCTTCATGGCTTTATTATCTCTACAAAATTCCTTTTATAGGGCATGCGTTTAGGGAAACATTGCCGATTGCGATGGATAAAGATCGTCATGTGAGGGCACTCAATACCTATGATCTTTACAGCCCAATGTATATCAATCGGCATTATGTCGATGAGGTGTATCGATGGTTTAGCGAAGAAGGGTTTGAAAAAATTGAGCCGTGTCATTATATCTTGGGCATGAAAGGCTATAAGCGTGAAGTGTAATCCTCCCTATATTTTTAAAATAGCAGATATTCCAGAAGATCGTTCCTTGATACTGTACGGTGGGGGACATGCTGGAAAAATTTTAATGGCTCTTTTGCGGATATATCGCCCACATCAGTGCATTAGTTATATTGTTGATGATGCACACGTTGGTGACATAGATGGTATTGCTATTATTTCTTCTGCTGAACTTGAGCAAATTTATACGCCAGAATATTTGATTTTGGTTTCTGTGCTTTTATGTGAGAATATTTTAAGTGTATTGGAGCGAATGAATATAACGCATTATGCGTTGATTCGGTTGAATTACCCCCATGATTTAAAAGAGTGTGAGGCATTAGCAAAAATGCATCAAGACTCTTATGCCATAACTCCAAGCTATCGTTCAATAAAAGAGTATTGCAACGGATATTTTGAGCGTGTCATAGAACTGTTTGAAAAAGAAGAAGACAGAGCTTTATACAGCATGATAATTCATAATTGGCATAAGCGAAATTTTGATGTGAGGGATTATTATGTTCATCATTTTCCTTTTATAGGAAGGCATTATTTGGAGCATTTAGATTTTTCTGATGTTAAAGTAATGATAGAAGGTGGGTTGGCTGATGGTACCAATACGATTGAATTTTTACATGTAATGCCAAAAATAGAAAAAATATATGGATTTGAACCTCTTTATAACTCTTATGAGCACCCTTATGCATCGTATCTTATGTCAAACCCAAAGATAGAAATTGTAACACAGGGGCTTTGGCATGAAGATGGTGTATTGGCGATAGATACATCCAGTGATCTTCCCCTTGCGAGTGTGAGCACCTTGGAAGACGTTAATTTTGCTTCTCATGTTGAAATTGAAGTGGTGAGTATAGATCATTTTGTGGAAGAGCGAAAGATTGAAAAGGTTGATTTTATCAAATTTGACATCGAAGGCGCAGAATTAAATGCGCTTAGGGGCGCTTATAAAACCCTTCAAAAAGATAGACCAAAATTAGCCATTTCGATTTATCACTCTTATGAAGATTTGTACCAAATCGCCCTTTTTTTAAATGAAACGCTGAAAAATTATAGTTATCGTTTAGGGCAGTATCACTATGATTTAGGTGAGACGGTGTTGTATGCTTTTCCGAAGGAGATGTAAGGCGTGAATAGGGTAGAAAAATTTTCAAACTTTTGTGCCTACACGCTCATTCCTTTGCTGACGGGTGCTAAGAAAGCACCAGATGTGTATATTACTGATGGCTTTTATCTTAATTGGAGGCAAATGAAGCGCTCTATGCACAAAGCAAAAGAGTATGCTAGAGGGATTTGTTTGGACATCGGTGCGGGGAAAGCTCCTTATAAAAAGTACCTTGAAAGTAATTGTGAGAATTATATTATTACTGATAGCGAAAAAACACATGAGTATATGTTTAAAGATTCAAGCAGTAGCTTTATCGTTGCGGAGGCTACTGCTTTACCTTTTGAAGATTTAAGTATAGATACGGTTGTTTTAACGCAAGTGCTAGAACACGTCTTTGATTATGAGAAGGCTTTGCGTGAAGCGGTGAGAGTTCTTAAACAAGAGGGTGTGATATTGCTCTCGGTTCCTTTTATATATCAAGCACATGCAACGCCCTATGATTATCATCGTTTTAGCGAATATGGCTTAAGAACATTGTTTCAAAAGTATGGATTAGAAGTGCTTGAGTGGCATTATCAAGGCTATCTTGGAACCACTCTTTTTTCTATCATCAATGGTTTTATATGGGAAAAACTAGCATATGTACGTTTTTTTCGCAATACTTTTTTACTTCCTTTTATTTTGGCAATCTTTACATATAACAATGTTTTTGGGTTGATTTTAGATTTGATTCCTGCGAAACATTTTTCACCAAATTTTTTTGTGATAGCTAGAAAAAAAGTATGAAAAATATAGCAATCATAACGCACAATCTCTGTCTTGGTGGTGTGCAAAAAAATGTTTCATTGCTCGCAAATGCACTCTCTTCAACCCATAAGGTCACTCTTATTTTATTTGAAGATAAACCTTTTTCATATCATTTGGACTCTACAATAACCGTCTATACCCTTTCATCCCATGCTTTGGAACTGGACAATAAAACAGAAGAGGAACTTCAAAACATAGGCGAAGCGCTTTTTGATGCGAGAAGCGAAGAACTTGCATACCTTTTTGAAAGTCATATGTTTGATGTTGTGGTTTCCTTTGAGGATTACAATAGCCTTTGCACACTTAACGCTCTTAAAAAAGGAATGAAAGCCATTGTCTCTTCACGGGTGAGTTTGGAGTATGGCTATAAAAATCGCTTGATTCATCTTTTGCCCCCTTCTTTTTACAAAACAACGATGCAAAAGCTCTACCCAAAAGCTGAATGTGTGGTATCCGTCAGTGATGGCGTCAAAGAGGAGTTGGCAAAACTTGGGATACGTGCTAAGACCATTGCGAATGGAATAGAGCTTAAAAAACTTCAAACACTCTCACAAGAAGTGTGTGCATTAAACGACGAATTCTTTTTACATGTAGGACGGTTTGATACCGCTCAAAAAGCACAACATGAAGTCGTAGAGGCATACAAAAGTGTGGCAAAAGAGCTTCAAAGCGCACTGGTGTTTGTGGGGGATGGAAAAGACAGAGCTAAGCTAGAAGCGTTGGTTGGAAACTACGGTTTGCAAAAGCGTATTGTTTTTATGGGATTTGATGAAAATCCTTACCGATATATGAGAAGATGTAAAGGCTTTATTTTTTCATCGTATTACGAGGGAATGCCAAATGCTTTACTGGAAGCATTAAGCCTTGGGTGTGCGGTTGTGGCGTACAAGTTTGAGCCATCATGGAGAGAATTTGATGGCAAAGAGGCTGTTTTATTTGTAGAAAAAGGCGATATAAAAGAGCTTTCAAAGGCTTTAGTGCGCTTGGAAAAAGAGCCGATATTAAGAGAAACATTGCAAAAAAATGCCCAATGTCTTATTCAAAAGTATTCTCAAGAAATGTGTCAAAAGCGTTGGAGAGAGCTTATAGAAACTGTTGCGAAAAAGGAAGATCAATCGTGTGCGGAATTTTAACAGCCATTGGCAACCATAATAAAAAAACCTTTGAAAAAGCGCTGTGTAAACTCTCCCACCGTGGACCTGATGCAATGGGAATATGGGGGGAAAAAGATGTTCTTATGGGGCATACAAGGCTTGCTATCATAGACCTTGATGCACGGTCCAATCAGCCGATGGTTGATGAGCGGTATACCCTTGTGTTTAATGGAGAGATTTACAATTTTGAAGAATTAAAAAAAGAGTATAGCCTTACATGTAAAACCACCAGCGACACGGAAGTGCTCATTAAACTTTATGAAACATTGGGTCATGCGATGCTCTTAAAACTCAATGGTATGTTTGCTTTTTGCCTTTACGATAGGCTCAAAGAGGAGCTTTTTATGGCACGAGACCGCTTTGGGAAGAAACCTTTGTACTTTAGTCAAAGCAAAGGCTTGATAGTCTCCAGTGAAATAAAGGCGATTTTAGAGCTTTTAGGAACAACGCCTGCGATGAATCAGCAAGGGTTTCAGAGCTATTTTGCTTTTTTAAGCACCCTGCCGCCCCACACATTTTATGAGGGAATTCATAAGCTAGAAGCGGGCATGTATGCAAGCTTTTCAAAAGGAACGTTTACATGTAAACGCTACTACGAGGTTGGAGCAAAAGCACTTTTACATGTCAGCGAAAAGGAAGGACTCGAAAAGATAGAAGCATTGCTTTTAGATGCCGTGCAAAAACGTTTGGTGGGCGATGTCGAGGTGGCTTCATTGCTTTCAGGAGGCATTGATTCTTCGCTGGTGAGTGCTATTTATACGAAAGTCTCGGGCACAAAAATCAATACTTTTTCCATTGGGTATGATGAGCATTTGCATTACGATGAACTCACTCAAGCCAAAGAGGCATCGGTACACATTGGTTCACAGCATCATGAGCTTCGCATTAACAAAAAAACCTATATTGACGCTATTGAAAATACGCTAAGCCATTTGGATGAACCGATGGGTGATACAGCGTGTATGCCGACCTATCTGCTCTCACAAATGGTGCATGAAGCAGGTATTAAAGTCTGCTTGAGCGGCGAGGGAAGTGATGAAATCTTTTTGGGGTACGATAACTACTTTGAGATGGCAAAATATTATCAAATGCATTCTGAGCTTTCAGCACCCAGTAAGATGCTCTTAAAAAACTACTTAGAACGCAATCCCAATTGGTCACGCAATTGGGAATCCTTACGGCGCATAAGTGCCAATGAGCATCCTTTTTACAGTGGGGGTGAAACCTTCACAAAACGCCAGTTTGATGCACTCTGCGGTGTAGAAACGAAGGATGTACGCACACGCGTTGCTATTGATAAGAATCCTTTTTTATGGATGAGTACGATTGATTTTAAGATTTGGGTTGCTGAGGTGCTTATGAGCAAGATTGACCGTATGTCTATGGCACACTCTTTAGAGCTTCGAGCACCCTTTTTGGATTATCGTTTGGTGGATTATTGCCTTGCGCTGCCTCCTGCTTTGAGGGCGGGAAATACCAACAAATACCTCTTAAAACAAATTGCTCAAAAGTATATCCCCTCTTCTATCATTGAGCGCAAGAAAAAAGGGTTTAGTTCACCCTTTATTGAGTGGTTGTATGCTGAATATGGCGATGAAATTTTAAAATTAATGTTACATGTAAGCCATCACAGTGGTTTATTTGACCCTACATTTGTGACATTTTTATACCATGAAGGCAAAGAGGGACGGTTTAAACAGCATGTTTGGTCACTGTATCTTTTTTGCAGATGGTATAATCAGTTTTATTTATAAGGATAAGCATGCTATTTACATCTCGTGACCATACCATTTTTGAAGCCATTGAAGCCATTCGGACGAAGCGAAAAGCACAAGATACGCTCATTGCTCTTGTGGATTATGGTGCAGGCGATCCTGAGGCGACACGAAGTCATGAGCAGATGTATCAAGGGGTTCCAAAAGAGACCACCATCGCACAACTTTCATCCATTGGCTTAAAGGGTGAATGGGCACAGAGGCTTTATTCTTTGGTTCAAAAACATCGTCCCAAAAAGGTTTTAGAGCTTGGAACGTGTTGTGGTTTTTCAGCGATTTATATGGCAAAAGCGTGCAGTGATTCACATATTTATACCCTTGAAGGTGATCCTAACGTTGCCGCTTTGGCAAAAGAGAATATAAAAGAAGCAGGGTGCGAAAACATCACGCAGTATATTGGGCGTTTTCAAGATGTTTTACCGACCCTTTTACAAGCACCTTTGCAGATTGATTTTGCATTTATCGATGGTCATCATGATAAAGAGGCAACGGTGCGCTATTTGGAGATGCTTAAACCTTATTTGAGTTCAAAAGCGGTAGTGGTTTTTGATGATATTTCATGGTCTCAGGGTATGCAAGAGGCATGGGAGAAGATTTGTAAAGATTCTTTTTTTGAATCGTGTGTGGATATGAAAAAATTAGGAATATGCTTTGTTCAAGGAGAGATGAATGATTTGGTTTGATTTGGTGACTCCAAAATCGGTACTCTTTTTTATTCCCATTATCAAGCAGATTGAAAACAAAGGGCGTAAGACACTCATTACGGCACGTGAAGGAGAAGGCTACAGTGAAGTTGTGGAATTGTTACGCTTACATAAAATCCCTTTTACCAATCGTGGGGAGTTTGGTGGGGCGTGTTTGAGAGATAAATTGCACGCTTCTATTGAACGTCAAAAGGCGTTAATGGAATTTGTGAGCCTATACAACATTGACCGTTTGGTATGTCTGTGCTCGGTTGATGCCAATCGTGTGGCATTTGGACTGGGGATTCCTGTGGTGAATTTTTACGATATTCCCCTCTCTGATTATAGGGAAAATTTTAAAAAGGCACTGCCTCAAGCACGTTTAACCTTGCCCCTTTCCAATCGTGTCATTAAACCCTTTGTCGTTCCTGATGATATTTTTCGCCGTTTTTCACTGGATGATGAGCAAATTTTCTCTTATGGGTTTATCGA
>Ga0265295_1006375_pt1 | contig 14322 bp, 11 predicted proteins | sample Munlansysbiofilm_FD_192503 | JGI IMG/M metagenome (GOLD analysis project Ga0265295, IMG submission 192503) | Leachate microbial communities from a municipal landfill in Southern Ontario, Canada - Methane capture system biofilm | ecosystem: Engineered > Solid waste > Landfill > Unclassified ... | reverse complement strand
CAAACACCACAACGGTATCTTTAGCGTGGTCTGATGCCGTAGGAACACCGCTTCCAAGTCAATACCTGATTCTTGCCAGTACGTCAACCATTACAGCACCTACCGATGGGAATCCGATTTACAACTCCGATTTTGCTCAGAATGTAAATTATGGCATTCAAAGCGTTTCATTTGCTAACCTAGCCCCTGAAACCACCTATAATTTCGCAATTTATCCATATACCAATTATGGAAGTTCCATTGACTACAAAACAGTGGGAGCTCCTACTATCACGCTTACCACAGGCGAAGTTACGGACGCAATGATCATAATTTCTGAAATCGCCGGACGTGGATACAACGGAAACTACAACGATGAGTATATTGAAATAATAAACCTAGGCGGTTTATCGGCCAATTTATCGGGATACACCTTGGAATACTACGAATCAAGTTTAGAGAAAACCGTAGATCTTACAGGCTCAGTTGAACCCTATTCTGCCTACGTAATAGCAGTGCGAACATCTCATAGTTCAGCAATCACTCCAAATATTATTCCCTCATCCAGTTTCAGCATTAACAATCCATGTTATGCTATCTTAAAGAACAATGGCGTAATTGTTAATCAAGCAGGAACAAGCAGTGATAAATTTGATGCAAAGGATAGCAATTTTGAGCTAACTCAATGTAGTTCAAACAATTTACTGACCTCAAATTGGGATAACTTAAATGCGAATAATGGAACACCAGGTGTTGTGAACTGTATGGTAGGCGTAGAAACAGAAGTAAATACGGACATCATTCTATTTCCAAACCCAGTATATTCTACCCTAAGCATTAAAAACTTAACGGTTTCATCGCAAATTGAAGTGTATAACCTCTTTGGCCAAAAAACAGCAACATACCCAGAAGGAACAACTGAAATTAATGTTGCAGACTATGCAGATGGGATATACATTTTGCGTCTAATTAGTCTTGATAATAAAACAGTGCGTTTTGTTAAAAGTAGCAATTAAAACAGAAAACTCAAACTAAAAAAACGTCCTAGAACTAAGTTTTAGGACGTTTTTTTATTCTACTTTGCATCCTTAAAAAAGGTGCGAAGCTTCCTAGGAAGGGAATCAATTAACAATGCCGTTGAAGGATCTCGAGGATCATATACAAGTTTTTCTTCTTCCTCATCTTCAACCCAGTAAGGCAAATGAGTTTTACATATTGAGGTATATGTTTTGCCATCGTCTGCATTAAATTGAAAATATATATTATAGACCGGTTGGTTATTAATTGTAACATTCGACCGCTCCTTTGTAAGAAGTTTACCTAAGGCTACTTTGCCATATTTTAAAAGAAGAATATCCCTTCTCGCATTTCGGACTGAGATTCCAACGAACACCAATCCAATTAATAAAACTGGCAATAGAAAAAGAATAATCCACGGCTCTATTTCACCGGTTCGCATTCCTACAATTACGGAATTGAATGGATCTTTATTCTCATGCAAAACCCTTACCGTATCCCCAATTTGCAAATCAACCTGTTGACTGTACGAAGATCCGGTTTTCTCTGAGATTCCGCCAATATTAAAGGTGTAGAAAAACTGATAAACACGTTCTTCGTTAATAGAACTATTTGTTCTACGTATATCAGTAATAACACCATCGACCGTTGGCGATGCATCATTAAAAGGATTTGGTTTTGCGTTTGACCCTAATACGAATAAAAAAAGTAATGCTACAACCGAAAAAATAAATCCAACTAGAAAAAATACACGACCAAAAAGCAATTGAAGCGGTAGGTTAAACGGCACGGTTCTCGCCCTGCCAAAATATCCATAACTCATAAAAGTACAATTATATATATATCTCGATAGCAGGCTCTTATTATCCTACTTTACGTTTCAAATGTAATAAATAAGTATGAATTTACTTTTATCAAATGAAAAAAACAATGTAATTCAACATCAATTATCTGGACTAATTCTATTTTTCGAAGTACAAAGATAGGGCGACATATACAGAGAAGCCCAGTATATTTGTTGAGCTGTCGAAGCGTTGAGGCGAAAGTACTTATTAATTATCACGGATCACGATTTACCATTCATCGTTAAGCAATTTCTAGCACCTCAAACTATTTTTAGCCATCTTCTCTATAACGGGATATTATAACTTACCTGCGATCTGTGTAATTATCTCAAAATCAAATGTTAGAGCAAAATACATGTTAAACTTCCATTGATTTACGGTTGGAATGGGTGTTCCAACAGCAAGAATGTCTCCTTCGCTAAAACCACTTTTCAAAACACGAAATTCGGCAACATTTACACCTGCATTGATGTGGAAGAAATCGAACAACTTAATATTTGGTCCAAAATAGAAGTTTTTGAATAAATTTTTACCTCCAAATCCAACAAACCACCCGAAGTCAGAATTATATTTATCGGTCTCTTTCGATAATTTAAAAATTCGAACCGACGCTCCTGTAACTAAATCGAATTCGATCCCTCCTGCATTCTCGTTCGCAATCTCATAACTATCAATATTATTGACATCTTTGGGGGCTAAAATATAGAGTGGAGTGCGAAACGATCGCATTGCAACCCCTTGAACAATAGCTACCTGCTTAGTTTTTTTATCGCGGGCTTCCAATTTTGCTTTCAAAGATGCCAATTCGATACTAACATATTTTTTCTCTTGATAAAGCGTAATATTCTTTTGTTGCGTAATTGCCAAGCTATCTTTCAGAGAATCAATCATCCTATTGGCCAATTCGCGCCGTTCGGCAATTTTAGTGATCTCATTGTTTTTATGCTCAATATCGCGTTGTTTTTCTTGAATACTTTGTGACATCAAATCAATTTCTCTTGTTTTGCCAGCCAACTCTTTTTCCTTAGCATTAATCTCTCCTTCGAGTTTCACTAAATCTATTTTAGTTCCCAACAAAGCATCTTTGTAAATATCTTCCTTCTCTTTATTGATAACCTCTTTTTGAACAAGCAACTGTGTTTGTTTCGTCAATAACGAATCTTGCTCCTCAACCTGTCCCTGCAAACGTTCGACCTGTGTTTTAAGTCTCTTATTTTCAGGCATTAATATATCGTGTTTCGACAAAAGAGTATCGGTAAGACTCTCACATTGCAACAACTTATCGTTTAAGGTATCAATTCGATATAATAATGAAGAGGCAAATTGTCGATCTTGTTCAATACTTAATTTTAATAATTTAACAGAGTCGGACTTAATTTCGATTTCTACATTCAAAGAATCAATCAACACACGATGTAAATCTAAAGATATCTTAGGTATTGAATCTACAATTATTGAATCGGAAAGAAATCTCTTTTGTTCAAAAATATCCACATCGCCTTGGCTAAAACCTTGACTAGCCATTATAAGAATAAGAAACACTAGGAAAATCCAATTTTTCATAATAAATTCAGTAAATCAAAAATAATTCAATTAAAATGCAGATTTCTAAACGAAGAAATCTGCATGTAAATTATATTCAGAATGTTTTTCTGTTAGCGTAAATATTTTTTTAAAATGGCAAACAAACGAATGGTATCAATGGGTTTTGAGATATAATCATCACAACCTGCATCAAAACATCGTTGTTTTTCATCTTCCATGGCATAGGCTGTTTGTGCAACTATCGGAATTGAAGCATTTAACTGTTTTATCTTTTGTGTTGCATCCAAACCATTCATTACTGGCATCTTAATGTCCATCAAAACTAAGTCAACCTTATTATTTGTGAATAAATCAACCGCTTGTAAACCATCTGTTGCCTTAATGATCTCAACTCCTGTATCTTCAAGCACTTCCTGAAAAAACATCATATTCACCTCTTCATCTTCAGCAATTAGGATTCGTTTACCTTTCCAGTTCACATTTTCCCATGGATTTTGATTCATCTGTACATCTTTTTATTTTTGTAAATATACTCATTTTTTCAATCTACAAACCAGATCCATCCATTTTTTTAACGAACTAAAAAACATAAATTTGTTTTAGTTTCTGTCTACAAGTGTAAAAGTTCTACAAAATTTTGAACATCGACCACAGCCGGTACATTTTTCTTCGTCAATAGTGGGTACATCATTGGGGGAACGTTGAATAATTGCTCCAACGGGACACGCTGATATTACAGGACAGTTATGGTCTTGAGGACAAAACGAGGGATTAATCTTTATGGTTTTCATTTCAAACTGATTTTTTTATTTGTGATTTATTGGCATTCAATAATATGGTTATCTCAAAAATAGAGCGATATAAAACGGTACAAATACACATATATTTACATAATTAGATATATGGATGTATGATTTTTTATCTCTAAAAATTCATTCAGGATTCTTCGGGGAACAATATTTAGTCATTTACACAGAGATAATAGAACAAGAGTAGCTCGTTTATAAGTATCTATAACCTTATGTTTCAGTTAAATCGGACGCTCAATATTTTCCACAGGTTTTTATGGAAATCAACTCCTGTAGAGTCGGGAAACAATTCGCGAAATGAATTTGGAACAGAGTCAAACGGGCTGATTCGGATTATCTGCATTGAATCGTATATCATGGTTTGTTCGGGGTGGAATTGCACTCCAATAACATTTGGATATACTTGATGTTGAATGCCTTCAATAACTTTTTGGTCATTCGACCATGCAATGGGAATAAATCCCATCCCAAGGCTTTTAATACATTGATGATGACTGCTCAAAACATTGGGAAACGATGTTCGAAAAGTATTCGCAGTATCGAGCACACTATTCTCAGCAATCAATATTGAATGTGAATTATAGACACTTAAATGGGGTTCTATTGCAAAATTCCGATAATAATTTCGATGTTGCGTTTGTGGTTCCGACTCCAATACGTGTTCGACCGTTTGGAGACCATAAACTTGAGTTGGAATATCCTGAATCAAAGTTCCCCCGGAAGCCACATTCATTGATTGCATGCCAAGACAAATCCCAAATATGGGGAAATCGGGTTGCTCCTCCATAAATGGCGTACATGCTTTGTTCTGGGAACCTCCTATCATATGAAACAAGAGAGAAAGTTCTAGATAATGGCGATGCGGATCGGTTATTAATGTAAGCAGTTGTGTTTCATGCTCATAACTAGAAGGAGGAAGATCTGGTCCACCCATAAAAATAAATCCTCTTGCCGTTGAAAATAATTGATAAAACAGTTTAGAACATTGATTTTCAGAGTACAAAATCTCAACATTCAACGTATCGTCAATGGCAAGCAGGTGGGTATTTTTGAGTTTATTTTGTTGAATATATTGCACGCTTTCTTCGTAATCGGTTTTAGCATTGCTACTGTAAACCCCCAATATGCTAACCTCACTCCCATGGATAAACAACTCGTTGTCAATCAAATATCGAATTATTTTTAAATTATTAACCGTTGGATGCAAAAGCACCAATGGTTTATTTAGCAATTCAATATCGTTGGCATTAATTTTAATATTGGGTTGCTTACTATATCCAACAATAGTGATACAGGCAAAAACAACGATAGTTAGAAGTCTTATAGTCATAATTTAAATGGGATTTTGTAACGTTTCAATGTAATCCTCGCTAAAATATTAGATGTTAAGATCCGAAAATTTGTGTTTTTTCTTTAGAAAAAATTTAAAAACAATACTCTTATTGTAAATTTCAGGATGCCATTTAAGATTTGTCCGATCAATATCGTACTCCTTTCTCATTTTCATGAAATCGAAATAAGAACGGATTACCGCTCCTGCAAATTTGAATTTCCCTTGCAGTAAAAAAACTCCAAACGAAGCCATATCAAGGAAAAAACGATAAAATAAAACTTTAAAAACTCTATTCGCAGGCAGATTTTTATATAATAATAATAAATTATTGCGGTAATTTAAATAGATTTTATGCGGATTATTATTTGGTAAAGTTCCTCCACCAACATGATATACAGCCGATTGGGGATAATTATAGATTTCATAACCTGCATTTTTAATTCTCCAACACAAATCAATCTCCTCCATGTGTGCAAAAAACAGGTCATCGAATCCACCCATGGAATGGAATATTTCGGAACGAATTACCAACGCTGCACCCGTTGCCCAGAATACCGAAATAGGTTTATCGTACTGCCCCGCATCTTTTTCAACTTTTGAAATAATCCGTCCTCGACAAAATGGATAGCCCAAATGATCAATAAATCCGCCGGCAGCGCCAGCATATTCAAACGTATCCTTACTGTGCCAATCTAATAATTTTGGTGCCGATGCGGCAACATTTGGTTCCTTATCCATGAAATCGATGATTGGATTAAGCCAATTTGGCGTAACTTCAATATCACTGTTCAAGATAACATAGTATCGAGCCTTTATGGATAGTAGCGCACGATTATATCCTCCCGTAAATCCATAGTTTTTGTCAAAACAAAGCAATTTAACATCGGGAAATTCTTGTTTAACAAATTCAACAGAATTATCGGTTGAACCGTTATCAACAACCCACACCTCACTATTAATCGATTCCAAATTCAAAACCACGGAAGGTAAAAATTGTTGTAAATGTTTTATTCCATTCCAGTTTAATATTACAATTGCAACTTTTGTCATTTTTAATAAAGTTAAATGTGTGTGGGTTAACCCTTTGTTGATTTTGCTAATCAATACTCAATAATGACAAAAATAGTATTTTTTCGTATGGAATCAACGGCTTTCGATGAAACATGGTTCGCCAACGTAATATGAAACATAAAATAGGTTGTCGACGCTTATATTTGATCAGATTATAATTTTCCGACATGGTTGATTCGAACTTCATGCCTAAGAAGTTATTTTATTGTGTGGCAGAACTCCCTTTTCCATGTTCGTTTTATTTTTCAATAATAAAGCAGTAATATGGAGTTCCAAACATCAAATTTTTTGTTACTTTTATACGTATAATATCACTTATGAATCAATTGATCCCTATTTGTATTTAAATTACAGCGAAATTATTTTGTAATATATATGGAATTTACCGATAAAGAGAAAAAAACTATAGATGATCGTTTTGAGAACCTAGTTTCGAGTTGCTTACAAAAATACAGCGACGAACGAATAGAAGATGTTCGCAAAGCGTTTGATTTTGCGAATAAAGCACATTATCCCATTCGTCGAAAATCAGGCGAACCCTATATCTTGCATCCCATAAGTGTTGCTCAAATATGTGGAGTAGAGTTAAACATGGGCGCCACATCGATTATTGCAGCTTTATTGCATGATGTTGTTGAGGATACAGATTATACCGTTGAAGATATAGAACGTTATTTTGGCTTGGAAGTCGCCAAAATGGTTGAAGGATTAACAAAAATTAGTGGCGTAATTAGTGTGTCAAATTCATTGCAGTACGAGAATTTCAAGAAAATCTTAATATCTATGACACAAGATATTAGGGTTATTTTAATTAAGCTAGCCGATCGACTTCATAATATCCGAACCCTCGATTCAATGCCCCGACACAAACAACTTAAAATTGCATCGGAAACTCTATTTATTTTTGCCCCAATTGCACATCGTTTAGGTTTATATGCCGTTAAAAATGAACTTGAAGATAATGCCTTTAAAATTAAACAGCCTAAAGAGTTTCATGAGATTGAGCAAAAGTTAAAAGACACAGAATCGCACAGAGTGTTATTTATTAACAAATTTACACTTCCAATAGCAGCTCGGCTAACTGAAAAACAGTACGATTTTGATGTTTCAGGACGATCAAAGAGTATTTATAGTATCTATCAAAAGATGCAGCGGAAATCTGTTACGTTTGAAGAGATTTACGATCTTTTTGCAATACGAATTATATTTACTCCCAAAAAAGAAGATGGGAGCGAAAAAGAACAATGTTTTAAGATCTATTCCATTGTAACAGATATTTATAAACCACGCCCCGATCGACTTCGCGACTGGGTTACAACACCCAAGGAGAACGATTACGAAGCTTTGCACTCCACCGTTATGGGACCCAATGGCAATTGGGTTGAAGTACAGATAAGAACCGTGAGAATGGATAATATTGCCGAGTATGGTTGTGCTGCCCATTCCAATTATAAAGAGGAGCAAAAATCAGGTAAATATATTGATAAGTGGTTTAGTCACATCCGTGAAACAATGGATACTGAAGATCCCAATGGCAGTGAATTAATGGATAATTTAAAATCGACGCTCTCCACCAACGAAATTATTGTTTTTACTCCCAAAGGCGATACACGATCCTTTCCCATAGGATCAACAGCCTTAGATTATGCCTATGACATACACAAAGAGATTGGCAATATGGCAATCTCAGCAAAAGTAAATTACAAAAACTATCCATTAAGTTATGTTCTAAAAAATGGCGACCAAATAGAGATTATAACTTCAAAAAAGCAAACTCCACAGGAAAAATGGTTGGATTTTGTTCAAACACCAAGAGCTCGTCAATATTTGCGAAAAAACTTAAATCATCAGTCAACAAGTTTGGCAAAAAAGGGACGAGAATTGCTCCATAATCATCTAAAAGAGATGAAACTAGTTGTAACGCCAAGAATTTTAGAAAAAATAAGAACCTATTTTGATATTGACCAAGGGAAAGACGATTTACTAACCTATATTCGTGTAGCCCAAGAAGATATATCTTTCGAAACGCTCAAGAAAATCTTAAGGCAGAACTCTAAAGAAAAAAAGATATTGTTTTGGAATATCGGCAATAAAGAGTCAAATGTTAAGAAAAACGCTATAACAACATCTGCCAAAAACAACTACAAACTGGCAGAATGCTGTAGACCTCTTCCGGGCGATCCAGTGCAAGGATTTGCTATAAAACCAAATAGTATTGAAATACACCACCTTAACTGCCCCGAAGCAATAAAACTATCGTCTCAATATGGCGATAAAATTGTTCAAGTTGATTGGTTTTCAGACGAACAAAAAGCTTTTCTTACAGGCATAAAACTTACTGGCATAGACCGAATGGGTATAATAAGCGATATGACCCAAGTGCTTACAAAAGAACTTAACATAAACATACGATCCCTCAATTTTTATAGCCACGATGGAATATTTGAAGGAGCAATAGAATTATATGTCAGAAATTTTGATGACTTACAAGAGATTATAAATAAACTTAAAAGAACAAAAGGAGTTGACAAAGTGTTTCGTTCAGCATAAAACTCAAATATTGAATTTATTTATTATAAAAAATAAACCATTGTAAAACATTAATTTGCACTAAATAAATAGCGCATATAGCTTTTTTTACTATATTTATGGAATTAAGTTTTCAACCTAAAACATATAAAATAAAACAACAATACATATTATGAGCTACTTGAAATTTGAGAAAAATCAGCTAGTAAATTTAGAGTACTCTTTGCAAAGAGAATTTCTAAGAACAAATCGCTCAGGAGCATATGCTAGTTCAACTGTAATTAATTGCAATACCAGAAAATATCACGGGCTCTTGGTTTGTCCTACCTCTGAAAATAACGAGAATCGACACGTTATGCTAAGTATGGTAGATCCAACCATTGTATTTAACAACCATGAGTTTAATCTAGGGATCCACAAATATAGTGGTGGTATATATGAACCCAAGGGACATAAATATATTGAAGAGCTAACAATTGATACAATCCCTTGCATTGTGTACAATGTTGGTGGTGTTCGGATTAGTATGCAACAAGTACTCGACGATGAAGAAAACCGAGTACTTATAAAATATACAATACTAGACACACCTAAATCTGTTGTATTGAGACTAAAACCATTTCTTGCTTTTAGAAATATACACGTACTCTCAAAAGCAAATATGGAAGCCAATACTAGACCTGAAATCATTGAAAATGGAATTCGAATAAAGATGTATGACGGACTACCATACCTTAATATGCAGACCAATAAAAAACCCGATTTTGTTCATATGCCCGATTGGTATTACAACATTGAATATCAACAAGAACAAGAACGTGGTTATCCCTTCCAAGAGGATTTGTTTAGTCCCGGTTATTTTGAAGTCTCCCTTTATAAAGGTGAAGACATTGTTTTTTCAGCTGGGACCGAAATGATGGGAACAATGAAAATAAAACGCCGTTTTACAACCATTGCGCAAAACCGGGTAAACCGTATCAACTTTGAAAATTGTCTCTATAATGCAGCACAACAGTTTATATCTAAACATAAAAAAACAACGCTGTTAATTGCTGGATATCCTTGGTTTGAATCACGAAGCCGCGATGCCATGATTGCAACTCCCGGATTAACTTTGTCCATTAATAACCGGCAAACAATGCTCGATATTCTTGATACTGCCATAAGAAAACTCCACAATGGACTTTTTCCAGTCTATTTAAACAGTGACACCTCAGAAAGCAATCTTCACAAAAGTGCCGACACTTCGTTATGGTTTATTCATGCTGTGCAACAACTTAAAGAACATATTTCCTTGGATTTATTGATCAAGAAATATTGGCCAGCAATACTGTCCATCCTCGATAACCTTTATAAAGGAACCGACAATATCATAAAAATGACCGATCATTGTCTTATATATCAAGGTGAAGAGAATTATCCTCAAACTTGGATGGATGCCTTAGTGAAAAATAAACCGGTAACACTCAGGAAAGGATTTGCCGTTGAAGTAAATGCCCTTTGGTACAATGCCGTATGTTTTGGACTTGAAATTGCCAAAGAGATAGGCGACAAAGAGTTTATTAAAAAATGGATTCCCATAGAAAGCGTAGCAAAAGAGTCGTTTATTAATAAGTTTTGGATTCCCGGAGAAAATTATTTAGCCGACTACTGTACCACACAACAACAAATGGATACCATACGACCAAATCAAATAATTGCTGCAGCACTCCCATATTCACCATTAAGCGATTTGCAAAAGGTCGATGTAATTAACTGCGTTAAACACAAGCTTCTTACAAAAAAAGGGTTACGGACAATATCTCCGGCAGATCCCCAATACAAAGCCTACTATAGTGGAACACCCTACGACAGAGAGCGAGCTTACCATCAAGGAACGGTGCACCCATGGCTACTGGAATTTTATGCAAAAGCAATCGTTTCTGTTTATAAAAAAGATGCGCTACCTGAATTAAGCAAGATATTCTTCAATTTTGAAGAAGAGATGACTAAATCTGGAATTGGTACCATAAACGAAGTATACGACGGTGATCCACCCCATGAACCAAGAGGTGCAATTTCGCAAGCATGGAGTATATCGGCCCTTTTACAAATTAAAATGATAATGGACAGATTAGTTACTAATCCCATTTAATTGATCCTGAAACGAGAGAAATTTGCATACAATGAATCACAAATACAGCATAAAACGAAAAAATACATGAAAGTACTAATGTTTGGGTGGGAATTCCCCCCCCATATAGCAGGCGGTCTTGGAACAGCGTGTTACGGTCTGACAAAAGGCTTGGCTTATCATGGCGTTAAAACTCATTTTGTAGTGCCCAAAGCATATGGAGATGAAGATCAAAGCCAAATAACACTTCATGCAGCTGAAGGCGTTGAATATAACGAAACAAATTTTAACTTTGGTCAATATTATGAGCAACTGAACTACATTGAAGTTGGTTCAAATATAATCCCCTATTTATCCCCCGAAGAGTTTGAAATTTTGGTGTCCAAAGAGATTGCCCGAGATACCACAAAAAAAGAAAAGATTCTTGAGCGGAAATTCAAATTTGCAGGTGCTTACGGAAGCAATCTAATGCTTGAAGTGAGCAGATATGCTATGGTTGCATCGGTTATAGCTCGCAAACTGGATTTTGATGTAATTCACGCTCACGACTGGTTAACCTATGCAGCCGGAGTAGCCGCAAAAAGAGCCACAGGAAAACCTCTTGTTGTCCACATGCACGCCACTGAATACGACCGTAGCGGAGATAATGTAAACCCCCATGTTTACAATATTGAGCGAATGGGAATGTCCGAAGCCGATTTAGTTATTACGGTGAGTAATTTCACACGTCAAATCGTAATTAACAAATACGGAATCGACCCCAACAAAGTAATGACCGTGCATAATGCCGTAGAACCCGACGAAAAAGAAATTGGACAAATAAATAAAAACCTACCCGAAAAAATAGTAACATTCTTAGGACGAGTTACTTATCAAAAAGGGCCTGAATATTTTGTTGAATCCGCTGTCAAAGTTCTCCAAAAGGATCCAAATGTACGCTTTGTAATGGCTGGTTCTGGCGATATGCTAAATCGAATCATATTACAGGTAGCAACATTGGGAATTGCCGATAAATTCCACTTTACCGGTTTTTTAAAAGGAGCCGAAGTAACAAAAATGTTTACCCAAAGTGACGTTTACGTTATGCCTTCGGTATCGGAACCATTTGGGATAAGTCCTTTGGAAGCAATGCGAAGCAACGTGCCAGTTATTATTAGCAAACAATCGGGCGTATCGGAGGTTCTTAAACATGCCGTAAAAGTCGATTATTGGGATACAGATGCAATGGCAGACGCCATATATGGTCTATTACAATATAAGTCACTTTCAAAAATGTTTAAAATATTGGGGAAAGACGAAGTCGACAATTTAAAATGGGATAACTCTGCCGCCAAGGTAATTAAAGTGTACGAAGAAGCCATTCTAAGAACAAAAAAATAAAACATTATCCAAGTCAATAACTAAAAAATATAGCGATGAAAAAAATATGTCTCTACTTTCAAGTGCATCAGCCCTATCGTTTAAGAACATACCGATTTTTTGATATAGGACAGAATCATAATTATTTTGATGATTATGCAAATCGTACACATATGCGTCGTATTGCAGAAAAATGCTACCTTCCTACAAATGAACTACTTTTGGAACTTTTAAATAAATATAAAGGGAAATTCAAGGTGTCATTTTCACTCTCTGGAACGTTCATCGATCAAATGCAACAATACGCACCCGATGTTTTGATTTCATTTCAAAAACTAGCGGCAACAAAACAAGTTGAGTTTTTAGCCGAAACTGATACCCATTCACTGGTTTCATTAAAAAACAAAAAAGAGTTCCAAGAACAAATTAAGCAACACAGCGCAAAAATAAAAGAGTTATTCGGATATAAAACCGTAACATTTAGGAATACAGAACTGGTCTATTCCAATGAAATTGGTGCCGATGTTTTCGAATTAGGCTACAAAGGAGTTTTGGCAGAAGGAGCAAAACATATTTTAGGATGGCGTAGTCCTAACTTTGTGTATGTAAATCCAATAAGTCCAAAACAAAAAGTATTATTACGCAACTATAAATTAAGCGACGATATTGCTTTCCGATTTTCGGATCGGCAATGGGATCAATGGCCATTAACTGCTGAAAAATATGTGTTTTGGCTGCGTCATATAAATCCCAAAGAGGAAATTGTTAATCTTTTTATGGATTACGAAACCTTTGGTGAACATCAACCTGCCGAAACCGGAATATTTGAATTTCTAAAACATTTGCCTGGTGAAATTCTAAAACACAACAACTTAGAATTTGTAACCCCCGCCGAAGCTATTAACACACTTCACCCTATATCACCCATAAATGTCCAACATCCTACATCGTGGGCTGATGAGGAGAGAGATACAACAGCATGGCTTGGGAATGAATTGCAACAAGATGCATTTAATAAATTATATGAGATGCAGGAATTTATTGATCTGCATCCCGATCCGGAAATAAAAAAAACATATCGATATTTACAAACCAGCGACCACTTTTATTATATGTCGACAAAATGGTTCTCTGATGGCGATGTACACAAATATTTTAATCCATTTGGATCACCATACGAAGCCTATATCAATTTCCGAAATGTATTAAACGATTTTATGCTCTATACAGGTTATACATTCGATGTACGACACGAGCTGCAGAGAATGAAAAAAATCAATCTCCGTCAGGACGAAATTATTAGAGAGTTAAAACATTTAGTAGGTTCAACGACAAAACCAAAAACAGCGAAGAAAAAAACAGCAACAAAATCGAAGAATACCGAAACTGATATGGTGAAGGATGTTTCAAAGAGAAAGGTAAAACCAAAAGAGGGTTCAAATAAAGAAAAAACAGCCAAACCATCAAAATAAAGTAAGTAATATAACGCAATAAAATCTGTTTCTTTCAATCAAAATAGAGACAGATTTTATTGTATTTTTAATAGAAATCTGATTTAATCTTAAAACAATGAGTCTAGGGAATAAAAAACCAGAATTTATATTCGAAACCAGCTGGGAAGTATGCAATAAAGTTGGTGGAATTCATACTGTAATTAGTACTAAGGCCAAAACGTTAGCCGAAGAGACCAATGCCAAAATTATTTTTATTGGCCCTGATAAT
>Ga0265295_1006373_pt1 | contig 14323 bp, 16 predicted proteins | sample Munlansysbiofilm_FD_192503 | JGI IMG/M metagenome (GOLD analysis project Ga0265295, IMG submission 192503) | Leachate microbial communities from a municipal landfill in Southern Ontario, Canada - Methane capture system biofilm | ecosystem: Engineered > Solid waste > Landfill > Unclassified ... | reverse complement strand
GCATAGTCAAAATCAGCGCTAGCGTGGATGACCCGGCGCACGACAGGCCACTGGAGGATCGGCCAGGAATGGGCGCCCGCCTCTCTGTCAATGATGCGGAACGATTCCGCTTCGATATCTTCCGGGCGCAGGCGGAGCGGCATCAACGCCACCCCTTTTCGCCAAAGGCCTCCTCGATGCGGTCGATGACCAGTTTCGCCAGCCTCTTGTGTACACCCAGGTGCCCGGCCATGGCCATCTCCACGCCGGGATGACGCAGGCGCGCCTCTTCCATCTCTCTGGGCAGGTCTTCCCGCACATGGGCGCCCATATAGAGGAAATAGGGAACCAGGAGAATGCGCCCGGCGCCCCTGGCCACGCAGGCGTCGATCCCCTGCTGGATATTGGGGGCATGGTTCTCGCGAAACGACACCTCGACGATGTCGTAACCGGCGAAATCCCTGACCATCTTCGCGATTTCATGCACGGCGTCGTTGGCCTCGGAAACGCGGCTGCCGTGGGCCATGAGGAGGATTGCTGTTTTCATGACAACTCCTTTAACTATCTGATATTGGTCTTCTTCATGATCTCCCGCCGCGCCTCGCCGATGGTGAGGGGAACGCGGCCAAAGGGGATTCCGTCCTCGTGCTTCAACCGATACATCAGTTCAGCGATGTGAGGCAACCTCAATTTGACGTTCTCCATCTCGTCCGGAGCGGTCAGGACCTCCTCAGGGGTCCCGCCCCGGACGAAACCGCCCCTGCTCAGAATATGGAGGCGGTGCAGAAACAGCGGAACCAGGTCCACGGCATGGGTCGCCATGACTATGGTTACGCCGTTATCCCGATTGAGGCGGGTGAGCAGCCGCATCATCCGGTACTCGCCCATAGGATCCAGCCCGGCGGTGGGTTCATCCAGCAGGAGTATCTCGTGGCCCATGGCCAGGAGACCGGCGATACAGACCCGCTTCTTCTGGCCGAAGCTGAGGGCATGGATGGATTTTCCGGCATATTCATCCATATCCACATCCCGCAGGGCCGCCTGGACACGCTCCTCCACCTCCATCTCGCCAAAGCCCATGTTGCGCGGGCCGAAGGCCGTGTCCTCAAAGACCGTATGGGCGAAGAGCTGGTCGTCCGGATTCTGGAAGACCAGACCCATCTTGCGGTAGATCTGGGTCGGGGAGAGCGAGCGGATATCCTCGCCGTCCAGGAGCACACTGCCCCTGTAATCCTTCACGATTCCATCCATGACCTTCAGCAGGGTGGTCTTGCCCGAACCGTTGGCGCCCAGTATGCCGGTAAACTCGCCCCGTCCCACATCAATCCGGATGCCCGACAGGGCCCGCGTGCCGTCCGGGTAGGAAAAATTGTCGATATTTACCGAGAGTCGAACCGGTTCCATAACACCCTTCAGATTTCACCCTATATTCGCCAGCTGGAGTCATCCTTCGTTCTCTTCGGACAACTTTAGCCGCTGTTTTGAGGTTTACATGCTCCACAAAAGCCCCATGGAGAGGATGAACGCCAGCGAGGCCGCCACCTCCGCCCCGCGGAACGGTTTGTGGCGCAGCATGGGCAGTGAGCCGTCGTATCCCCGCTGCACAATGGCGTTTGTCACATTGCGGCTGTTGTCGAAGGCCTTGATGACCAGGGTTCCGGCCAGGACTCCGAAGGAGCGCATCCCCCGGCGGCAACCGCAGTACCCGAGACGGTTCTTCTGCGCCCCGTAGATTACCCTGGCATCGTCGGAGATAAGGAACAGGTAGCGCCACGCAAACAGGGCAATCTCTATAAAACTGCGGGGGACCCTCATCCATGACAAGGCGGCCATGAGATGGGTGAAGGGCGTGGCGCACGCAAGGGCGTTCATCACGGCCACGGCGCCGGCAATGCGGGAAGCCAGGAGCAGGCCTTCTTGAAGGCCGTCGCGGTAACCGGTGATATCCATCCCGAGAACGGTAAAGGAAAAGAGCGGCGCTTGCCCGGAGAAGAAGAGCTTGAGCAGCACGAGCATTGTCATGATGAAAAGCGGTTCGGCGAAGCGGAGGGCAAGGGAGCGCGCGCGTACCCCGGTCATCAGGCACATGAGGATGCAGAGGACGGCGGTCGCCAGGGGAAAGGCGAAACCCTTGCAGCTTGTCACCATCACCAAGAGGCCCATGGCGCACAGGAGCTTTACGCGGGGGTCGATGCGGGACAGCACGGTGTCTGTGTGGCCATTATGGACAATATGATGCATGAGTCGCGGGCGCTCCCTTTACTATAAAACAAACGGCAAAAAACCATCCATTGCTCTTTTCCGATGACTCCCACTGCCGTTTCAGTGTTGATGGAATTGCCAAAGGTCATTCCCGAAGCGGGTTTGATCGGAAATCGAGCCTGTTAAACTCCTGAATTCACGTATGCCCGACAGAATCACTCGGCCAGGACGGATCGAATTGTCGCGGCAGGAATCAAGATTGATTCCTCGCGTTTCTGAATTGCAGCCACAGGAGGTATCCGCCCCATGCCAGTGAAAGGAGCATCAGCGCAACCCCGACACCGAATGATATCCCGGCAATAAGTTGGTCATGCCGCATCCAGCCGAGCCTGGTCAGTATTACCTCCCAGTCGTGATAGTCTTCCACCTCGCTTCCGGTTACCCCTCCCAGGAGAAGGAGTTGTCCCGCTCGCGCATCGCCTATGTAGGGCGCGATATCCAGGAAGTTCTCTCCAAGCCACCAGAGCCCCACCGCCCCGCCAAAAGGGTTTCCCTTCAATACAAAGGCACACAGAACGATGAATGGAATAAGGCATTGGCTGATCGTGCCCCCCAGCGTCTGGAGAAATCGGCCGAAGGGCGCGAATATCACGTGCCCCGCCTCATGAAAGGGGAGATTGATGAGATGAAGAAAGGATTCCCCCGCATAGTTGGAGGAAATCGAGCTGGTCATCAGGCACGCCCCCCAGACAAGCAGGACCAGGTAGACAAGAGTGCGACCCGCGACCATCAGTCCGCTGTCTTCCGGCCCGACCGTCAGGAGGCGCTCTTTCAGCCAGGCGAGGTTTCCACCCGGTTGATTGTGTTTCATGACGATTTCGGTCTTCCCGGAACGAGCATGTCGAATCCGCTCATCCGTGGTCTCGCGGATCTTTGAGAAGATCACTCCGCAACGGGGACATTCCCTGGCCCCGTCGGGATATTCGAAGGCACATTTGGGACAAACCATGGGAATTCCCCCGTTGCACAATTACTTTCTCAGCCTGCTGCTGACCTTTGCCTTTGTCTTCCCCTCCAGGAGCATGCGCCAGTAATAGCCTGCCGCGAAGCCGCCGGCGGTTCCCGCCAGCAGGAAGGCAAACAGGAGCAGATCGCCCTGGTCGGTATTGATAAGCGGTTCGCGGGACTCGCGGCTATGTTCCCGGGCGAACTTCTCCACGACCGTTTCGTCCACTCCGGGCCATGGTTCGGCCCGGGGAGCGATGGCTGGGCAAAAGGAAAAAGACACCAGGCTCAAGGCGACAATGAAAATCCAGTGTGAACATGCTGAGGTCTTAAGGATGTTCCTCGCGCCTGATTTTTTATCCATTCGCCTTAACCTCCCCCGCCTTGATAACCCGCATCGCAACCAGTATATCCGGTCTTTTGCGGTAGAGAAGGAGGACCATGCCCGCGGTCATGGCCCCCTCCAGGAGCCCAAGGGGAAGCTGGGTAGGCACAAAGGCCAGCAGGATCTTTTCCAGAAGCGGCAGGAACGGTTCGTTCCCCCGGATGCCGGAAGCCAGCTCAACGGAAGTGACCATATAGGTGGCCCAGTCGGCCTGAACCCCGGCGAAAAACGCCGACACGGCCAGGGAAGCGCCCATGGCGCGCAGCCCCTTGAAGGCAAAGTATCCGGCAACCGAACCGATAACCCCCATGGAAAACACATTCGCCCCCCAGGTGGAAAGACCTCCGTGGGAAAGAAACAGGGCCTGGAAAAGAAGTGCCACCGCGGCAATGAGCGAACTGACAAAGGGACCGAGAAGAATGGCCGCCATGCCCGTGCCGCAGGGATGGGAGCATGTTCCCGCCGTCGGCACGGGAACGGGCATGCAGGAGATGATGAAGACCACCGCCGCCATCAGTCCGGCCAGCGGTTTGAAGGAAAGGTCCTGGCGAGACATCCGGTTCACCTGTCGAATCCCCAACGCCACGAAGGGAAGGGCTACGGCGTACCAGGCAACAGCCCAGGGGAGCGGCAGGATCCCCTCGGAGATGTGCATGGCGTGGGCAGGGGCGGCAATAAGCAGCACTGCGGTCATGAGAAACGGTATCTTCATGGTTCTCTCCCGTGAGAGGATTGGATAGACTTTTCAGGGGCAGGAGTGTCCTAGATAGTGCCTGCACCTTTCCATGAATGCTGATGCCATCTCCGGGCAGCTTCCGAAATGCAGGTGTATATAGGACGCCAGGCAGTTCCGGTAGCGGTAACCCTCAAACCCCAATTCGAGGCCGTTTTTTCGCACCCGGTAGACACGTTCGATCGTGTCCGGCATCTCGTCCATCTCCGAATAGTGGAACTCGTGTCCCCGTGCGACAGCCCCGCGAAGCCCGAGAAACGCATCAGCCATAAGCTCCACTTCCCGGTATCCCAGCGCCTTGCGGCGCGGGAGCATGCGGGTGGAGACCGGAAACACGCCCACGAAATTTTCCGTCAGGTAGATGAACCCGCCGCATTCCGCATATACCGGCATTCCCTTTTCAATGGCCGATCGGATCTCCTGCTTCATTCCGACGTTTGCGGCTAGGGCGCCGGCGAACAGTTCCGGGTAGCCGCCGGGGAGGTAGATACCGCCGATCCTTTCGGGAAGGCCCGAATCCGCGAGGGGCGAGAATTCCACGAGCCCGGCGCCTGCTTCCCTCAGCAGCCGCAGGTTGTCCTCGTAGACGAAACAGAAGGCCGCGTCCCGGGCAACGGCTATTCGCACCGGATATCGCCCTCCCTTGACGGAGGGTTGAGGGGTGGATGAAGTCGAAACAGAGCGATGGTCCTGACATTTCCCTCCCCACCCTGACTCTCCCCCGCCAGGGGGTAAGGAACTGTTTGGAGAAGTCAACGAAAGGATTCCCTCCAGGTCCACATGCCCTTCGATTACCGAAGAGAGGCAATCAAGGAAGTCGTCCGGCAGCGGGTTCTGGTCCACGGTGACCAGCCCCAGGTGGCGGGAGGGGATGCGAAGGCGTTCATCGCGCGGGATGCATCCTAAAATCCGTACTTCCGGGACGGCGGATATCATCGCATCCCTCAGAATGCGCGCATGGCTGTCGCTCCCCACGTTGTTGAAGATCACCCCCGCCACATGCACGTCCGAGTCGAAGCTGGAGAAACCCCGTACCAGGGCCGCGGCGCTGCGGGCCTGGCTCCTGGCGTCCACCACCAGAATCACCGGAGCTTCGAGGAACCGGGCGATCTGGGCGGTGCTCCCCGCGTCGGAAACGCCGTCGATGCCGTCGAACAGTCCCATGACCCCCTCGATTACGGCCAGGTCGCACCCCCGGGCATGCATTGCGAAGGTCTGCCGGACAAATCCCTCCCGGCACATCCACCCGTCCAGATTCACCGACGTCCTGCCGGTCGCCAGCCGGTGCCAGCCGGGATCAATGAAGTCGGGACCCACCTTGAACGGCGCAATGGAAAAGCCTCTCCGTTTCAGCGATTCCATGAGTCCCAGGGTCACCGTGGTCTTGCCGGACCCGCTCATGGGCGCGGCGATGACTATAGTCTTCATGGAGCGTTACCCATTCAGCAGCTTCACTACCGGGTTACCGTCGGCGTAATAATCGATGATATTCAGAGAGCCGTAATCCTGCTCAATCCGGAACATGGAAGAAAGGGGCGCGCCCAGGGCATCCAGGAGAATGATCCGGTTTACTCCTCCATGGGAGACAACCGCGACCTGCTGGTCCCTGTGGGCGGACACGATCCTTTGCATGGCCGGCAGGACCCTGTCCCTCAGATCAATCAGGTTTTCCCCACCCGGAACGCGAAAGCCGGCAAAGTCCTCCATGCGTAACCGCCAATCCTCGGGAAACCTCTCCTCCAGTTCGCTCCAGGTCATGCCTTCCCACGCGCCGAAGCTCAGCTCCCTCAACTGCGGCAACGGAACAGGCTGGACGTCGCGGCCCGCGCACAGGATATGCGCGCCATCCATGCACCGGGAGAGATCACTGCTGTAGCATGCGGAGACAGCGGTGTCTTTCAGGCGTTCCGCCAGCATTCGATACTGGCTTATCCCCTTCGCGGTCAGGGGGACATCCGTCTGGCCGTTATAGCGGAATTCTCCGCTACCGGCTATTTCTCCGTGGCGGATCAGCCACACGCGAGTCCTGCAAGCCATGAAAAAAAACCTTCCTTTCCGGAAAACGCCAGCAGCGCCAGCAGACAGAGTATCTCATTCAATTCACCAGCGCAGCCTATGACATCTCCGGTGACCCCTCCGATCCTGCGATGAAACCACGCCTTCATCGTCCATGTCAGGAGCCAGGAGACAATGAACAGGCCCAGTCCTCCGGGGCCAATCAGCAGCACGGCCCCGGCAAGCGCGGTCAGGGCGGCAATGAGCAACTGCCTCCACCCCGCCCCGCCGATGAAAGAGGTTCCGAGACCCTGGCTTCTCGCATTAACGGACCCGACCGTCATCTGGACCATGGCGAAACGCCCCAGCATCGGGAAACAGAACAGGGCCTGCCACTTAATGTTCTCGGGCAGGGAGATGAGAGCATGGTATTTAAGGAGAATGGCCAGGATCAGTCCCACCGCGCCGGCCGCGCCTGTCCGGGAGTCCTTCATCACCTCCAGAAATCGCTCTTTGCCGCCCCGGGCCGCCAGGCCGTCACAGACATCGGCCAACCCGTCCAGATGGAGGACGCCGCTGACCACCGCCAGGGCCGTGACCAGGAGGAGATCGGCAACCCCTCTCGGCAACAGGCCGGAGAGCAGGTAGTCCAGACCGGCCAGAAACGCGCCCAGGGCCAGCCCGGCCAGGGGAAAAAACGACAGGGATCGGCCCAGATCCCTGTCCTCGCAGCGTATAAGGGGGAAAGGAATGATAGTCAGAAACTGGATAGCGATAATAAAGAGACGCATCGTTCTCCGTGGGGGCAAACCTCGCTTCCGCCCTTTAAGCGGGCGATCACCAGGATCGCCCCTACGTGTTCCGTTCAGCCACTCCCGCTTCCTGGAATGTGGCCATTTCCTTGAGAATCTTCACCCCGGCCTCGATAATCCCCATGGCCAGGGCGGCGCCTGTCCCCTCGCCGAGTCTCATCTTGAGATCAAGGATCGGTTCCGCGCCCAGCATGTCCAGCATGCAGCGGTGTCCGATCTCCACCGATTCGTGGGCGGCAAAGAGGTATTCCCGGACATGAGGACTCATGCCGACGGCTATTATGGCGCCGGCGGTGGAGATGAAGCCGTCCACCACCACCGGTATGCGGTTGGCCGCGCAGCCGACTACCAGCCCCGCGATGCCAGCGATCTCAAGACCGCCCACCTTGGCCAGGACATCAACTGGGTCAAAGGGGTCCGGACGGTTGATCTCCAGGCCCTGCCTGATGACGCGCATCTTGTTGGCCAGGATAGCGTCGCTGATCCCTGTTCCTCTGCTGGTGACCCGCTCCAGCGGCATGCCGGAGACGGTGGCGATGACTGCCGAAGCGGATGTTGTATTGCCGATCCCCATCTCCCCGGTCCCCACCATGGCCACGCATTCCTCCTTGCAGAGGTTCGCCAGGGAAACACCGACCTCCAGGGCCGCCTCAGCTTCCTCCCTGGTCATGGCCGCACCCTTGGCGAAATTGCGAGTGCCGCGCGCAATCTTGCGGTCTATGAGACCCTGGACGCTTCCGAAATCGTAATCAACCCCCATGTCAACCACGCGGACCTCCACCCCGCCATGCCTTGCCAGAACGTTGATGCCCGCGCCGCCTCTCAGAAAATTGAACACCATCTGGGGAGTGACATCCCTGGGAAAGGCGGAAACCCCTTCATCAACGATGCCATGGTCAGCGGCGAAGGTATAAATTACCTTCTTCCCGGTATCCGGCGCCAGTGATCCGGTTATGGCCGCAAAGCGGCGCGCGAATTCCTCCAGCCTCCCCAGAGAGCCGATGGGCTTGGTCTTGCGGTCCAGGCGCTCCCCCGCCTGCTTCAGCAGAAGCGGGTCAAGTGGTTGAATCCTCGCCAGGGCATCCTGAAGAATGGTCATGCCGTCCTGTCCTTTCCGGTAACAATGTAACGATTATTTAAGTTTCAACGGTATTCCCGAAATCATCACGTAGACCTCGTCCGCGGCCGCGGCGAGAATCTGGTTCGTTCTTCCGGCCAGGTCGCGAAAGGCCCTGGCCAGGGCGTTATCGGGCACGATACCCATCCCCACCTCGTTGGACACCAGGATAAGCGGGGTTTCCAGCGAGGAAATGGAGTCCTCCAGCAATCGCACCTCGGCAAGGGCCCGCCCGTCGTCCTCATGGCAGAGGATCAGGTTGCTCAGCCAGAGGGTCACGCAATCCACCAGCATTGCGCTGAAGCGGCCGTCCGCATTCTTCAGGGCTTCCGCCAGCCGAAGCGGTTCCTCGACCGTCAGCCACGCATCGGTCCTGCGAGCCTGGTGGGCCGCAATCCGCTCCACCATCTCCGGATCCCTCGCCTCGCAGGTGGCAATGTAGCAAAGCGGCGCGCCGAATGATTCAGCCAGCGATTCCGCGAACCGGCTCTTGCCGCTTCGCGCTCCGCCGGTAACAAATATCATCTTTCCCATGAAAAAACCCCGTCTCCCTTGGGGAGGCGGGGTTTTTCCTGCACACCCGGTTTTAACGCCTGTCCCTTGGAGCCGCACTTAGCGACATTCTATGATGAAGGCGCGATCTCCGGCCAGGCGCCGTCATTCAGGTATTGATCAATGGCCCGAGCCGCCTTCTTACCCGCTCCTATGGCAAGGATTACCGTGGCCGCGCCGGTGACTATGTCGCCCCCGGCGAATACCCCCGGCTTGGTGCAGCGCCCGTCTTCGTCGGCGATGAAATAGCCCCGCTCGTTGGTCTCCACTCCCGTGGCCGTGGAGGCGACGATGGGGTTGGCGTTCTGGCCGATGGCAACCACCACCGTGTCTACGTCCACTATGAATTCGGAGCCCTTGATGGGAATGGGACGGCGGCGGCCGGAGGCATCTGGTTCGCCTAGTTCCATGCGCAGGCATTCCACGCCCGTGACCCAGTTGCCTTCGTTGCCGATGAAACGTACGGGGTTCACCAGGTAGTTGAATCTCACCCCTTCTTCTTCCGCGTTTTCTATCTCTTCGATACGAGCCGGCATTTCCTTCCGGCTCCGCCGGTACAGGATGTGACCTTCTTCCGCCCCCAGGCGCAGGGACATGCGTACCGCGTCCATGGCCACGTTCCCACCGCCAAGAACCGCTACCTTTCGGCCACGCGCCACAGGGGTGGTGTGTTCCGGAAAAAGGTACGCCTTCATCAGGTTGCAACGCGTGAGGTATTCGCTGGCCGAGTAGACCCCGTTGAGGTTTTCGCCGGGGATGTTGAGGAAGCTGGGCGCGCCCGCGCCATTGCCAAGGAAGACGGCGTCGTATTCCTCCAGCAGTTCGTCTACGGTGGCCGTCCGCCCCACTACGAAGTTGGTGACCAGTTTTACTCCCAGTTGCTGTATGACCTCCAGTTCCAGGCGCACGATCTCTTTCGGCAGTCGGAATTCGGGGATGCCGTACACCAATACCCCTCCGGGCTGGTGCAGGGCCTCGAACAGGGTGACTTCGTGGCCCATCTTAACCAGGTCGCCCGCGACGGTGATGCCGGCGGGTCCGGCCCCTACTACGGCTACCTTCTTGCCCGTCGGTGGAGCGGGCGCGGGTACCGGCAGTTCTTCTTCGAACAGGGCGTAGTCGCTGGCAAAACGCTCCAGGCGGCCTATCGCTACGGGTTCGTGTTTCTTTCCCATGACGCAGGTAAGTTCGCACTGGGTTTCCTGGGGGCATACCCGGCCGCATACGGCGGGCAAGGCGGAACTGGCCCGCAGGATGCGCGCCGCTTCCAGGAACTCTCCCCGGGCTATCTCCCGGATGAAGGCGGGTATATCGATCTCCGCCGGGCAGTTGGACACGCATTGAGGGTTCTTGCACAGAAGGCAGCGTTGCGCTTCTTCCATGGCGGTTTCCCTGTCCCAGCCCAGGGCTACTTCATTGAAGTTCCGGATGCGTTCCTTCGGGTCCTGGTGCGGCATGGAATGGCGGGGAATGGCACAACGTTCGGCTATGGTCAGTTCTTTCATCGCTCCCCTCCTTTGCAGCAGCCGTGCTCGTGGTAGTGGGCAAGGGCTTCGGATTCCTGCCTGCCGTACATCTTCTGCCGGGACATCATTTCGTCCCAATCCACTTCGTGACCGTCGAAGTCTATCCCTTCAGAGCAGACGAACCGTGTCTTGCCCGCTACCGTGACCCGGCACGATCCGCACATGCCGGTGCCGTCCACCATTACGGAGTTGAGGGAGACGACGGTCTTGATCTTCAGGGGCAGGGTCATCTGGGAGATGACCTTCATCATGATGGGGGGACCCACCGGAAAGATGAGCCGGATGTTTTCTCCCTGGTCCAGGAGGGTCTGGAGTACGTCGGAGACAAGTCCCCGCGTGCCGTAGCTCCCGTCGTTGGTGGCTACGTATACTTCGTCGCATACCGCCTTGAGCATGTCTTCGCAGATGAGAAGCCCCCGGGTCTTGGCCCCCAGGACGGCGATGACCCGGTTGCCCGCTTCCTTGAAGGCCCGCGCCACAGGATACCCCGCCGCGATGCCGAAGCCGCCCCCCACCATGACGAACGTGCCGTCCAGTTTTCCTACGTGGGAGGGGTTCCCCAGGGGACCCACCACGTCCAGGATGGAATCGCCCGCTTCCAGGGTCGCCAGTAGTTCCGTGGTGGCGCCTATCTCCTGAAAGTAGATGTCGACCGTCCCGGCCTCCCGGTCCCAGTCCGCTATGGTGAGCGGTATCCGCTCCCCGTTTTCATGGATGCGCAGCATCAGAAACTGCCCGGCGCGGCACCTACGCGCCACCAGCGGCGCCGATACACGCATGTGCCAGGTCCGTTCCGTAAGCACCTGCTTCGATAGTATGGTATGCATGGAAACCTCGATAGAAAAATTATTGAAACAGCAACAGCTCCAGCCGCTCCCAGAGGTCTTCTCTCCCCTCACGGGAAAGGGCTGAAAAAAACACGAAATCGTTCGTCGGCAAATCCAGGGCGCGGTAGATGACAGCGGCCTGGCGCATTCTTTCGTTGCGTGAAACCTTGTCGCATTTGTTGATCACCGGCACAGTGGGAATGGAATAGTTGCGCAGCCAGTGGAACATGAGCAGGTCTTCACGGCTCGGGACGCGCCTCACGTCGAGGATCAGGACGACGCAACGCAGGGTTTCCCTCTTGGCCAGATAGGTCTCTATCATCGGCCCCCATTCCCGTTTCACGGCAAGGGGGACGGCGGCGAAACCGTATCCCGGAAGATCCGCCAGGACAAACTGGGCATTTACCGAAAAGAAATTGATGAGTTGGGTCCGTCCGGGAGTCCTGCTGGCGCGCACCAGATTCTTTCTGTTCACCAGGGTATTGATGAGAGAGGACTTGCCCACGTTGGAGCGACCGGCAAAGGCAACCTCCGGCAGCTCGCTTTCGGGATAGTGGGAAGGCGCTGTCGCGCTCTTCATGAATTCCGCGTGTTTTACGTCCAATAGTCACCGCCGGCAGGAGAATTTCAGCGGCATTATAAACACCGCACGGCATTCTTTCAATTACTTATATCCCCGGCCCTGTATTTTCCTGTACAATCATGGCAACCGGAAAGGATTAATAACAAAAAACGTGACTATCCGGCGGAACTGCGATAGAAGTGTGCGCCTATATTCAAACAATACAAGGAGAAATCATGTCCGGAAAATATCGCTCAGATTTTTTGAAGAACGTAACCGTTCGCATGGATTTTTCGAAAAACCTTTACCAGATTTCTTCCGAGCTTCCAACAGCGTTCAGGGAAAAGGCTCTGGAGTTTTTTACGCGCTTCCAGCGAAAGGCAGCCCTTGCCGAACAGATCGAGATGAACTGCGGCTCTGAACCGGTAAGGCGTCACGTAAAGGAAAACCACTGGTTTTTTCAGGGAAAAGGTGGCGAGAAAAACATGTGCGTCGCGCCGGATTTTCTATGGCTGGATTACAAGAGCTACCCGGGATTCGCTGATGTGAGAGAGACGTTTCTGGGGATCGCCGGGGCGCTGTTCGACGCCTTCCCCGACATTCCCGACCTGGCGGCAAGCCGCCTCGGACTCCGCTATTTCAACAACATTGAAATAGCGGAGGCAAACCCCACCGACTGGAACGGGTACCTGGCGCCCAACCTCTTGCCCATCTTTTCCGTTGCCGACGATTGCGATGCCATTGCTCGGGCCTTTCACAACCTGGAGATGAATTACGGTGATATGAACCTGACCTTCCTTTACGGGATGTACAACTTCGAGTACCCGTCGCCCATCAGGCAAAAGGCCTTCACCCTGGATTTTGACGGATATATCGCCAAACCCCTGACAAAGGAGACACTGCCCGCCTCCCTGGACGCCCTTCATGACAGGATCGTCCATTATTTCGAAAACAGCGTGACCGACAGGCTGCGCGAACTGATGAATCGTTGAGGCGGTAAATGGCCGTGGCCGCAACCCTATCCGGCCGCGGCCACGGTCTTCATCCCGGATGCCCGGGCTCAGACCACACCCATCATGGACAGATACTCTTTCCTTGTCGCCTCGAATCCCTTCTTCACATCACTTGCCATGAGCTCAGCCGCCTTTTCCTGGTAGACATCCGGTATATTGTAAAGTATCACCATGTGCAGAGCCTTCACAAGCTGCTCCAGAATAAGGGGCCAGTCGTGCATGCCGACGCCATGCTTCATCATGGCGGCAACGATATCGGTCACCATCTCCCGCGACAGCCGGGCCGGCTCGACATTCCCCCGCGTCATTATAATCTCGGTCAGGTAAAGGGTGAAGCTGGGATCCACCGGCTCATCCTTTCCGTTCTCCCCTTTCAGGGCGCACAATATCTCCCAGGCCTTGTCCGAGGCCTCCTTCATCGTTAATTTTTCCTGCATGCCAGTCTCCCCCTGTCCAGTAAATTTCCATGGAACGGCAGGCGCCGCCCGCGGCCCTTCAGGGCCCCATGGGGAAGGAGGGTAGCCAAAGGCGGCGATGAAGTCAAATCGTTTCCCCTATCCCGAAGCAACATGCTGTCGCGGTCCGGCGCGGAATTATCTCCTGCCGCTCTTTTTGCGTGACGCGTCGGAAGAAATAAGCCGCTACATGATTCTGTCCGCGGCCGCCGCGAAGAGCTTCAGTTTCTCCATCAGGACGGCGAACTTGGCGGGCTTCAGGGACTGGGGACCGTCCGATGATGCGTTCTCCGGATCGGAGTGCACCTCTATCATGAGCCCGTCGGCCCCGGCGGCCACCGCGGCGCAGGCCATGGATGCAACGTAGTGATAGTTTCCCGTGCCGTGGGATGGATCGGCGATCACCGGCAGGTGGGTTCTCTCCTTGAGAACCGGGATCGCGGACAGATCGAGGGTATTGCGGGTTGCGGTCTCAAAGGTGCGGATGCCACGCTCGCAGAGTATGACCGACTGGTTTCCCTCGCTCATGATGTATTCGGCGCTCATGAGAAACTCCTGTATGGTCATGGACATGCCCCGTTTCAACAGGACCGGCTTACGGATCTGGCCCACCTTTTTCAACAGGGCGAAATTCTGGGAATTGCGGGCGCCGATCTGGAGCATGTCCGCATACTCGGCCACCAGCTCCACGGTTTCCGGGTTGATAACCTCGGTGACAAAGGGGAGTCCGGAGGCTTCGCGCGCCTTGGCAAGGAGCTTCAGGCCTTCTTCCTCCAGACCCTGGAATGAATAGGGAGATGTTCGCGGCTTATACGCCCCGCCCCGCAGCATGCGCGCTCCGGCGTCCCTGACGGCGATTGCCGTCTCCACAATCTGCTCTTCGCCCTCCACCGAACAGGGACCTGCCATGACAACCAGGCGCCTGCCTCCCACTGCTACTTCATCGGTAACCGGTATAACGCTCGCTTCCCTTTTAACCTCCTTGGAGGCCAGTTTGTACGGTTGGAGGATGGGCAGCACGCTTTCCACGCCATGCATGGATTCAAGGGATTGCAGTACCAGTTTCCCCCGCTCGTCCCCGACCGCTCCGATCACGTCCCTGGTGGTTCCACGGATCACATGGGGCTTGTATCCCAATTCCCGGATACGCTTCAGCGCCT
>Ga0265295_1006372_pt1 | contig 14327 bp, 7 predicted proteins | sample Munlansysbiofilm_FD_192503 | JGI IMG/M metagenome (GOLD analysis project Ga0265295, IMG submission 192503) | Leachate microbial communities from a municipal landfill in Southern Ontario, Canada - Methane capture system biofilm | ecosystem: Engineered > Solid waste > Landfill > Unclassified ... | reverse complement strand
CGCATAACCTCTTGAATTTTTGCGGTTATTTTGCCAAAAGTCAGACACGGAGTAAAGTGGCAACTTCGGCTATATCAAATTATTTCAAGACTTTATGTCGTTTGCTGGTTTTTGCGATGCCATCAATTACTGGCCGAGTCCAACTGCGATAATTCGTCCAGAATAATGTTATGCAGCATGTCTACAAAAAACGGAGGAGCATTACACTAAGACACCTCGGTACGTGGCGGGTAGATTGCCTCTGGTACGAAAAAAGCCGCCTTTCCGGAAGAATCCGAAGCAGACGGCCTGTGTTGGGCAAACACTTTTTTCATCCCCCCTCCATTTATTAAAAAATAAAAAAATAGAAATGCCAATTTACCCCAGCAGTAATTTCGCGTCAAGAACCCGTTTGTCCAACGTGTTGTTCCAAACCATTCATGGGGAAAAACTGCCTTAAAAATTCAAGTCTCGTTATTTCTGAAAAACGATACCGCCCTCCTTCCAGGACAGACCTCGCCCAACGTGCCAGAAACCAAGCATAGGTGGTTGTCAGGTGGTTCTTCCCCTGGGACTAGGGCACCATCTCCAACTTCTCGCCGCATCGCGGACAATCCATGCGACGCATGGTATAGAGGAAAAAGACCGAAAAACCCCAAAGCGGGAAGAGCTCATGCGACCTTGTCCGGGAGAGGCGATAGTGGAACCGTGATCACACCGTATCCGATTTGTAAACCAGAGTCGCCTTGCAGCGGGGGTAACTCGGGCAGCCCCAGAAATCCCGCCACTCTCCCTGCCCCTGCCGCAGGGTCATCTTAACGCCGCACTGGGGACAGGTCGGCGTCCGGTAATCGCCGCTGACGGCTATCTCCAGAAGTTCCTTCTGCTTCTCCGGTGGGAGTTTCCGGATCGAAGTGAGAAACATCTCGCCGGTGATCAGCTTGAGCTTTTCCCCCTCGACGAACGCCAGGGCCTCGGCTGTGAATTCGCCCGAGGTAATGAATTTACCCTGGGCAACCTTTTCTTTCGCCATCACCCCCAGCAACTCCCGTACCGGCTTGACCCCGACCTTGTAGGACTTCCAGGCCTTGCATTGGACAATGCCGACCGCCTTTTTGATACCCGGCTTATAGACCCAGATATCGACCCCGCCATCGGCGCCGATGCGGGTTTCCTTTGGCTCGTAGCCGGTCATGCCGATATGCTCGGCGCAAACCGTTTCGAAGCGCTTCCATTCCAGCGATTGCAGAACCTCAAGACTCCATTCCCGAGGAACGGTCTTGATCTCCGCTCCGTTCTTACTCGTCGCCTCCTGGGGCGATGGCATGCCCCAGTCCCAGTCTTCTGCAACGTCTCGGTTTCTCTCCTTGAAATACTCCCCGACGTCTCCAACCGTCCTGGCCAATGACCTGATCCGCTTGGCAAACAGCAAAACCTTCACCAGCTTCAGGCCGACCACGGCAAGAATCGACAGCCCCAAAAAGCAAGCTACCCACGGCAGCAATCGGTTCGGATAGGATGCACCAGGGGAAGTTAAAAGTGTGGCGATAGAGACTGCTACCGCAGGCCCCTCTTGGGTGGAACTAGGGGCGAGATTCCCAGCGGCAGATAAATCACCAGCACGAGAGAGAACTTCCTGCCGGGTTGCGAGATCGACCACCATTTTTTCGGCCAAGACATCCATGCGCAAAGACATGGATTCGTTAGCAACGACCGCGTTCAAAATATCTTTCAGGGCGGTCTGTCCCGATGACTTATCGTGAAAAACCTGCTCGGCGCTAACGGCAATGGCGGGAATCGTCGCCTCGACAAAATAAGACCCCTGGGGGCGCCTCAGGTCGAGTTTGAGACTGATCCGATTAAGCCCTTCTTCAACGATGAAAAGGTTCTGCCGAAAATCGTAAGTTTTGGTGAGGGAACCGAATTTCTGGATGAGTTTGTGGATTTGCCAGTTCCGATCGAAGCCGATCCGGGTATGGCCGTTGACCTGCCATGTCCCGCCCATGCCGGCGAAGAAGCTGGATCCGGGATACTCACGAACCAACCGCTGACGAAACTCGCCCTCAATCTTGCCGCGCTCGAACTGGCTACGGGCTTCGGTATCGGCATACAGGTTTTGCAATTGCTCCCGATAGGGTTGCAACTCCTGAATGACACCTCGCCACCAGGCGACGGTTTCGGCATAGACCGGGTTTTCCTGAGCGGAGATCGGGGTTGAGCAGAACAGGAGAAAAACGAGCGGAAACAGGATGAGTCTTTTCAACTTGCCCTCCGGAAATTCAGACATCGACAACAATAAAGGTTAAACCCGCCCTTCCCCGCTCTGCATGATCATCCCGAACAGCCCGTCGTCCAGCTTCGCCCCGAGGGCATATTCGCGCAGGTAGCTGACGGAGGCGGTGTTGTTGATGACCGCATCGGTGATGGTCTTGCCCGGCTGGGGGACCAGATCCCAGAACGGTTCGCAGGAGAGACGGGAGAAAGGGAAGGCGATGCTGCTGGTCTGGCCGAGCGGGATGATCCGCCGCCAGTAGAGGTTGAACAGCTCATTCAGCTCCACCAGATCGCCGGTGACTGAGATGAGCGGCGTGGTGATTACGCCGCGCTGCACCAAGTCCAGCACCGCCAAGAGCAGCAGAGGCTTGTGCGGGGTCTTGCGCTTGGTGGCGTCGGTCCAGACTGCGCCGGGGGCGCGGGATAGGGAGGAGAAGAGTTTGAGGGATGTGGTTAGTGAGGTCATAGCGATCAAATGTAAGCGCCAGCTAATTTGACAACATAGGAGCCTGTCCCGAAAACATTAATTCAGCATAACTTTGAATCATGCGACAGAGGGCATTAACCGCCGGGTCATTAACTGTAGCTCCATCTCGAATTGTCCCGCCTAGAATCTCAGGAGGTACTTTACTTAACAAAGGCGCCAGATATGAAAGTAGGTTATGTAGATTTGAAGTTTTTTTCCCACGACTAGTTAATTGCTCAAACGAGAACTTTAGCCCTCGGAGAAAAACGCATTTAGATTCATCGGATGCCGCCCCCGTAAGTGCCCACTGAATAGTTGGAAAAAGCAAACACGCCCATGTGTTTGGGTGGGAACCATCTGAAAAATCCCATCGAGCCTCATTCAGAATAACAAGCGCCTCATGCGTTGCAATATTAACCTCATCCTTAGTAATATCATCTAGCTTAGTAGATAACCATTCTGCCAATTCTCTAAAAAGATCTTCATGTAAAAAAGATGAATGATTGGCATAGTTACGGAAAACAATTAAAACATGTTCTCTTAATAGGGCACCCCTTACCCGAAGGATTTCAAAAGCTAAGGCAAGTTCCCATACATTCCCCTCAAGTAGTTTCTCGTCAAGCTCAGCTAAATATTGATTTGCAGCCTTGCCGTTGTCCTTAATCACTGATTGCCGGACCATCATCCAGAGTCGATTCAACCGCTTCTGATACGGATCATTCCTCTCTTCATCCCAAATCTTCCCCCAAACATCCAACAGCGGGATTGTCTCTGTAAGACGGGGTTTTGTCCCGTAGCAAAAACGAAGACCTAAGCTTATAAGAGCACCAGGCTTACCGATACTTGCTATATCACGAAGTACTTGCTCATCGTATGGGGACAAAAACAAAGATTCCGTGATTGCATCCAATAGAGAAGGATGAAGTTTATCTGAATCACGTGCATAATCTTTCAATAACAGCAACAAACTCTCCTTGTCAGTTATGCGAGATGATGTTGTCTTTGTTTCAGCAGGCCGCCTTCGTACACCTCGGTCGAAGGTTACCCCCTCTGGGACCTCGCCCAATCGAGCTATAAGAGCTGCAGCGGCCGAGCATTGTATCGGTCGATGACGCATCAAGGCATCTTCGAGAATTTTTCGCTCCAATCCAATGAACTCATCTGCTATTACTGCGAGCCATTGATAAGCATCGACCCAGCGGTTTTGTGACATGCGGGGATCTTCCAAGCATTGCTTTGCAGCTGCGCCGATAGACTTTTGAAGCTCCTCATTGACCAGTCCGAATTCAATAAGAGTCTGACCTGACATGTCTGCTTCACTACTAAATCCTCTTCCAGAGTCATCACAAAGCATTGCCCATACGACGTCCTTCCAGGGTAGTTTCCCATCAACAGCACGAGTCAAGAGACCCAGGAATGGAGGTCGAGAACCTTGTCTCTCGATCTCCACGCATGCTTCATCGATTATCCTGGCAAATTCAGCGTCGCGTACTACACGAATCATCAACTTTGAAAGCTCCCATGACCATCCAGAAGGTTTATTCCGTATAACAACACATTTTGCCTCTAGTATCGGGGTAAGTTTATCGGGATGATAGTCTAACAACCATTCTGCGGCTCTTACAGCTTTTTCGGTATTTGGTTCATTCAGTTGGTCGACGAGTCTATCGAATGTTTCAACATGTTTAAGCATCTCTAGAGTTACTGGTTCGTTGGCAAGGTGCCAATTCCCCACTTGTTGCAAATTGGTAAGCAGTTCATTTCGATATGGTTCAATCTGCATTCTTGCTTTGGCCAGTATGGTTAGAGCTAAGGTACGGGATTGTTGTTCTAATAAATGTAATCTACTTCTGAGTAGTTCAAGAACACTTGGTGAAAAATTGAGGGTGAGACAGAAAGCCTCCCATTCATGCCAGTCATGAAACTTTCCCTCCGCTCTTGAGCGGACTGAAACATAAAGTGCCTCTGCCTCTGTTCGAGGATCAGTTGCCACAAGGATTACTGCTGCCCCTCGGCGCAGCCTTGGATCGAGACTAAGAAGGTCATCCCGTAAGGCATTCCGGAATTCGTTGCTTTTTGCTCCGTTAAGTACCCGTGAAAAAGCTTCACGGACCTCGGGATTCCGAGGCAAAATAAATTCTCCCATACAACAAGCACATTTAGCCAATAATTGAGGGCCATCTTCTAATTGGTCAATTACGGATAAAAGGACACGCCACCAACCTGAATGACCACCGCCCCACTCATCACTATATGCCATTTGTAAAGCAAGCCATCGGATACCCTCTTCACCTTCATGACTTACCAGATCGGAAAGGATTCTTTCTGCCTCTGATATATATCCACCATCATGCATAGCTCTCATAAGAACACCACCTAGTATAGACAAGCGATATTCTTTGGTTCCAGTGAGTGCAATAGCAGCTCCAACAGCGACCTTATTATTGTCTTCTGAGAGCATCCATCTGGCAAAAGCTAACCACCGGTCTTCACCTAATCGATTACGACATTCAGAAACATTATTGAGTGATGACGCGTTATGGCCTGTCTTCATAGACATCGACTGAAAAGCAGATCGGATAATTACATACGGGGGGTCAATATCGGGGTTCATTTCTAACCAAAGTTCACTTACAACATTGCTTTCAATAACTCGTTGCAACAATAGTCTGTTGAGTAACTCTTTATTTGTTTCGTCTGTGCAGGAGAGTTGCTCTTTGATTTCTCCTGCAAAATTCCTGTTATCGAGTAAATACAGTTGATACCAAATCTTGTCTTCTATTTCGAATGATTCAGGCACCAATGCGACTAAAGCATTTAGCACACCAAAAAAGCAGGCTTCACCTGTTGCTAAGTATGGTTGAACCAACGTTGACAGCCTTTGTCTCTGATTTGGTGAAAGCTTCCCCTTTGCAAGCGCGGTCCACTCAATGAACACTTCCTGGATCGTACCGCTTCCCGCATGCGGAAGAGGATATTTTGGATCTAGATATTGGTCGAACAGCCAATCAAAGCCAACTTCACCCGCAAACCACAACGTTTTTGCCACATTGCGTGCAGATGCTCTTCGTTCCTCATCACCAAAAAGAGTCAATGGACGATGTTCTAATGAGGCAAAGCCTTTAACCGTTTTTTGAGCAATATCTGAATCTGATGCTTCTGCAACGATGTAACATGCTGCAGGCATTCTATTTCTTCCTTCATTCAGTAAGGAATTTATGAACAATTCGATTGGTTTACGGAACTCGTTCAGTAGACCACGGCGACGGGCTATAGCAACCGCGAACGATACAATCCGCCACTGTGCTTGGTCCGGAATGGCCCGATCCCCCTGTTGTAATTTCCATTGCTTTACCAAACCAACAGCCGTTGAAACTTCGGCCAAAGGCTGCAAGGGGAATTCAATCGTGTCTCCTTTTATGATAAGCCCAAGCCATTCGAAACAACTCAGAGATTCCTCTGCAAGTTTGTGACTATTTGCTCCCTGGATATTTTGTGCTGCTTCTTCAAGAAGAGCCTTAGCCTCGTCAACTGTGATACGTGCTTCGGCAACCCCTTTCTGAGCTAACACAGCCAAATACTCTGCCTTTGCTTCGGGAGTCGAAAGGACTGCTTCCAAGTGTTCATAAGGATATGGTTTGTCATCCCGCTTCTGCCAACCACCTAGACGCTCAAGTAATAAATCATAAAGAAGCTCTCCTAATGTATTCGTTCCACTTGAATCAGCAGTTGCACATATACGAGGATAGATTAGGCGAAGTGTCAAAGGTGATACTGCTATCGAGTCAAGGGACGGAAGATCCTTGAGTATACGGAATAGTGAAGCGGCTTTTTCACCAACAGAAGAGAGCTCTGTCCCATCGGCAATCAACTCTTCTCGAATGAATTGTTTCTTGGCGAAATCATCCAATGGCTTCGTGTAAATTATCTTCCAATCAGCATACGAAACTCCTGTCATTTCAATCGGTCGCGCAGTAGCAACAATTTGTAATGTAGACCAATGCTCTGTAAGTTCCGCTGATTTACTTAGTAAGCGACCGGCAACTTCCCGTGCAAGTTCATCTAACCCATCAAACACAAGCAATACTTCTGTACTCTGATTCAAGACTTCGTTGATATTAATATCAGCTATATTCGGAGCAACTTCGCTGTTTATGAAGCGGTTTATGCTTTGCAGAAGATCCCTCTGCGTGAAGCGTCCATCAAGTTGTAAGAATTTCACAGGGATCAAAATGGCAAGAGTTGTTTCGGATCGCTCAATTGTCTCTAAGACAAGATTGGCAGCCAACGTACTCTTTCCTGCACCCAAATCACCAAGCAGGAATGTTCGACGAGCCTCGCGAGCAGCCTTATAAAAAGGAACAAGATGTTCTGTTCTATCTTTTCGCACCATACGGCCGTATAAGTCAAATTCTTGGTGCTGAGTGCTAACGCGAACTGAAACATGTTGTGGAACAATCTGAGGCAGTATTCCGAATGGTCGCAATAAACGAGATTTCTGTTCTTTAAACCGCTTTGTAAAAGCAACAAGAACAGAGCGAAGATCATCAGCATATGGCTTCATTTCTGCCACAATTTGAGATTGCACTTCTTCAGGTGAGCTAACCAATAAGAGCGATTCTGCATCGGATGACTTCCATTTGTTGTCTGGTGACTGCGGATCAAACTCAAACCAACGATATACTATTCTGTCAAGCTGAAACTGCAGCAATTGAAACGAATTGAAGTGTGAGGCTCCAGCATACGCGGAACCACCCGTAAAATGATGTGCCATTCCTGCAATTCTATCAGCTCGTCGGGGGGCGCCATGAGTATGCCCTGTCAACAACACATGACATCTATAAGCAAGATAATCCCAAGGATTAGGGCGTGAACTTGAATGGCAGTACTTTTCTTCTTCGTGAAGCCAATCAGACGGATGATGTACAAGGGCTATAGTAACATTCCCCTTTCCGTCAAATTGAACAACTGGAAGTTGATCATTTGCTTCCATAAATTTCATGTGAGGCAAACCAATGCGGAGCTTATTCTTGTCTTCATTGTCTTTTGCGAACCAAGCGGAATTTAATACCACAAATCTTAGATCATCTATCTGGCGGACGCCGACCAAATATGAATCTTCATTTCCAAACACCATTGTGGGAATACCAGCGTTCTTGCAAAAATCAATGAATTTTTGAAATGGCCGAACAAAGTGCTCTTCGATGGGAACTTGTAAAACCTTATCGGCTTCTATTGTAGTTGCAGGTCGGGGAACTTTTTCCGCAACTTTTCGATCAATATCATGGTTGCCAACACAAATAATAACGCGGCTGTAATCAAGGCCACAGCACTTGAGAAGACTGTCTAACCACTTTTTTGCCTCAGAATAATCAGATGTGTCTCCACGCCAGCCTATATCACCAGACAGGCAAATGATCGAAGGCTTCCATGGTGTGTCTAGATTCGAAAGGAGTGGAAGAAGTGAATCCAAGCAAACCTTTCGCTCAGCCTTTCCACTAGGACTTTCACCTTCCCAACCAAAATGAACATCGGAGATATGAAGAATTGTTGTCATAGAATTCTCACCGTTAAAGAATTTTGTTTGTACTAAGCAATTTCAGTTAATAATGCGCTGCTACCCACCCCGCCGATTGTCCTCAAACATCTCCACCGGCATGGCATATCTTAGCCGCCAGACCATCTTGATCGGCCGCTCGCTCTCGTAACTGACCCTATCCACCGGCCCCAGGTAGGTGAACGGCACCGTCACGTTGTTCCGTTTCTTCTGCCCACGGGCAAAGACCAGCACCGTATAGCCCCGCTCCTGATGGTGAATCAGGTTCTGGCCGTCGGTGTGGTGCTGGGCGGTGTTGGCCTGGGACTCCCAGTGCAATAGCTCCCGGCTGATGGGATAATCCGCATACATGGTGCTGGGGGAGAACTCCTTTTCCGTCTTCTGGAAGGTCACCAGCAGGGCATAAGTCTTCTGCTCGACAAAGTGCATCACCCCAACCCCGGTCTGGCCGCTGCTCTCCAGCGTCGCCCGGCCAAAGGCGGCCTGAACCTCGCGGATGCCGTACTGGGCGTGCAGCTCCAGCGGCACGGAATACGGCAGTTCCGGGGCGATTCCGGCAACTTCGGTGGTATCCAACGCCCAGGCCAGAATCTCGTCCAGATCGGCGCAGATGCTTGGATTGGCGGCCAGCCATTGGAAGGCCTCTTCCAGCGAGGCAATCCCCACCTTCTCCGCCCTATCCCCCCAGATGCGGTAATAGAGCAGCATGGCGGACGATCCGGCCTGGGCCAGCGCCTCGGCCACTTGACCGGTCGCAAGCATGGCCAGCACCTGCCGCAGCAGCGTTGCTTCTTGTGGCCCGTTGATGAAGGCCGCCCGGAGCAGGGCTTTCTTCAGCCACGTCAGATCGGGATCGACCGGAATCGGCGCCAGGTGGGCCTTGGCTTTCCACTCGCTCCAGGACTCCCTGGCCAGCAGCACCTCCGGCTCGTAATCGTGGTAGCGGATGAAGTTGCCAAAGGTCAGCTCCTGCCCGGTCTCGCTGGTAAAGGTCTGGAGCCGGTCCGGCACCTGCACCGCCAGGCGGCCGAAGTTCTCGCGGATGTTGTCCAGCACATACTGGCGGGAGAGGCGGTCCAGCTGGATGGCGCAGCCGGCCGGGAGATGGGGGAAATCCTGATCCACTTCCTTGTCGATGGCGAAGCGGTGCCGGGGGAGGAGCGCTTTCAGCTTGGTGTCGATGCGGTAGCGGCGGTGGGCCTGACCGACAAAGTCGAGGACAGTGAGGCAGTCCTTCTCCGGGGCATGGCGCAGGCCGCGGCCGAGTTGCTGGAGAAAGACCGTCAGGCTCTCGGTGGGGCGCAGGAAGAGGACGGTGTTGATCTCCGGCACGTCCACCCCTTCACTCAGCTTGTCCACCGTGAAGAGGAAGGTGAGCTGGCCATTCTTCAGCCGTGCAAGCAGGTCGGCGCACTGGTCGCTGTCGCTGTTGGCGGTAAACGCGGCGGACGGGATGCCGTGCTGGCAGAACTGCTCGGCCATGTATTCGGCGTGGCGGATGGTGACGCAGAAGCCGATCCCCTTGAGGCTCGCAACAATCGGCTCGTAGCGGTGCAGGGCGGTGATGATGGCCGCCACCCGTTGGCGGGCGCGGGCCGGGTCCAGCACGTAGACATTCTCCAGCGCGGCGGCGTCGTACTTGCCGTTACGCCAAAACTGATCGCCGCTAATGGCGATGGGGTCGGCAATGCCGAAATAGTGGAACGGGCAGAGGAGCTTTTCCTCCAGCGCTTCGGGGAGACGGATTTCGGCGGCAAAGCGGTTGCCGAAGTCGGCGGCCACGTTGTCGCCGTCCATCCGCTCCGGGGTGGCGGTGAGGCCGAGGAGAATCTGCGGGGTGAAGTGGTCGAAGATGGGGCGATAGCTGCTGGCGGTGCCGTGGTGGGCCTCGTCAACCACGATGTAATCGTAGAAACCGCTTCCGACCTGCTCCCAGAGCCGGCGGGAGGCAAGCATGCCGACGGAGCAGAACAGGTGCTCAAGGCGGGTGGCTTCATAGGGGCCGACCTGCAATTCGCCGAAATTCTGATCCCGCAGGATGTTGCGGAAGGTGCCTAATGCCTGCTGAAGAATCTCCTGCCGATGAGCCAGAAAGAGCAGCCGCGCCTGAGGCTTGTGCTGGTCAAAGAAGCGCTTGAAGTCGAAGGCAGCCACTACGGTCTTGCCAGTGCCGGTGGCGGCGATGACCAGATTGCGCCAGCGGTCGTGGGCACTCCGCTCCCGCTCCAGCGCTTCAAGGATACGCTCCTGAAAGGGATGGGGTGTGAGATCGAAGAAGACTGCTGGGCCGCTTTTCCCATTATTCTTGGCGCGGGCCAAGGCGCTGCGGAACTGCTCCGGATGCTGTGGATCGAAGGGGACGAACTCGCGGCTGTTCCAGTAGGTCTCGAACTCGACGGAGAACTTTTCGAGGATGTGCGGCATGTCTTGGGCCGTGACCTTGAGATTCCACTCAAGCCCGCTGGTGATGGCGGCCTGGGACATGTTGGCCGAACCGATGTAAGCCGTTGAAAAGCCGCTGTTGCGCTTGAAATGATAGGCCTTGGCATGCAGGCGGGTGCGTTCGGAATCGTAGGAGACGCGCACCTCGACATTCGGCAGCCGCGCAAGCCACTCCACCGCCGGGGCATCGGAGGCCCCCATGTAGGAGGTGGTGATCAACCGCACCGGCACACGCCGGTCCCGCAGATCCTCGAAGGCCGGCATCAGGAGACGCAGGCCGGACCACTTGATGAACGAAACCAGGATGTCCACCCCATCGGCGGAGCGCATCTCTTCGTGCAATTCATGGGCAAGTTGTGGTTCGTTGGGAGAGCCGGTAAAGAGACTGCTTTCAGCAAGGGAGGTATGGGGGCGAGGCAGGCCGGACTGGCCGTAGTTGGGCGGAGTGATTTCCAGCAGGAGTGGTTTGTTCTCCGCTACGAGGCGGCGCTTTTCCAGATGCCCATTGCCCGGTGCGGCAGCTACCGTGCCGAGAAGCCGGTTGCAGAGGGCCAGCCGCTGGTCCGGGTCTGTTTCTTCCCGCAGGGCCTGTTCCAGCACCTTGGCGACGAAACTAGCGTAGAGCGCCGGTTGCTCCTCCGGGTCGATCTTGCTGAAGACGCGGCGTAGCTCCGGCCGCTGGGCCAGTGCCTCCTGCAAGGCTTCGTCAAGCAATGCAGCATAGATGCCGGGGGATAAGCGCATGGGACCTCAAGCTGACAGGGCTACGAAAACATTCCAGACAGGCACACACCCACGCACCTCGTCGCAAGTCACCCCGGTTCGCTTCTTCTGCTCACGGACAAAACCCAGAACCGTTTCTTGGTGATGGAAGGTTCTGGACATCGATGTCAGCAAAAGAGCGACCCCTGCCTTGCAGGAGGGATCATTTTTTAAAAGCCATTGAAATTTCTTGTCTATTTAAATCTAAAAATAAAAATTTTTCAATCAGGAGATCCCCTAATCTCAACCAAGTGTTTTTACTGAATGCGAACGCACTCCATTTTTCCCGAGAAAGAATCACACCCCCCTTGAAAAGCGTACAAATGTTCTCTATAGTCTCTCCGTGGAACAAAAGTACACCAGGAGGCCCCATGCGCACCCCGCAAGCCGATCCCGAATATCTTTCCCGCCTGCAAGACTACTTCGCCCGCTGGAAGATGATTCCTTCCTACGAACGGCTCTGCGCCCTGTGGGGGTTGGCTTCCCGGTCGGCGGCGGGGAAGGTGCTGGAGCGGTTGCGGCGGGCGGAGTTTCTGGAGCGCACGCCGGACGGCGCCTGGGTGCCGGCCCGGCGTTTTTTCGAGCGGCAGCTGGCGCGGCAGGCGGTGCAGGCGGGGAACCCGGCCGCCGATGTGGAGGCGGGGATGACGGCGCTGCTGCTCGACGATCTGCTGGTCGATACCCCGTCGCGCACCCTGCTGGTCAGGGTGCGGGGGGAGTCGATGCGCGAGGCGAACATTTTCGACGGGGATATGGTGATCGTCGAGCGTCAGGCGGAGGCGGCGCCGGGGGAGATCGTGGTGGCGCTGGTGGATGGCGAACTGACGGTGAAACGGCTGCTGCGGGACGGCGGAGGCTGGCTGCTGCACCCGGAGAATCCGGAGTTCGCCGACATCCGCCCCGAGGGGGAACTGACCCTGGTGGGGGTGGTCACCGGCCTGGCCCGACGGCTGCGCAAGGGGCCGGCATGATCCGTGACATTGGCGTTGAGCCGCCCTCGCCGCGACTGGAGCCGACCGGCTTCGCCTCCCCGGCGGCGGATTACCTGGAACTCGGCATCAGCCTCGACCGCAGCCTCATCGACCATCCCGAGGCGACCTTCTTCTTCCGGGCGGCGGGACCGGCCCTGGCCGGGGCGGGGATTTTCGACGGCGACCTGCTGGTGGTTGACCGCAGCGTGACGCCGCGCTCCGGGCATATCGTCGTCGCCGTGGCCGACGGCGAATTCGTTCTGCGCGAGCTGCGCGCCCTGGCCCGCGAGGCGCGCGGCGAAGTCACCGTCTGGGGAGTGGTCCGCTGGGCCATCCATCGCCTGTGTCCCTCGCCCTGATCGACTGCAACAACTTCTACGCCTCCTGCGAGCAGCTCTTCCAGCCGCGGCTCATCGGCCGACCGGTGGTCGTCCTCTCCAACAACGACGGCTGCGTGGTGGCTCGCTCCGCCGAGGCGAAGGCCCTCGGCATCCCCATGGCCGCCCCCTGGCACACCCTGACGTCCCTCGCCCGCCGTCACGGCATCGTCGCCCTCTCCAGCAACTACGCCCTCTACGGTGATCTCTCGGCGCGGGTGATGAAGGTGCTCGCCGGTTTCAGCCCGGCGCAGGAGGTCTACTCCATCGACGAGTGCTTTCTCGATCTGGCCGGCGCCCAGCCCTCGCCGGGGGCCTGCGGCCGACGGATTCGCGACGAGGTGCGGCGGCTGGTGGGGATTTCCATGGGGGTCGGCCTCGGCCCGACCAAGACCCTGGCCAAGTTCGCCAACCACTGCGCCAAGAAACGCCCCGAGTTCGCCGGAGTCTGCGCCCTCGGGGAACTCTCCCCCACCGCTATCGACGCCCTGCTCGCCTGGGCGCCGGTCTCCGAGGTCTGGGGTGTTGGCGGTCGCCTGACGGCGCGGCTGCAAGCCCTCGGCATCCACACCGCCCTCGACCTGAAACGGGCGGCGCCGGGACGCATCCGCAAATCCTTCGGCGTCACACTGGAACGCACCGTCCGGGAACTCAACGGCGAACTCTGCTACTCCCTCGCCGCCGGACCGGCAACGCGCAAGCAGATTTTCTCCTCACGTTCCTTCGGGCAACTGCTTACCGAGCTCGCCCCGCTGGAGGAAGCGGTCACCGCCTACGCCACCCGCGCCGCTGAGAAGTTGCGCCGGAATGGCCTGGTGGCCGGATCGGTCGGGGTCTTCGTGCAGACCAACCCCTTCCGCGCCGATCTTCCCCAGTACCAAGGCTGCCAACATTTCCCTCTGGAACCGACCGCCGACACCCGTTTGCTGGCCCAGGCCGCGCTGCAAGGCCTGCGCGTCATCTACCGCCCCGGCTTCGCCTACCAGAAGGCCGGGGTCATCCTCACCGAACTGCTTCCACAAGAACTTCGCCAGCCTACGCTCTTCGAAAATAGTGCGGCGCTGGCCGGATCCCAGGCGCTCATGGCGGCGATGGACCAGATCAACCGGGCCTACGGTCGGGGGACGGTGAAACTCGGCGCGGAAGGCAGCGACCCGCGCTGGGCAATGCGCGCCGAACGGCGCACGCACCGTTACACGACGAACCTGGAAGAACTGGCGGTGGCGAAGGCGGGATGATTTTTCAGAAAGGTAAGACTTGGCGCAGCCCAAGGGGAGAGATCGATGAAAATTCGTGCCGTCATCACCCGGCCTGGCGGCCGGACCGAAGGCGGATTGCCTCGGAGTGACAACATCCAGGTTGATGTCATTTTTATACCGTCACAGCACCCGCATTCTGAAGACCCATGGCACGATTTCGGCACAATCTCGGCACAGAAAATTTCGACCGGAGTTGACGCAGGGAAGGCGCGAGAAGGCCAAGAGCCTCAAGAACGGGGG
>Ga0265295_1006371_pt1 | contig 14328 bp, 13 predicted proteins | sample Munlansysbiofilm_FD_192503 | JGI IMG/M metagenome (GOLD analysis project Ga0265295, IMG submission 192503) | Leachate microbial communities from a municipal landfill in Southern Ontario, Canada - Methane capture system biofilm | ecosystem: Engineered > Solid waste > Landfill > Unclassified ... | reverse complement strand
TGACATCATCTCCATGGCTCACAAGCTGGGCCATAGTGTGGTGGCAGAGGGAATTGAGCATGAACGCCAACTTGCCTATCTCAGGCGGTTCCACTGTGACAAGATCCAGGGCTACCTGATCTCCCGCCCCCTTGATGAGGAGGCGGCTCTTGCGCTGGCCAAGGAGCAACTCACGTCTCACCCTTCGAGCAACTGAGCCAGTTGGTCTCGTCTCTCTTCCGAGTAGGCTCCCTTCACAAAGCCTTTGACCGTACCGTCTTGGGTGAGTACGACCAACGTAGGCTGGCCATCAATGGTGATGCCGGCTTGAGCAGCAAAGCGTTCTGCTTTGGAAAGAAACAACACTACCCCAAAGGAAGGCTCCACAACCGAAGCATACTCCTTGGCGATCCCCTTGCGGATGGTCCCCCGGACAAAGAAGGGAGCCCCGTCGATTACCGCCACATGGTAGATGGTCGCCTCGCGTAGGGGGCTGGTCGGTTCGGTCAGCCGTTTCTGCCACTCCAGGAAAGCCACTTGCTGCTCTTCGCCATTCTTGCGGGAGGAACTGAGCGTGATGGCCACGACCACCTTCTCATCTGTCAAAAGATCATCTGGAAACATGATGTCCAAATCAGCAAATGTCTTGCCTTCGACCGAAGGGAAGGAGGCTCCACTGAGGGGAACCAGAGACAGGCACACTGCCAAGCATACAGCCAACAGAAGGTGTTTCATGCTCCCAGTATAGGCCAGGATTTGCTTTCTGTGCACCGAATATGAAGAAATACATGCCTCTTGTTCCTAGTGGTCCTCTCTGGCAGCAAAGTCGAGACGCACGAACCACTTGTGATTCGGAAGGGGGATGTGTTGAGAGTGGATGAGGCGATACGCGTTCTTGTCCATTTCCTGTCCAAGGCCCTCAGCAGTGATGGGGTGGAGCAGTGTCTCCAGACAATCGAACGAGGATTTCATCGGCGATTCTGAGACGAATGTTTCCGCCTCCTGCAACTGGATCACCACCGAGACAAAAGTTGGGCGTGTTGCTTGCACTGCCTCAAGGAACGCTGCATAGCCAAGATACTCCACCACCAGGTTTGCGATGAGCAAGTCGCATCGAGCGAGCTCTTGTGCCTGGGTAGTGACATCGAGACAGAGCGGAACAAATATGGTTTCCAGCTCAGGATGACGTCTTGCAGCTTCTTTGAGATAGGATGCATTGATATCCACCCCATAGAGAGTGGATATCTTCTTAGGGTCCACATGCTCAAGCCCGTTTCCGCCGGCTATGCCCAGTACGGTAACCGTTCTAGCCACATACGTGTTCAGCTGGTCCTGCATACATGCGTTCAAGGTGGACAGCTGCCCGACCTGACTCTGGCTCATATGTGTTTCATAGATTGAGAGCGGAATTTCCAGCCAAGGATGGATGTTCTCTGTTTCTTCGTGCATGATGCTGACAATCATAGTGCATCAGCATCGCTTCGTCATGCCTGTTGGGGCAGCACCTGCTTGAGAAAAGCCATGGTACGCTCCTCTTTTGGAGAGCTGAACATGACATCTGGTGATGCTTCCTCGAGTATGACCCCTTCATCCATGAAGATGACCCTGTCAGCAACTTCCTTGGCAAACCACATCTCATGGGTAACCACCAGCATGGTCATTCCTTTTTTTGCAAGGTCGGTCATGACAGAAAGCACTTCCCCCACCAACTCCGGGTCAAGTGCACTGGTTGGCTCATCGAAGAGCATGATCTGTGGCTCCATCGCCAAAGCTCTGGCAATGGCAACACGTTGCTTCTGCCCTCCACTGAGCATGGCAGGATACACATCCGCTTTTTCCTGAAGCCCTACCTGGTCCAACAGATCGGATGCCAACAAGCGGGCTTTCTGGTGGGGGATTTTCTTGACATGGACCATTCCCTCCATCACATTCTGGATGACTGTCATGTGAGGAAACAGGTTGAAGTGCTGGAAGACCATGCCAAGCTCCTGACGGACTTTGTTCAGCTGCTTTTCCCCCTGTTTTACCCGCTTTCCGTTGATGAATATCCTGCCTTTCTGGGCTTTCTCCAGAAAGTTTACGCAGCGAAGCAGCGTACTTTTCCCACTGCCTGAGGCGCCGATGATAACCACCACTTCTCCGCGTTTCACTTCCAGATTGATATCCTTGAGCACCTCAAGATCGCCAAAACGCTTGACCAGATGCTCAATCTTGAGGATGGTTTCTTCACTTTTCTTTGTTTTTTCAATCACGGTCACTCACCTTCAGCCTTTGTTCGATTCGATGCATCACAAACGAGAGCACGCTGGTCATGATGAGGTACCAGATGCCTACGATGAGGAACATCTCCATGTACATGAATGAGGACGATCCCATCTGCCTGCCTTTGAGCATGAGCTCCGGAACTGCAATCGTTGAGGCAAGGGAGCTGTCCTTCAGCGCGATGATGAGCTGGTTGCCCAGCGGCGGCACTGCCCGTTTGAAGGCCTGTGGCAGGATGATACGCTGCATTGCCTTTGCCTTGGGCATACCGAGGCTTCTTGCCGCCTCCATCTGTCCGATATCGATCGATTGGATGGAACCTCTGAAGATCTCTGCAATATAGGCACCATTGTGGAAGCCCAGGGCGATGATGGCCGAGGGAATCGGTGCAATGGTGACGATGCTCGTCAAACCATAATAGACGATGAACAGCTGCACCAAAAGCGGAGTGCCCCGAATCAGGAAAATGTAGGCTCTGCAGATGCTGGAAAGCCATTGCTGCTTGGAGAGGCGGCCGAGAGCGGCCGCCAAGCCGATAATCAGACCAACGAGGATCCCGAAGAAGGTTATTTGCAGGGTGTATTGGGCTGCCTCTGCAAAGAGGAAAAACTTCGACGGGATGACGGTAAGATCCCAAGGTAGTATGTGCATGGTCAGTTTGCTCCCTTACTCAATGGTGATATCTTCGCCATTGAACCATTTCTCACTGATGGCTTTCATGGTTCCATCAGCGAACATGGCAGAGAGGGCATCATTGACCTGATCCTTCAAAGCAGTGTTCTCCTTATGGAAGGCTATGGCCATGACTTCGCTGCGGAGCACCGAACCGACCAAGGTGAGTGCATCCCCTTCATCCAAGGCTGCAATGGCGTTCAGGCCCACGATCCTGTCGGTAAGCACTCCGTCGATGCGGCCATTGAGCAACTCGATCAGCGTCTGGTTGTCATCCTCATAGAGTTTGACCTTGGTGCCCAGTGTTGTCGCATCCTGTTCGAAGGTTGTGCCGGTCACCAAGCCAAGGGTATGGTTGTTTGTCAGGTCCTCGATGGCCTTGATCGTGCCATCCCTGCGGGTGATGAGCTGCGGGCCGCTGTAGTAGTAGGGCAAGGAGAAGTCGACCACTTTCTGTCGCTCTGAGGTGATGCCCATGCTGCCGAGGATGCCATCATAGCGCTTTGCCCTGAGGCCTTCGACAATACCATCCCAACTGGTGGTCACATAGTTCAGCTCTCTCCCCAGCCGGTTGGCTATTTCTTGGGCTACATCAACATCAAATCCTGCCACATCCCCATCTTCGGTGAGGTAGTTGAAGGGAGGATATCCACCCGATCCAGCAAAGGAAATGGTAGCGGTGTCCTCTTTCTGTCCCTGAGCAACGAGCGATGGCATGACAAGCATGAGAAGCAGGCCTACCAAGAGTACAATACGATATAGTTTTTTTGTCTTTTTCACAGAAATCTCCTTTGTGAATGTGATAGGAAATTGTAACAGATTTTTGGGAGATACAACAATGAGAGATATGCTATTTGTTATAATATAGATGTTTGTGTTTTTGTATCCATTATAACATGGTTACGATTAAGTGATTTGCAGGGTATGATTTACTCTTGAGAAACCTTAGCAAGAATGCTATAAATTATAACATGGTTACTACATTATCCGCTCCAAAAGTAATAGAAATCAAGAATAAAAAGAACAATGTCACCTATCTGTATGAGGATCGACACTACTGGGATCCGGAGAAGAAGCAAACACGCCACAAGCGGCAGTGCATTGGAAAATTAGATCCGGTAACCGCACAGCGCATCTATAATCCAACCTATCGGCAGAAGATGGCAGAGCAGAATCAGGACGATATCCAGGTGGTGCCGAATTTTCGAGCGCTTGGCCTCAGGCATCTGCAGCAGTATGTTGAAGCGTCGTCAACACTGCGCAGTGACCTGAAAGCCCTGTTCAGCGAGGAGGCGACCGACCACCTGCTCTTTCTTGCCTGGTTCCTTCTGGTTACCCGAAGACCGCTCTCCTATGCCGTATACTGGGAAGAGGGGAGAGAGGGCCTGTATACAGGACCTTCAGATTGGCAGGAAATACAGCAACTCCTGCAACTCTTTGATGCAGAGAAGCTTCGGCAATGGCAAGCGATGCAGAAAGAGAGCGAGAGAACCTGTGCGGTGTTTGATCTTTGCTCAGTTGCCAGTTATGAGAACCATAATCCGTATCTGCAGTATGGATACAACCGTGACAGTGAAGCTCTCGAGCAGAACACCATCGTCCTGCTCACAAACCATGCAAGTTTTTTCCCGCTCTCTTTCAAACTCCTCTCCGGTACGATGTTGGGAGTGAATACCATCGACTCCTCGCTTTCCTATCTGGATGTCGATGCTTCCACAATTCTCATGCTGAACCGGCGATTCTTCTCGATGGAGCGCATTGAGCAGCTGGTGAACCAGGGTCGATCGTTTCTGCTTCGAGTTCCTACCAGGCAACGCTGGCTTGATGCTTGCATAGCCCGTCATCGCAAGGATATCGAAAAAGGAGTGCACCTGCTTGACGCCCAGAAGAGAGAAATTCGGGCTTTTCGTATTGATGAGCCGGTTCTTCCTGTTGATGGTTTGCATGTGCATCTGTTTTACGATGAGCTTTGGCGTATGAACCAGCAGGAGAATCTGCTCTCCTTGCTGGCACAATGCAAGCTGGAACTGGAGAACGAAGAACGCGTTGAGGAGCATGTCAGGCTGTATGAGACCTATTTCAAGGTGAGAAAGCGTAGCAATGGAAAGTTGCGTGCACAGCTTGTTGCCGATCCAATGCAGGTATTCAATGCTTCCCATGCAGGATTCTGGGCCTTGGTAACCAACACCGACCTTTCCAGTCAACAAGTACTGGACATGTATGAGAAACGCAATGCCTTCGAGCGGCGATTCGATAATCTGCTGAATTTTGAGGATTGTCAGAACCTGCAGGTGCAGAACCAGACCTGTTATCCGGGAAGGGTTTTCTTGCAACTGGTAAGTGAGATGATACGATCCCATTTGATATCCGGCCTTGGGGATTCTGGCATTTCCATCGAGCAGATGCTTTTTTCCTTTTCCAGCCTCAAGGAAGTCTCTTTCGGTCAAAGCCTGACCAGTTACCGTAAGCCTCTCTCAGATGTACAGAAGCAATTGGCAGCACAGTTGGGTTTGGACCTGCACACACGCCGAGCAAACTCCATCACATCATGAGCGGTCTGCACGCATGGTTACTCCTTATTGAGGGTCATGCGATAGGTTCGATGTATCTGAGTGTGAAGTAATTCTGAAAAAAATCGTGTTTTTCGTAAACCGAATACTAAGCCGTTGCTGATTGTTCTGGTATGATGTACCCAGGAGTATCAGCATGGGTGTTGTAGCGAGCATTCCCAATATCCTGTCTCTTTCCAGAATCGTGCTGGCTTTTGCCTTGTTCTTCATTTCAACGTATCCTGTCCTCCTCTTCTCATTGGTGGTTCTATGCGGTATCACCGATGTCCTGGATGGGTACTTGGCGCGCAGATTCCACTGTGAGAGCAACTTGGGTGCGCGCTTGGACTCCTTGGGGGATTTGGTCTACTACAGCGCCCTCACCCTGTATGTGATCCGCTACCAGATGCCCCTGATCCAACCGTATCTGGGAGGGATATTCGCCATCTTCGTGATCAAGACGCTTACGTTGGTAGTCAGCAAGCTGAGAAACGGGCGCATCTACTCGTTGCATACCTATGGCAACAAGCTGACTGGGGTGATGGTGGTGGTCTCCATCTGCCTGATTCTGCTCACCGGCACGGGTCTCTTCGTTGCGCTGCTGGTCATCGTAGGCATTCTCAGTGCACTGGAAGAGTTGTTGATCATGAGCATCTTCAAGGAACCGGATACCAATACCCGAAGCATTTTCCAGAGAAGACCCGCTGACGGGGCAGGTAATGACGTGTTGCCTCAGTGAGGTGCCCGGTTCAAATCTGTTCTTCATCAACACCTTGTTCACCGGATTTCTTGAAAACTGATCTGTTGACGCCGAATATCTTCCCTACCTTGCTTGCTGTGTTGTCAGTCTTCATCGAATTCCTAAAGACGATCTTTTCCGCTTTGAAGGAATCGGGGAGGAACCATGAACGGGTACAGGAGTTTTGCTACTCCAAACGAGTGAGTCAGGATGCTCTGAAGGACCTGGTCAAAGTAAAGACCTGGTGGTAAGCTCCCAGCTTTAGGAAGAGGGAATAGAAGAGGATGGCCTCGAGGGAGAAGGTGAGCCCAAAGAGGGTGATCCGAGAATTTCCCATCGGGGTGAATCTGCATTATGTAAAAAAAGGGATACATGAATTGGGGATGGTTGAAGCCAGAACTATGTTTGATAATCCTGTGAGGGTTTACTCATATGAACGAACCCTTTGCGACTTTGTTGCGCATAAAGACAAAATGGATGGAGAGGTGTACGGTACACTGATCCGCTCGTATCCAAAGTATGCAAAAAGGGATCTTCATGCTCTGTACGAAATAGCAACAAGCATGGGAATTGATGAAGAGGTGAAAGCGCTCATGGACGTGGTGTATGCATAAGATCGGCAAGCCATGTTCAACATGAAAAAAGCCGTTGCTCTCGCAACGACTTCTGTTATGGAGGTAAGGGGAATTGAACCCCTGACCTTTTGAATGCCATTCAAACGCTCTAGCCAACTGAGCTACACCCCCAAGGCAATAACAAAAGGTATCATACGGATTGGCCTCTGTTTAGTCAAGAGCTTGCGATGATAAATACTATGACATCGTATTCGGTTTGGCTTGACCTTTGTTTGGGTTCAAGGTATTACTTCTTGATATAAATAACTTTAGAAACATGCAGTAAATCAGGAACAAGGAGGGCCTCATGGAATTGTTGAAGAAGCTGAAAGAAGTAGGCTCCTCCATTGTCCCCATCCTTGTCCTGGTTGCCCTGATGCACTTTTTCTGGATACCGCTTGAGCAAGGCATGCTCTCCTCGTTTCTCATCGGTGGAGTTCTCATCATCGCAGGTCTTGCCTTCTTTCTCTTGGGAACGGAGATTGGCTTGCTGCCCATCGGAGAGCGGATCGGGTCGGCATCCGTGCGAACAAAGAACCTAGTGGTGCTGCTTTCTACCGGCCTGATCGTCGGTATCGTAATCATCCTTGCCGAGCCCAACATTACCGTACTGCAAGAACAAGTGGCTGCGGTTAATCCCAATATCTCCACCACGCTCATGGTGATCATGATCGCCCTCGGTGTAGGCCTGTACCTGATGATCGGCTTGCTCAGGGTGGTCTTTCGCATTCCCTTGAAATGGATCTATCTTGGAAGCTATACCCTCTTGTTCCTTTTGGCAGCCTTCAGCTCGCAAGAGATGCTTGGCATAGCCTTTGACAGCGGAGGGGCGGCCACAGGGCCCTTGGCGGTTCCCTTCATCATGGCAATCGGTCTTGGTGTTGCCCGTGTGCAGAAGAAGCAGGAAGAGTCTGATAACTTCGGCTACGTCTCCCTTGCGCTCATCGGGCCCACCCTGGCTCTGGTCGTGCTGGGGCTGTTCAGCAAGGAAGGTGGCTCATCCTTGCTCACCACCGTGCACATCCCCGTCGCCGGAAACTTCCTCTCCTTGGTCGAAGGGAGCGTTTCCCAGGTAGTCCGTTCCCTCATCCCTCTCGTGCTGCTGTGCATTGTGTATCAGGTGTTCCTGCTCAAAATGACGATCGGCCAACTCGTTCGTGTGGGTGTGGGTTTCATCTATGTTTTCCTTGGTCTGACGCTCTTCTTTGTGGGAGTGAACGGAGGCTTCATACCGGTAGGCTATCAGATCGGGTATGTCATCGGAACGCTCGACAGTCGGCTGTTGTTGGCTGCCGGCATGGTCATTGGCTCCATCACGGTTCTCTCAGAACCGTCTGTCTGGGTGCTCATCGATCAAGTGCAGACAATCACGCAAGGGCATATCCGAAAGAGCATCATGCTCATTGCCCTTGCCATCGGGGTGGGGCTTTCCGGTTTTCTGGCCATGCTCAGGGTCATCACCGGCCTCTCCATCTGGTACTTTGTCTTACCTGTCTATGTGATTGCAGTCCTGCTGTCCTTCAGGATTCCCACGCTGTTTGTGGGGCTCTCGTTTGACAGCGGCAGTGTAAGCTCGGGCCCTATGGCCTCCACCTTCATCCTCTCTTTTGCCATCGGTGCCTCGGTGGCAGTAGGAGGAAATCCAACCACCGATGCCTTTGGTGTCATCATTTTCGTTTCCATGACACCGGTGGTCATCGTGCAGCTGCTCGGCTTGATCTATAAGCATAAGCAGGCAAAGCTGGCAGCTCAGAAAGGGAGAAAGAAACCATGAACAGCACTTTGTTGCTCGCCATCACCGAATCAGGAAAGGCCGATATGCTTATGAGCATTGCAAAGAAAGCCGGAAGCACCGGTGGGACGGTGCTCAATGCCCGTGGCACTGCCTCCTCCTCTCTGCTGTGCGTACTTGGGCTTGGAGATTCACATAAGGAAATCTTGCTCACCTTGGTTTCGGACGAGACCAAAGACGCGGTCTTCGCAGCTATCTCTCATGCTCCCCATGCAAAGGGTTTGGTTTCGGCTATCCCCACCACACGATCTGAACAACAAAAACAGGCAGCAGAAGGTTGGGACCTGGTGAACATCATCTGTCCAAAAGGGTATGGGGATGACATCATGGCCGTATCCAGAAAAGCGGGAGCTGGAGGTGGGACCATTATTGAGGGACGCGGAACAGCAAAAGAGGATGACATTGCATTTTTCGGCGCAACTTTGGTTGCCGAAAAGGAGCTGTTGCTGATCTTCCTGAAAAAGGGAGTAACGGATGCAGTATTAGGTGCTGTTTCCAGGCTTCCCTGCATGCAGCAGAAAGGCAGTGGGATCGCCTTTACCTTCTCAGTGCAAGCACTTACGAACCTTGGTGCCTAGAGAGAGTCTATACACACCACCGTGTATTTGCTAGGATTTGTTGCACAAGGCTGTGTTCACTATGATGAAACTCAGTGTTAATATAATAACATTTTGTTAAAAAATTCATTTATTTGTTACCAAACCCTTGAAAAAGACCAATAAAAACGGTACCGTACTCCTACCTTAGCTTACAGGAGCGGCAAAGTGCCGTTCAGGAGAATCGTAATGGACAAGAAAATCAAAGTTGCCGTAATGGGTGCTACTGGCGCAGTTGGCCAGGTGTTTATGTGGATGCTTGCGGATCACCCCTGGTTCGAGTTGGCGTATGCCACAGCTTCTGCTTCCCGTGTCGGTTTGCAATATGCTTCCACGGTTCATTGGGTCATGCCCTTTGAGATGCCAAAGAGTGTACGCGATGTAGAAGTCAAGGAGTTCAATATCGAGGCCATGAAGGAAGCTGGGGTAAAAATCGTATTCTCCGCTCTTCCTGCCGAAGTTGCCCGCGAAGCGGAACCCCAGCTCAGGGATAATGGACTGTATGTCTTCTCCAATGCTGCTTCCATGCGCTATGACAACAACGTCCCCATCCTGATTCCTGAGACCAACGTCGAACAGCTCGACCTGATCAAAGACCAGGGATATCCCGAAAGTGGCTTTGTCGTCACCAATGCAAACTGCGTTACCACCGGCCTTGCCATGGCTCTTGCCCCACTTCGCAAGTACGGGATCAAGAACATCGTCCTGCACAGCTATCAGAGTGTTAGTGGCGCAGGCTATCCCGGTCTCTCTTCCTTCGATATCACCGACAACTGCATCCCCTTCATCAAGGGTGAAGAAGAGAAGATTGAGAAGGAAATCAAGAAGATTCTCTCCATCGCTCCTGAAGTCTACTGCTACACGGTTCGTGTACCGGTGATGTTCGGGCACCTCGAAGCTGTGTGGCTCGACCTTGAGCAGGACGTCGAGGTTGAGGACATCATCAATGATTGGAACACCTTCAAGGAAGTGAGCGATTTGCCCTCAACCCCTGAACTGCCGGTTGAGTATGGTGCAGACAATACGTTCCCCCAGCCCAAGTATGCTTTCTGGGGCAAGCCGAGCGGAATGGTTGTCTACACGGGAAGACTGAAGAAGAAGAACGGAAAGATTGGCTTCCTTCTTTTGGTCAACAATATCGTCAAAGGCGCTGCCGGTGGATCCATCCAGAACGCAGAAGCCTTCGTGAAGCGGTTCGGCCTCATCTAAAACTGCCCATCATGCACTCCAAGGGCTTCCTTTCCCTGTCAGGGAGGGGAAGCCCTGTTTCGTTTCTGGTTGCAAGCCGGCTCAGGTTTGCGTAGACTGCAGTGACAGAGGAGCTCATATGGCAGAATACTGGGATTTGTACGACACCAACCGAAAGCCGTTGGGAAGAACACACCTCAGGGGCCTTCCCTTGGAAAAGGAAACCTATCATGTGGTGGTTTCGGTTTGGACGGTGAATCAGGAGAACAAACTTCTGGTCACGTTGCGGTCTGCAGAAAAGGACCTGTATCCAAACCTCTGGGAAAATACCTCCGGCTCGGTAATCAGTGGTGAGACCAGCCGCGATGCTGCTTTGCGAGAGCTGAAAGAGGAAACTGGCATTGAAGCCAGCGAAGAGGAGATGCGGTTTCTCGGTACTGCAAGAAAAGCTTCCTCATTTGTGGATATCTATCTGGTGAAGAAAAACCTTGAAAGTGATGCCATCACGCTTCAGGAGGGTGAAACCACAGCCTTTCGTTGGGTATCACTCGAACAGCTTGAGAAAATGAACCAGGAAGGCAGGCTTGCCTTCCCGGTGGCTTTTCGCTTCGAACAGTTTCGTTCAGTCTTCAAGGAATTTCTTGATTAGGCGTTTACAACCGTCGTGATACAATCCTCAACAATGACATGATAGCGACTCTTGTCTCCTTTCACATACCACGAACCACGATGGGGACACCCTTCACAGCTCAGAAGCAAGGAGTCGTGACGGAAACAGGAGCGGCTGATGAACAGGGGAGGATGGAACTCCTCCTCCACAATGGTTGGCTCAAACGGCCAGGAGGCAAAATTGCCTTCCCTACGTTCCATCCAAAGATATCCCCCCACCAGATTGAGACCAAGGGAGAGCGCAAGTTGCGCCGCCTGATGGTTCGCAAGGTAGAGATAGATATCAAAGAAACAGGCCAGAGCCCGGCTTCGGAAGAATTCCACTTGTCCCAGGTTGTTGAGCCCGAATCGTACTGAACCCAAGACTCCCTGGGCTTCAAGATGGCTAGTGATTGCTTCCAATTGGGTGAAAAAGGCTTGCTCGTCGAACATGACCGGGCTGAGCGGCAGATACAACAGCGATTCGCTGGCAAATAGAAGATCTCTTGCAGGTAGGCCCTGTTCGAGTCTGGAAAGCAGCAGCTTGAGGTCGAGGTAGGGAAGAAAGTCCTGGGTTGTCAGCAGTTTGCGTGCAGGCAGTCCTTCCAAAATCACCTTTTCTACCATCTCGGTTTGCAGGTTGTTCTCTCCCAAAGCCCTTGCAAGACTCTTGTCCAACTGTTCGTACCAGCTTCTGCGGATGGCTTTCAGTACGGAGAGAGGAAGGAAGAGCTCCTCCAACGGCAATGAGGTATGGTTTTGCACAGTGAGCTCACCCAAGGCAAAATAGGATGTGTCGCTTTGACTGAAGATGGAACGCAGGTTCTCGATGACATCCTGCGTTTTCTTTGCTTTGCTGACCACGAGGGGGAACGTGGCGTGCTCATCATGTGCACTGATGCTGATGGTTTCATCTGTCAGCGTGATTTCCATAGGAAGCGGATGCTTGCTTGTTGGGAGGTTTTCATTGAGCAAGGCAGGGTTTTGGTCGTGACGACTGACCAGAAAGAGAAACTCCCCGGCATGGGGAAGCGCACCCGAAGGAAGGGGAATCTCCACTGTCTGGGAAGCATATGCATGGGTGACGCTTCTGTGCGCCTCGTCAAAGAGGGATGAGATGCCGAATTTCACCGTGCCCACCGGTTCAGAGGTATCCTTGGTGAAGAACATGATGCCATCACGGAGCGATACATCACGTTCCAAGTTGACGATGGCCCTGCCTTGACGTACCAACAGAATGGTTCCGGCCTTTACCCCACGATGGCCGGGGTAGCTCGTACTTCCAAGGGTAGGTGTTTTTCGGACGGTGAAATCCTGTTTCTCGCGACCATATGAGGCGAGCCATCCTCCGGTCTGTCTGCGTGAGAAGACGACAGAAAGGGCCTCGTCAAGCTCCTCATGCTCTTCCCGGCCTTCCAGGATTGCACGATAGTAGCGGCTCGCCAGAGCTGTGTACGCAGGACTTTTCATTCTGCCCTCAACCTTCAGGCTCTCAATACCCATCGCTTCAAGCTCTTGTGCCACAATTCCTGCTTTCAGGTCACTCATGGAGAAGAACCACCCTTCCTTGCTTCCCCTTCCCAATGGAGAGAGGGAAGCCGGGACAGAGGGATCGGAAGAGACGGTGAAATAGTTTCGGCAGATCTGGGCACAGGCTCCGCAATTGGCACTTCGTCCACAGAGCTGTTCGCTGGCAGTGCACAGACCGCTGAAGCTGTAGCAGAGTGCCCCATGGATGAATACCTTCAGCTGGATGTCAGGACAGGCTGTGCGTATTCGTCTGATCTCCTCAATGGTGAGCTCGCGGGCAAGTACCACGCGTTCGAAGCCCAGCCTCTCAAGCTCTTTCACCCCTTCGATGGTATGGACGGCAAGCTGGGTGCTTCCGTGCAGTTTCAGGTTGGGGAACTGTTGCCTGATGAGGTTGACCAGGCCAAGATCCTGGACGATGACGCCATCACACCCGATGAAGTCAATCTGATGGAGCAGTCTGGAAAGGTCTTCCCACTGATCATCAGAGACCAGTGTGTTCACAGTCACATAGATGCGCTTATTCTGTTCCAAGGCAACGCGTCTCAGCTTTGCCAGATCCTCAAACGTAAAATTTGTCGCCCCTTTTCGGGCTGAGAAGTTTTTCATGCCTAGGTATACGGCATCGGCACCTTCTGAGAAGGCGACGAGTGCTGCTTGCAGTGATCCTGCGGGAAGTGCGAGTTCTGTCATGGCCCTAGGGTAGTGGCCCACCCCTTCAGTGTCAATCACGCTGACGACGTTGGTGCAAAGCCTCGACAATCTGGCGATGTCTCTCCTCAGTAAGAGGATAGAACAGGATGGGAATGATACCCAAGAGGCTGGCTGCAAACGGAAGCAGGGTGGTCAGGGCATGGATGCCGGAGAGGGTTGTGGCAGTCTGGACCGCATTCGGCTGGTAGCCGATCAGCGAGAGGGTGGCTGCAATGGTGATGGAGGTCACCGCTGCGGTGAGCTTGGCCAGGAAGGTCTGGCTGGAGAAAATGGTGCCTTCATTGCGTCTGCCGCTGGCCAGTTCCCCATACTCGATGGTATCCGCAATCATGGCTGTCTGGATCACCTGTGGGCTTGCCATGCCGATGGAACTGATGCAGTTGAAGAAGAGCAGCAGGCCAAAATTGTCCCAGCCGACGAAAAAGAATCCCAGGCTTCCGAGGGCGTAGATTGCATAATAGACGATACAGGCCCGCTTTTTCCCCAATTTCCTGGTAAGCAAAGGGACCGTAGCGATGCCCAGGAGAATGAAGGGGATGTTTATGCCTGCGAGCAGGGTATAGAGTAGCTCATTGCTGAGGTTGTACTTAGCATAGTAGATGAGCATGCTCAACTTTCCTGTCTGCCCGATACCGGTGAAGAAGCCGCTGAGAATCACCAAAAGCAGAGGCTTGTTGGAAAGAAAAATCTTCGGGATATCAGAAAAGGTTGGATTTGCCCCCGTTTTTGCCACCACCCGCTCCTTCACCGCGAGGAACGCGATGAGAAAGCAGAGCACAGTAAGCAGGGAGTACACAAGGCTGGTCATCTGGTATCCCCGCTCTGGCTTCCCTTCCACACTGAAGAGCAGGATCAAGGGCTGGGTAGCCAAGGTTGCCAAGGCAACTGCGACCGTTGCCATGAATCGGGGATAGACCACCACGCTGGAACGGACTTTGGTATCTTCGCTGATGGTGCTGCTCATCGCCCAGAAGGGGACGTCGCTGGCTGTGTAGATCATGCCGAAGCAGATGTAGGTGACCGCAGCCCAGACAACCTTGCCGCT
>Ga0265295_1006370_pt1 | contig 14333 bp, 13 predicted proteins | sample Munlansysbiofilm_FD_192503 | JGI IMG/M metagenome (GOLD analysis project Ga0265295, IMG submission 192503) | Leachate microbial communities from a municipal landfill in Southern Ontario, Canada - Methane capture system biofilm | ecosystem: Engineered > Solid waste > Landfill > Unclassified ... | reverse complement strand
CGGAAAAGCCGTCGGAGACGACGGAAAGAAGGGTGTGGTTCAATGAACGGAAAGAACGGTTCCCTTGTTTCCGTTGCCGTTGGACTAGTTTCCGTGGTGGTAGCATGATCCCCGCTTGGGTTATCAACAGAGAAGATTGGGAACGCTGCCCTCACTGCGGACGGTCCCGCCCGAAGAAGGATCTTGAAAGGCATATGGAACGCTGCGGGTGCAATCCCGCATTCGTGAACAGACTCCGCGAATCGGGGATCGTAGGGAAGATGTTCCTCAAGTTCCATCCCCGCAGCGGTTCGACGGAGTACTACTTCGTGGATTCGGTGCAGAGGCAGGAGGTCCCCGTGGGCGGGTATCTGATACGCATACCCGGTCCGCCGGAGAACCTGATGGCCTCGAGATCGTATTCCGTCGTGAGGAGGAACGAGTACGCAGATTCCAACCTGATGCCGTACGGATGGGGGCCGTGTTCCGCCGAGGAAGGTCGGGAGGCCCTGAAGCTGCTGAAGGAGTTCGTGAACGGGCTGGAGGTGAAAGGATGACCTCCGCTTCCAAGGAGTTCAAGATGCACCGTTCGACCGCGGACCGTCTCAGGAAAGAGGTAGAGGAGAGGATACGTTCCTTCAACGCAGACAACAGGAGGACCCTGTGCGTCACCAGGGCGGTGATCTTCGGTTCCTACGTCAACGATCCCGGGAAGGAGATGCTGTCCGACCTCGACGTGGGCCTGGAGATGGGGAACAGGTTTGAAGGGGAGACCCACCGCAGATGCGCCGATGAGGAACGCATCCGTACAAGGAGGGTAACGCCGTCCGTGGCTGACGATTTCATGGTATACATGGCGATACCGGAGAACAATCTGCTGAAGCACATCCGCAACCGTTCCAAGTACATCTCGCTGCACCTGATGTCCGAGACCGAGAACAAGGCGATCTTCGGGAAGGAGGCCCTGGAGCTGGACGTCGGTGAGATCAACAGGACCGTTCCGTTCGTCTCGGAACCCGTGTTCATGGAAGTGAACGGGGAGAAGGAGCGTCTGCTTGACGAAGATATCCCATTCCTCACCGAAAGGGGGATCATCGAGGAGAGGGACGGGAAGCTGGCCGTTTCCGACAGGACGTTCTACAGGAGGTGCTGGAAATGCGGGAGGTCCATCCCCATCGACAGCGGATCCAAGTGCGAGTGCGGCAAATACGACCTGACCGACTACAGGGGGAGCCTGATTTGGTTCGCGGTCAGGGGCGAGATCTTCACCGATCCCGGAGAGGGGGACAGCCGATGAGGGACATCTCCTGTCCCTTCTGCTCCGCTTCCAGGATTAGGCTGTTCTTCAGCGAGATGGAGCTGGCCATGTCGGGCTACAGGTGCCTGAACTGCGGATGCAAGTTCATGATCCTGAAGAAGGGGGTGATCCCGGAGCCTGTGTACGACGAAGACGATAACGACTGGGGTGACAGGGCCAGCGACTGCTGGCCCAATAACCGCGACTGAAAACACATTACCCGTCGGGGGACCGACGGGATGTTAAACCCTTTCGACATAACAGGAGATGTAAGAAATGGTATTGATCATCGACACGGAGACCTCCGGACTGAAGGGACATCCGACGGACAGGGTATTGGAGATCGGGATCGCGGAATACGACGAGAGGACGGGAGAGGTGAGAGGGGTGTATTCCTCGATGGTCACCTACCCGGACCTGAAGGAGCACTGCGAGGAGAAGGAGAGGACCGAGGGTCCGATATGGATCTTCAGGTATTCCGACCTGTCATTGGAGAAGATACTGGCGGAGGGGAAGGATATATCCATGGTGTCGGAGGAAGTGAGGAGCATAGTTCTGAACCAGAGGGTGACCTCGTACAACGTGGAGTTCGATTTCTTCAAGTTCCTGCTGGACGAACCGTGGAATCTGGATTGCATTATTGCCTATGATATCATGGACCTGGCTACGGACAGGATCTACGACCTGGCGGATGACGATCTGATCGAGGACAAGGAGCTTCAGAGGAGGCTGTTGCGGGAGAGGGAGGCCTTCGGTCAGGAAGACAAGTGGATCAGGTCGATAGATGCGTATCGTGTGTTATGCCCGGACGATCCGATGAAGTTGGAGAAGATGCGGCACAGGGCGATGGATGATGCAGTAATGGAGGGTTACATCCTGAGAGCATTAGAAATCTGAGGAATCCGACCGAGAAGAATAGGGATGGGATGCAATTCTTGGCCGGAAACCAAAAGTCTTACCGACATCGGGTGTATAAAGTAATATGTTCAGACCAAAGCCGATGATGGCGTTGACCTCATGTCATTAACAAAAAAATGTTACGCTAAATTAAAAGTCTGCCACCACAATAGTGTAACCGAAATCTGTTGATGGAGGTTATTCAATTCCAATTCAGCCCTCGGAATTAATTGCAACTAAACCAGAACTGTTCGATTTCCGTGCAGCAATCTTTCTTGTTTTAGACGGTTATAAATTGGAATCGGTCGAGGGATTCTGTTTTATCGCCAGAGAGTTTTGGCCCGACGAGGCGCCTTTATTAGAACACCTCAGGACAAACTGCATATTCTGTGACGATTATGAAAAAATCAAATCTGATTTTGAAAAGGAATGCGAAAGACTGTTTCCATACGGATCGGGAAAATACAAACTAATCTTCTCATCCGTTCTTGGAGATTTCTTGGAAACCGTACCGCATCTGCACTCAGACGGGACCCTCACTGAAAACGACCTCTATTTCAATGCGTACAATCCGCACATCTGCGATCATTGCGGAGATGAGATCGAACCGGGTGAGCCTGCGTTTTTCAGAACAGACCCCTGTCCCGCAATCAGACACACAAAATGCAGCCATAACATCAGATCCACTCACGAATATGCATTCATTGAGTACTTAGTGAAGGAAATAGCATATCACGAACAGGTTTTCCGTTTCGAAGAATGCTGCGATTACAAGCTTTTCGAATCGCCCGGCATATCGCTGAAACAGCATCGTAAATACGGATATTCTATCGAACATGACGGTTCCGTAAGCAGGATTCCGTTCCTGGGTGAGTTTGTAATGGACTTCATTTCTGGAGTCGAAGATTACGAACTCATCAAGAAATACAGGCCGTACCACGTGTATATCGAATTCATGCTGAGAGCGATTGGAATCGATGATGGGACCATCAAATCTCTCAGCAGTCTCAAGTATCTTCTCCGCGAATCGATCTGCCGTAAGATGTATCCATCTGTTGCCGAACGTATTGACAATATCTCTTTGTCCGAATTGATGTTTGACAAACACATCCACAAGCTTGTAGCGTCGGAGATTATCAACACAATCTATGTTGCAACATTCAGAAAGATATTCCAATCTATGGGGATTCTGGCGGATAACGATGCTATCAATCTGAACGGGATTCTCCAGACCTATTCGGTCAACGATAGCAGCAGCGAGGCAGATATCTCAATTGTTATCGACAAGGAAGATATCTATTGCGTCGATTTTGAAAAATCGCTGCCATTTACCGAATATTTCTGCAATTTATCGGACGAAGTTCGTAGGCTGTTGAGCTACTGTAAGCAGTTTGGGGTGGATACATGAAAGTACTCAGGTCTGCATCTTCCCCGTCAGCGACATATTACAACTGCCACATTGAGACAGGCGAACGTACGAAATGCCCTATAGGAGAAAGGGTCCTTTTTGATGACGGTGACTTCATCGTAGGGCCGTTGAAGGTTGTCGGTGAGGAGACCCATAAGATCGTAGTGACGGCAGACGACGATTATGCCGTCTATGAAAGAGTTGAAACGGACGAAATCGAATTGGAAGACTTGGAGCCAATCGTCACTTTAGATTATGTGCCGGTTACCGGTAACATTTTCCTGGACGGTTTCCTGGGTGCGGCATACGGTGACGATTCTGGAATCGTCAGAGTCGATATAGATCCCTCCCTTATCGGGCTGAAGGAATATTATACCGCCCTGATGAATGAAAACGGAATTGAGTACATACTTACCGCGGACGGTTTTGTATTTCCAGATCCATCGGTTATCGAGGCTGTGTTTAACAGACAAGGCGACATGATGCCTCCGAAATACGTTATCGGTTTTCTTTCATCATTCATCGTCAAAACGAGAATCAGAATCAACCGCAACCCTCGTTATGAGAAGTATATGTTCATTCTTCCGGCTGCTGAGGAATATTATGGGGAAATGGCCCCCAAGGGATTGTACTATTATTCCTTGCGTGGACAGTGTGCGATGTTTTCCATTTTCGGGTCTTTCGAACCGCTGGCACACTATATCGACACCATAGAACCTGTTGCGGACGAACCGATTTTCGGGAATACGATCCACATGGAGGACCTGTTCAGAGAAGTGGCACCTGACCTCATTATCAAATCCCTGTCCCTCACGGGCTGTAATCCTCGTCCGTTAGGAATTGATGGATCCGTAACATATTGCAGCGTGACCGTAAAAGACGGAGATCAAACCCGGACATTGGTTATCGCCATATCCATGAATGGGAAAGAACCGAAAGACGGATGCGATTATGTAATCCGTTTCGAAGACAGAAGACCTAAACTGTATGACCTCTCGAAGAAGGGTTTGGAAAACCATGTCGTTCATGATCTGTTTTACCACCCTCCTTTTAATTATAGTAAGGAGTTGAGGGACTACCTACAGATAATCCTCAACAAAATGTGATCGCCATGTCCGATAAGGAAATAATCAATCTTCCGGCAGATTCCGCAGCTGTTATCGAATCCATGCGTTCAATCGGATATTCTTTTCACGACGCCGTTGCCGATGTTGCAGACAACAGCGTGAGTGCTGGCGCATCGAACGTTGATGTGATGTGCGATTACGATTGTGCGGTTCCTTTTTTGTCCATCTATGATGACGGATGCGGGATGGATGACGATGAACTCAAACGTGCGATGACCTACGGTTCCAAAAATCCCAACATCGCCAGATCGAAAGACGACCTGGGAAGGTACGGTCTCGGTCTGAAAGTCGCCTCATTGTCCCAATGCGCCCAGCTTACGGTTCTGTCGAAGAAAGACGGCAGGATTTCCGCATATGAGTGGAACCTCCAGGAGATCCGCAGGAGCAATACTACGGAATGGCCAGTGGTTGTCGTCAATCCGGATTCGATTAAAGGAATGCAGATTGAGAAACTGATTTCATCGGAACACGGCACTCTCGTTATTTGGAGGGATTTTGACGTTCTCATCATGGGTTCCGACTCAATATCCTCTTCACTGAGGACGAGACTACACAACACACGCGATCATCTCGCTCTGGTTTTCCACAGATTCATTAAGAAAACAGGCCCTATGTCGGATGCCAGGGACGTCACGTTCAGAGTTAATGAGGTCGTTCTGAAACCGAGGGATCCGTTCCTTACTGATAATTCATATGCGATTCCCAAAGTCTCCGAATCGATTCCGTATCACGGAAAGACTATCCAGATAAAGGGATACATTCTGCCCTACATCAATCAGCTCACTTCCGAGGAGATTGAATCTCTCGGAGGAAAAGGCCGCATGCAGGGGCTTCAGGGTTTCTACATTTACCGTAACAAACGTCTTATTCTGGCCGGCGGAACATGGTTTAAGATGTCTGGCAAAAAACAGCTTCAGAATCTTGCCAGAGTGATGATCGACATCCCCAATGACATGGATGTGGAATGGTCGGTCGATGTGAAAAAATCCTCATTGCATATGCCCGAGGATTTCAAAAACAAACTCAAGCCGGTACTGAAGGACGTTCTGGAAACCAGCACCCGCGTATATACACGCCGTGGCAAAAGAGCAATAGGGGCCGGCGACAGAATGATTGTTCGCGTAGATCATAAGGATTATGTGACTTATGAAATCAACCGCGACCACCCATTGCTCCGCAATATGCTGAACAATCCCGATGTTTCCCACGAATTCAGCACGATTATCTCAATGCTGGAGCACTCGATACCGTATGACGAAATCCGTAATGATTTCGAACAAAAACTGAAACCCAACTCACTGACGGACGAGGAGCTGGATCAGTATATGCAGATGGCAATAGTTCGTATACAGATAACGGGGGAGGATGCGGAATCCCTGCGTACGTTGGAGCCGTACTGTAATTATCCGCAGATTATTGATAAGTTGAAGGAGAAAGGATACTAATGGGGCCGTCCAGAGACCAGCTGATCGACAACTGCATCGACACAATTCAGACCAGAGCAGCCAAGAAAGGTGTGAAAACAGAAGAAGAACGCACAGAGGCAATCCGCGAAGGTATCAGACTCTATCAGGACATGATGTCGATGGACAATCCATTCTCCGCCGAGGAGATTGCTCAGATTACGCGTGCGGTGGAATACAACCTATCCGTGACTATGGATTCGGGTTCGGCACTTCTGAGCAAAGATCATGTCCCCTGGTATTTCGAGCGTAAGAATCAGATTCCATCGCGTTTCTGGGACAGGTACCGTAAGATGCTGGCAAAAAAACTCCCATTCAAAGTGATGGGTGAATTAGATGTCTCAACCAGTAAGATAGTGGATTATGCCGGTGATCCGAAAATTGACGGAAAATTCCAGCGCAGAGGACTTGTAGTTGGTGATGTCCAATCCGGAAAAACCAACTGCTACCTCGGAGTAATCTGCAAAGCAATAGATGCGGGTTATGATCGCGTTATTATTCTTACCGGAACGACCAATTCTCTGAGAATTCAGACTCAGATGCGTGTTGATGAGGGAGTAACCGGATACAACAGCGATCCGCAAAAACACAAAGAACCGATTGGCGTTGGACAGATAAACGGAAGACTTGCCATAAGTGCTACCACCAGCGTTGTTTCGGACTTCTCTGTAAAATACGTTCCCACATCAAGCGGCAACAGTAGCCCATCTATCTTAGTAATCAAAAAGAACACCAAGGTTCTTGAGAACGTGATCAATTGGCTTGATGTTCCGCAGAACAAAGACACATCAGGGCTGATTAATGAGAGTCTTCTTTTAATCGATGATGAGGCGGACAATGCGTCAGTCAATACCAGTGCCGAAGAAATAACCGCCACAAACAAGAAGATACGTTATCTGCTTACTTTGTTCGCAAGAGCATCTTATGTCGGTTACACGGCTACACCATACGCAAACATCTTCATCGAACCCGATACCTGCGATGCGATGTTCCAGATGGATCTCTTTCCTAAGGATTTCATCTATTCTATGTGGGCGCCCTCAAATTATATCGGCCCCCGTGCCATATTCGAACCGGATGGGAAGCACAACTACATGCTGCGCACTATCCCCAACACAGAGAAATTGTTCGAGGGCGATCTTTATCACAAGAAGACTGCCGTATTCGAAGTCATTCCAGAGTCTCTGAAAAAGGCAGTCGCGGCATTTTTCATCAGCTGTACGATGCGCGATCTGAAGGGGGACCGCGAGAAACCCATGTCGATGATGATCCACATTTCAAGGTTCAATGATGTGCAGGATACGATTTTAGATAAAATCCAGGAGGCCATCGATGCGATACGCGATGATATCGTATCCTATTACGCACTGCCTGAATCGGAAGCTCTGAAACATGAGACCATGAAGTATCTTTATGATGTATGGGACGAAGAGTACTCGGGAATAGAGGATTGGCCACATAACAGCTGGACCGAAATCCAGCGCAATCTCAACGAATCTGTCCACCCCATCAAATATATGCTGATCAACTCCAAAAGCGAAGAGAAGTACATCGATTACCGCAGATATCCAGATTACCGCGTTATTGTCTTAGGCGGAAACGCCCTGTCCAGGGGTCTGACGCTGGAAGGTCTGATGATCAGTTACTTCTACCGTGTTTCCAAGCAGTACGATACACTGCTGCAGATGGGCAGATGGTTCGGATACAAAGACGGGTTTGCCGAGGTATGCAGAGTCTGGACCAATCCCGGAATCCAGGCCTGGTTCGGATATATCGGAAGGGTCAACGACGAATTGAAATCCGATATAGACGACATGTGCGCACAAAAGCTTACTCCGTCCGAGTATGGAATCCATGTTCAGGAAGACATGGTTGGACTTTTGATGACATCTCGTGCCAAAATGAGATCATCCGCCAAGGAGTTTGTAGTGAAATGTCTGGCAGGGGACGTTCATGATACCATGTATGTCATCGTTGACAGAGACATTACGCTGAACAACTATGGCGTACTCGATTCCTTCTATGACAGATTGGAAACTTATTCACATTACACACAAAGGCCCGATCACGGCAATATCTGTTGGACCGACATCCCAAAGGACGAAATCATCGCATTGCTGAGGGATACCAAGGTAGCTCCCAAGAACGTCTGGTACAGTTTTTCCGACATATCCAAACTTATCCAGGACGGTGAAGATAAATGGGATGTGGCAATCATCAGCAGGAGAAATGACACTCCCGGCGGGTCGAAGAAGACACTATACAACGTCCATGATATGGAGATTTACTGTCCCAGACGCCGCACATACACTTTCAAACCAGATGCGGATCCGAAAGTTGTTCAGATGGGAAATAGAACTCTGAAATCTCCCGAAGATTCCAAGGAATTCCTATCTGAAACCGAAATCGCCCGTGTTAAGGCAAGCAAGCCCAAAAACGTCAGTGCTAAGGATTACATGATTGCTGGCCGCAATCCTCTCCTCCTGATTTACTATCTTGATCTGACGGATCTCGAAAAGGTATCAGAGCCGGACAGGAAAGATTATGAGCAGATGATTGCCGACCTTGACGGTATCAACCCCGTGGGATTCGCAATAGGTTTCCCTGCGGGTGCGGCAGGTGCAGAGAAGAAGCTGGTAAAATACCGTTCCAATGCCATCTATCAGAGGTTGAATGAAGATGAAGACTACTGAACGTATGCACCGCTGGTCCAAAGACCACCCTCTTCCGGTACATGTCACAGAGGGTCACCTTTCGGCATTCATGCTTATCTCACCTTCCAGGCCTCCGATTGTGAAACAGTCCAAGGCCGTCTCGATCTCCATCGAAGAGTATTCTGACGGCCAATGGAGGCTTGAATTCAGACTCAACGATTCACGTTATTACCTGATGTTCAAGGCATTTTACGAGGATGTATTCGATTCCACCTGGAATGTAAAACTCGAAGATGCCACAGCGAAGTTCATTGAGATTTACAAGAAGTGGAAACGTGCATTCTCAACAGACGGATTACCTCTGACGAAAGAGGAGGTACAGGGTCTGATTGGAGAAATGTGCGTAATCGATGAAATCCTGTTAAAAAAATACGATCCAAAGACAATACTCGACGGATGGATGCTGACTCAGAAAGGGAAACAGGATTTTGTTTTCTCGGACACGTGGTATGAAGTAAAGAGTACGCACATCGGCTCTAATACCGTCACAATCACATCGGCAGAACAATTAGACTGCACCACCGACGGATATCTGTCAGTCGTTAAACTGAAAAATACTTCTGTGAACGATGAGAAAAAGGTGAATCTCAGCATAATCATCAATCGCCTTTTGAAAAAGTTCGATGATTGCAACTGCGGCGAAGAGTTCCTTATGAAACTCGCAGAATTGGGCCTTCCCAGCGATAAATACGACGATCAGGTCTACGAAATTATCGAACTGGAACAATATACGGTAAAGGACGGGTTCCCATGTCTGAAGAGATCGACTCTTTCTCCGGCCATTGGGTTGGTTCAGTACGAACTGTATCTCGAACAGCTGAGGATATACAAGGTGTGACCATGGGGAAGTTGGAAGAATTCAGACAAAATACGTTAGCGGACATCCGCAGCGAAGCGGAAGAGAACACGCAGTATGTCTCAATGCAATACTTAGAAACCATTACCGCCAACCTGTCCAATTACAACAAATGTCCCGTCGCAGTACCTTGCTTTTATGAGAGAACGGGTCGCAGAAACAGAAAACTACTGATCCACGGCTATAATTTCGATGAATTCGATAATACGATGTCATTATTTGTCTGCGATTTCTCAGGCGATGCGGAAATGACCACTATCACCAAGACCGCATTCAAGGACTACATCAACCATGCCGTAGCGTTCATCGAAGATTCGATCAGCGGGGATGTGGAGGAAAGCACTGACAGTTCAGATGACGGATACAGCCTGGCTCAGGATATCCGCAAGAACAGGGACAGCATCGAGCGTTACTTCATCTATGTCATATCGGACAGAAAACGCAGCGATCAGTTCAACACATTCGAAGAAAAGACGGTAGACGGGAAAAAATTAGTCTGCAGAATTCTGGATATCGAGTATTACTATGATGCACTGATGGAGCTGAGTGAACCGGACAGTATCCATATCGATGTCAAGGGGATAAGCGGAATCGACGGTCTGCCCTGCATGGATGCTTCGATAGGGGACCTGGATTTCCAATCGTATCTTTCGGTAGTTCCGGGTATTTTTCTGGCATCCATTTACAAAGAGTACGGGTCAAAACTTCTGGATTCCAATGTCAGATCGTATCTGGGACTGACAGGCGATACCAACAAGGGAATAAGAAAGACCATTCAGGAACATCCGGAATTATTCTTCGCATACAACAACGGAATAACCACCACTGCCACCGCGATAAAAAGAGACGAAAGGGGGAATATCCTCGAATTCGAAAACCTTCAGATTGTCAACGGCGGACAGACGACGGTATCGATTTACAACGAGTGGAAGAAGAACAATTCGGCCGTAGATGCACTGTACGTGCCGATGAAACTAACCGTCGCATCGCCTGAAGAAGCCAAGAAGATAGTGCCGAACATCTCGAAGTACGCCAATACCCAGAATGCCGTCAAGAAGTCGGATCTCGATTCGAACACAGAGTTCCAGATGAAAATGCAGTTCTTCTCCAGGAACACGCGTTTGCCTCAGAGCAACGAATCGATGGGCAGCAGGAAATGGTATTACGAACGTACACGCAACCAGTTCAACACGGATCCGGCAAGCGTTAACGATGCATACAATTTCAAACGTCAGTATGACAAGAAACGCAAGGTCGACAAGCTTGATTTTGCGAAATACCGTTACATGATAGAAATGCGCCCGTATGTGGTCGCCAAAGGTAAGGAGGATTGTTATAACAAGTTCTTCAAACCCGATGTGGCTAAACAGTGGGAGGAAAACAAGGATTTCTTCAACGTCAATTACTACAAGGAAACCATTGCAATGATCATTCTCTACAAGGCGGTATATGCAGAGATACCCAAGAGAGAATGGTTCAACGGCCGCAGTTCAATCAAAGCACCGCTGACGTTCTATCCGATATCCAAGGTTCTTTATGAGCTGTCAGAAAGAGGCATGAGACTGGATCTGATGAGAATCTGGGAGAACCAGGTTGTCGACGATACTGTTCTCCGCCAGATCCTGAACACTGCAAGAGTCTTTGTGGAGTACATAGACCACATTCAGATCGATGAGGGAAAACTGGCAACGCAGTGGGTAAAGAGAGAAGAATGCTGGGAGGATGTGAAGAAACTGACGGTCGAGTTCGACCCCGAGATGGTTAATTATTCTGTCACCGACAAGCAATATGCCACATCGTACAACAAGGCAGAGATAATCGAGAAGGAAGTTCAGAACTCCGCAGTTAAGAACGCCATAGTAATCAAGACCCCGGCATATTGGAAGCAATTGAAATCCTGGTTCGAGAAGAATCTCCGTACCCTCAATGCAGCGGAGACAACCATCATCACCCGCGCAATCAACAAGAACGCATTGAGCGACAGGCAGGTTCAGAAACTTCAGGACCTCATAGATGAAGCGAAGGCCAATGGGTTCATAGACGTGTAATCGATTGTTTCCAAACGACCTCTCACTTACTATTAAAAAGTAAGCCGCCATTGTGATACGATGAAGAACTCGGGCCCATACACCTTCGGCAGTTTGTTTGCCGGAATCGGAGGAATCTGTTTAGGTTTCAGCCAGGCAGGTTTTACGGTAAAGTGGGCGAACGAGATTGACAAGTACGCATGCCAGACTTACAGGCACAACGAGCATCTGATTAATTCAGATCTCGACATCACCGAGGGAGACATACGCGAGTTCCATCCCAAGGAGAGTGTCGATGTTTTGGGCGGGGGGTTCCCCTGCCAGCCTTATTCGGTTGCGGGAAAGATGGGCGGTTTGGACGATCACCGCGGGCGCGGACGCCCCATGTTCGTGGAGATAATCCGCATAGCCAAAGAGAAGAGGCCCAAGCCCCGTGCAATATTCCTCGAGAATGTGGGTAACCTGAAGACATTTGACGAGGGCAACACGTTCAAATTCATCAAAAAGGAACTCAGAGGTGCGGGTTATCCGTATATCTTCGATGCCGTCCTCAACAGCAAGGATTACTCGGGGATAGCACAGTTCAGGAACAGGATCTACATCGTGGCGTTCAAGAATAAGGCAGACGCAGATTCATTCAAGGCTCTTTACGGAGAAGGGCTGCCCAGACGCGATATCGAAACCGCTTTTGACGGGATTGTGGAAAATGCCCCTGTTCCGAAGAAGTACTACTACAGCAAGGACGATCACGAGATGTGCGTTTCCATCCGTTACGAGGAGCACTTTGTCCCCGCGGTTACGGAGAGTGGGGCATTCTACCAGTATCGCCGCACCAAGATGAGAAGGAATCAGAACGGATTGTGTCCGGCTCTGACAGCCAGCATGGGCGGGGGCGGTCACAACGTACCGATAATTCTTGACGATAAAGGAATCAGAAAGCTCACGCCGAGGGAATGTCTAAACGTACAGGGGTTCCCTAAGGAGTTCCAGTTCCCCGAAGACATGGCCGACGGTCATAAGTATAAGCAGGCTGGCAACTCCGTATCCGTGCCAGTAATCGAAAGTTTTGCCATATTAATTCGTCAGGCTTTAGAGAATAGCGATTCGTCGAAATCTTGATTGAACAGAATGATGATAGATTATTGTCTGAATTTATGATCCGGTTTTACAAAACGGATTTGAAGGCATAAATCAACGTAGTATTTTCCGTCTTTTTTTCTTATATCCATGTAATCTCCGTACTTAGACGATGACGGCCTATCGAATTTGGTACATTCTAACAAGTAATCATACAACTGTTTGCGATCATAGATGAAGAAACAAACCACATCGCCCTCAGGTTTTACGACTATGAAACCTCCATTAGCATCTTCATCTCCAGCCCATGGACTTGCTGAGACCATGCCTAATGCGTATGCACTCAAAAGCTGTTTCATCTTGAATGCATAGTAGTTGGGTACTTTTTTCTTCAAAGGATCATGTTCTTCGTACCAATCAACCATGGCCTTAACGGATGAACATTCTCCTGAGAAGTGTTTGACAAGCATCCCCTGAAGAATAGAAATCAAATTTTCATCCAGCATACAGAGGTTTTTGCCGAACTGTTCGTTTACAAGTCTATTAAATTTCAGTTTGATACCGTCGGACAACAACGGGGTTCCATCGCAGAGAATGGACAATTCTACATTCAGTTACAAGACAGATTTGTCTTGGAATTATTTGGAAGCAGCCATCAATTACCGGAATAATAAATCAGATGAAAATAGAAAACAGTTCATCCAGGCATTTGACGCCATCGCAAACAGCGATGAGAATACCTGGGTTAAAGCACCCTCTGCTACAATGGCCATCTTCTGGATGGACCCATATTTTTACCCTACCACGGATCAAAAAGCAAGGGACTATTACCTGGACAAATTCAAGATCAGAATCAAAGCGGAAATAAGTGGCGAGCAGTATTTGACATTAAGAGAGCAATTAATCGAAATCTGTCCCGACAGGGATTTTCGTCAGATCTCCTATGATGCATACCTTTACAGCGAAAATAATGAGAACAGAAGAAACAAGAACATTTTTGAAGATATTGAGGAACCAAACACTCTTTCCGATGAGGCAAAGATTTGGCTTGAGATTCTGACCGATAAATCCGTCTCAGAGCCGTTCCAGGTTTCACTATTGATGGATTTTGCCAGAAGAGGCGGTTCAGCAACATACAGGGAACTATCAAATGTGACGGCAATCACACCCAATCAGTATGAAGCGAATCTCGTCAATTACGGAAAGAAGATTCTTTCAAAATACGGTGGCAGACTCAATATTGCTTTAGAAGACGATCAGGGGCCTCGCCATGTTCTTTTCAACTATTCCCCTCTCCCTCCGGAACCAAATGGAGAAATAATGCTGTGTGGTCCCTAAAACCTGCACTGATGGAAGTTATGAATCGAGGACACCATGGAGCTCCCGGGCGATAAAATGAGAAGAATGGGTTACAAGGTGCAGTCGATGCTGATCAACGACAAGATCGAGGGCGACAGCCTTTCCCGCGCCGACGAAGCCCTGAGGGTG
>Ga0265295_1006368_pt1 | contig 14339 bp, 17 predicted proteins | sample Munlansysbiofilm_FD_192503 | JGI IMG/M metagenome (GOLD analysis project Ga0265295, IMG submission 192503) | Leachate microbial communities from a municipal landfill in Southern Ontario, Canada - Methane capture system biofilm | ecosystem: Engineered > Solid waste > Landfill > Unclassified ... | reverse complement strand
CTGCTGTCGGTGAAGGTCCGGCTGGCAATGACGGTGCCATCACCGGTGTCATAGAGGGTATAGGTCAGTGTCAGCGTCGCCTTCTGCACCAGATAGTAGTCACGTCCCTTGAGCTCGTTGAAGGTGTTGGTGATCTTGATGGTATCCGGCTGTAGTGGTTTGCCCTTATCGGGGTTTTCTAACTCAAGCTCCTTTGTCATTTGCTCATAGTGGTCACGGCCGATGACTTGTTCGGTCGCCTCCATATAGGGGATATCCAGGACCATCAGGGCCCTGACACCCAAGGCAGTGAGGCCGGAGCACCCATCCTTGCCACCGCAGATCTGCGCCATGTACCCATCGGTTTGGCGTGGGCCGAGGACAGTGAAGTAGCCGGTTGAGGAGAGCTCCTTTGTGATGTGGTTCGTTGCCAGGGTCGTGACGGTGGTCGGGATATCCCCCTCCCACCCGCTGTAGAGCGAGAAGTTCGTCTCCTGCAGGCCATCGATCCAGGGGCTCGGGCGACGTATGGAGTCGGGCAACGTTGCCGTGGAGACGGCAAGCTCACGCCGTCCGGCGAGGTTCACCTCGGCGGGAACCAGGTGTCGTACGTGGACCGTGGTGGCACACGACGATGCAAGTACGGCTGTCAGCAGCAGGCCTATGGCCCATTTCATATGTCTCATACATCCTCCGATACGTACTCGTGTACCGCCATGATGGCCCGTACCATCCCACTCTCGTTTGCAACTCCCCTGCCGGCGATATCAAAGGCAGTTCCATGGTCCACGCTGGTTCTGAGAAAGGGCAGTCCCCAGGTAACCGAAATCGTCTGGTTGAAGTCGTAGGTCTTGGCGGCAATGTGCCCCTGGTCATGGTAGAGGGAGATGACCGCCCGCCACATGCCACATCGTGCCTGGTAGAAGACCGAGTCCGCCCCTATGGGGCCGACGACATCCACGCCCCGCTCCCTCGCCCGCTCGATCGCTGGTGTTATATAGAGGCGCTCCTCATCACCGAAGAGCCCGCCATCCCCTCCATGGGGATTGAGGGCGGCGACGGCCAACGGAAGGCGGTGGTCAAAACCGGGTGAGGAGGCGGTGATGCGATCGCACTCCAGTATTGTCTCCAGGAGGCTCTCCTCGGTAACCGCATCACAGGCAGCACGCAGCGAGAGGTGGCGGCTATGGAAGAAGATCTTGAGCCTGTGGGTGTCGAACATCGTCACCGCCTTGGGCGATCCGGTCAATGTCTGCAGGATTTCCGTATGTCCGATCTCAGCGATGCCGGCAGCCTTGAGGGCCTCCTTGTGCAGCGGGGTGGTCGCCATGGCGTAGGCATACCCCTCCTCGATCAGAGCGGTGGCCACCCTGATCGCCTCATAGGCCGCACGCCCGCACTCACCGCTGATCCTCCCATAGACAAAGGCAGCCGGATCGACGATCCTCAAGGCGTACAGGATGGTGGCACCACCCTCGTCCATGGCTCGCTCCAGTGCCGCTCGGTCACTGACGATATGGTCAAAGCCGAAGTCGAGGTTCAGGTCGGTGGCTGTCCGCTCAAGGATGGCTTGGTCGGCGACGACAATGAAACCAGTGGCGTTGGAACGGGGGATATGGGCAAGCGCCTTGAGCAAGATTTCCCCGCCTATGCCTGCAGGGTCCCCTCCGGGGATGGCGAGGTATGTGCGTAGATGCGCATTCATGCCCCCATGATATCAGTGACAATATCCACTGTCCAGATAACTTGGGCGATTGACAACGGCCAAACCATCTTTTATGTTGGTAGACACCAAGACTTTCACACACGTATAGAGGAGTTCCCGCATGGCCAAAGACCGTGATGATGAAGAGTTTGATGATGAGGAAGATCGCTACTTCAGCAGGATGGAGGAAGAGGAAGAAGCCTACTATGCTGATATGTTCGATCGCGAGGAGATGATTGACTTCACCGACAGCGATGATGAGATCATCGATGACGATGACGACGAGGAGGAGTTGCTCGGGGACCAGTTCATGGTCGATGGCGACGAGTCATACGAAGATGAGTTCTACGATGACGAAGACGACTTCGACGATTGGAGCGACGACGACTTCTAATTCTTCCGCATCATCCGGACGCAACCTCCCGAAAGGGAGGTTTTGTATGCTTATAGCCCGTATTTTGTGCATATTTAGTGAATGAATATTCAGATTATTGTATATAAATGTTTACAAAGAGGGTTATGTACGGTATAGTGCCTCACATGACCGGCACCGGTCCATGGTTTGGAGGTAAAGAGATGAAACGTACGCGCAATCTTCTGTTGATCGGCTTGGTTCTGTCACTGATCTGTCCTCTGGCGCTCTTTGCTGGTGGTAGCAGTGAAGCCAAGGGTTCTGGTTATCGGGTCGGAGTCTCCAAACTCCTGCCCCACCCCGCTCTCGATGCTGTCGAGCAAGGTCTGCAGGACTACCTGAAGACCACCGGGCTCGAAATCTCCTACGACCTGCAGAATGCCAATGGGGACATCTCCACGGCAAGCTCGATCGCCCAGAAGTTCAAGAGCGACAAGGTCGATGTGGCAGTCGGCATCGCCACCCCGTCGGCCCAGGCCCTCTCCCAGGTCTTTCCCCCCACCGTCTCCACCCCGGTGATCTTCAGCGCTGTCACCGATGCCGATGAGGCGGGCCTTGTGGCGGCCAATATCGCCGGTGTCTCGGACATGAACCCTGTGGAGGAGCAGATCAAGCTGCTCATCGACATCACCGGTGCAACGCGTATCGGCAACATCTACGCAAGTGGCGAGGCCAATGGCGTTGTCCTGATGGAGATGGCCAAGGCCGCCTGCGCCAAGTTCGGTGTCGAGTTCGTCGCCAGCGCCATCAGCAACTCAAGCGAGGTCAAGATGGCGGCCCAGTCGATCATCGACCGGGTGGATGCCATCTACATCGCCACCGACAATGCGGTCATCAGCGCGCTGGCCAGTATCGATGATGTGGCCACCAAGGCCAACAAGGTCCTCTTCAGCTCCGATCCCAGTGGCGTCGAGGGACTGAACGTCATGATCGCCTGGGGCTTCGACTACTACAACATCGGCATCGAGACCGGCAAGGTGATCGAGCGGGTGCTCAAGGGCGAGAAGGCCGGGGACATCGGGACGGTGTATATCACTGACCCTGCGAAGTTTGAACTGTGGTTCAACCTTGATACTGCCGCAAAGCTTGGCTATACTGTCCCGCAGTCGTTGCAGGACGCGGCTGCCGTCCTCATCAAGGATGGAAAGAAGATTTCGCAGTGAACTAAAGCGATGCAGATCCGCCGTCCTTCACATGGGTGGCGGATTTTTTTGCTTTCGAGGTACGCATGATAGAAGGAATTTTTGTTGACGGGCTGGTCTTTTCGATCATGGTGATCGGGATCTTGATCTCATACCGGATTCTCGACTTTGCCGACCTGACCTGTGATGGTTCGGTCGCGACCGGGGCCGCCATCGCGACGATGGCCATTGTCTCGGGCTTTCCCATCACCGTAGCGCTCCTCTTCGCCTTCCTTGGCGGGGTTCTCGCCGGGATGGTCACCGCAACGATCCACAACAAACTGAAGATCCCCGGCCTCCTGGCAGGAATCCTGACCATGACGATGCTCTACTCCATCAACCTCCGGATCTTGGGAAACAAGGCGAACGTGCCGCTTCTGCGGGTGACCACCCTCTATACCAAGCTACCCACCATCTTCAGCTTCATGGCCCCCGAGTGGGCTTCGCTGGTGGGGACCCTTCTGGTGGTCCTGCTGGTCAAATCGATAATCGACGTCTTCTTTCGCACCGACCTGGGCGTCTCCATGGGAGCCATGGGCGGCAATGAGCAGATGGTCATCAGCCAGGGGATCAACCCCGAGCTGCTCAAGATGATGGGCATCGGCCTCTCCAACGGCCTCATCGCCCTCAGCGGCGGGCTCCTGGCCCAGTACCAGGGCTTTGCCGATGCCAACCTCGGCCAGGGCATGGTCGTCCAGGGCCTTGCAGCGATCATGATCGGTGAGTTCCTCTTCTCCAGCAACCGGATCAGCCTCCTGACGCTCCGGGCGATCTTCGGGGCCATCATCTACAAAGCACTGATGTTCTTCGGACGCAAGTACGGCTACCTGGTCAACATCACCCCCAACGACTTCAAGTTGCTTACCGGTATCCTCGTCATCGCCAGTCTGTTCATCGCCCAGACGCGCAGCGCCGCCTCCTCCGCCGGAGCGAAGCGCAAGGCGATCGCCCGTTCACAGCAACGGCGCGACACCATGGAGGAGGAGTCCCATGCTTGATCTTAATTCCATCACCAAGGTCTTCTACCCCGGGACCGTCAATGAGAACCTCGCCATCGATGACGTGAACCTCCACGTCAACAAGGGTGATGTCATCTGCATCGTCGGCTCCAACGGCAGTGGCAAGTCAACCCTCTTCAACCTCATCGCCGGCACCTACCCGGTGACCGCCGGCACGATGACCTTCGACGGGGCGGACATCACCAACAAACCCGAGTACCGCCGTGCGATGACCATCGGGCGGATCTTCCAGGATCCGACCAGGGGGACAGCCGCCAACATGTCCATAGAGGACAACATGATCACCGCCGAGACGAAGGGGATGAAGGGACTGCGCATCAGCCTCAACAACGAGAAGCGCCAGCAGTACCGCACGCTCCTCTCCCTCATCGGCCTCGAGGATCGCCTCAAGGACAACGTAGGCCTTCTCAGCGGCGGTCAGCGCCAGGCCCTCACCCTCCTGATGATGGTGATGAGCAGACCCAAGATGGTGTTGCTCGATGAGCATACCGCCGCCCTCGACCCCCGTAACGCCCAGACGGTCATGGACCTGACCGAGCGCTTCATAGGGGAGCACCAGCTCACCGCCATGATGATCACCCACAACATGCAGGCAGCCATCGACTTCGGCAACCGCCTGATCATGATGGACGAGGGGAGGATCATCTTTGATGTCAGTGGGGAGGAGAAGTCCAGCCTGACGGTAGAGAAGTTGGTACGCCTCTTCAGGGACCTCAGCAATAAAACCTACGCACACGACGCCGGCTTGCTCACCAAAGAGTAAGAACCCACTTGAGCAGACGGGCATTACCACCTACACTAGGGTGAGGTCCAATCCATGAACCAAGCTGAGCCCGACCGGTCGTCCCATATGTTCGATCGGCGATTTCTTGTAACGCTGATCATCCCGCTGGTCATCGAGCAGCTGCTCGCTGTCTCGATCGGGATGGCGGACACCGTCATGGTTGCACGTGTCGGGGAATCAGCCGTCAGTGCCATCAGCCTTGTCGATGCCATCACCGTCCTCATCGTCACCCTCTTTGCAGCCTTCGCCACCGGTGGTGCGGTCGTGGCAAGCCAGTACCTCGGACGCAAGGATGTAGCAAGTGCCAACACCGCAGCCGCGCAGTTGCTCCTCCTCTCCCTCGTCGTCTCCACCCTGCTGTTGGTCATCTGCATGCCGATCCGCTCCCGGATCATCTCCTGGATCTTCGGTGCCATCGACAGTGAAGTGCTCGCCTTCGGATCGACGTACTTTCTCTACATCCTCGCATCCCTACCCTTCTTGGCGACCTACAACGCCTGTGCCGCCCTCTTCCGTTCGATGGGCAACAGCCGGGTCTCGCTCTGGGTAAGTGTGGTGATGAACGTGCTCAACATCGGCGGGAACGCCTACTTCATCTATGGGGTCAAGATGGGTGTTGCCGGTGCAGGGCTCTCGACCCTGCTCAGCCGGGTCATCGGGGCGGTGGTCATGCTGAACCTTATCACCAACCCATCCAACGTCATCTCGATCCGCTCCATCCGCAGCCTCAGCTGGAGGCCGGAGATGGTCAAGCGGATCTTGCGCATCGGCGTCCCCAATGGCATCGAGAGCAGTGTCTTCCAGATCGGCAAGTTGATGGTTCAGGGTTTCATCACCGTCTTCGGCACCGCCTCGATCGCCGCCAATGCCATCTCCTCGTCGGTGACCTCGTTCATCAACATCCCCGGGGGGGCCATCGGGCTCGCCTCGATCACCATCATCGGCCAAGCCGTGGGGGCACGCCGCCACGACGAGGCCTTCTACTGGGGCAAGCGTCTGCTGCTCCTCTCCTATATGGCGATGGGCGTGCTCGCCGTCCCCCTCTACTTCCTGGCCCCGACGGTGGTGAAGGTCTTCAACCTATCGGCCGAAGCACGTGAAATCTCGGTCATCGTGATCAGGATGACCATGGTGGCAGGAACCGTGCTCTGGTCACCGGCCTTCGCCATCCCGAACTTCCTGCGTGCCGCCGGTGATGCCAAATACACGATGGGCGTCTCGATGTTCAGCATGTGGGCCTTTCGCGTCGGTGGCAGCTATGCGCTGGCCATCGGCCTCGGCTGGGGGGTCTACGGGGTGTGGATCGGCATGTACTTCGACTGGCTCTGTCGGGGGGTCTTCTTTACCCAGCGCTTCTGGCGCCGCAAGTGGCAGACCAAGACCCTGATCTAATCCTCCAGCCGCTGCCAGAGCTTCTCAAGCGAGTAGAACTCGCGCATCTCGCTGCTCATCAGGTGGATGATGATATCCCCACAGTCGATGAGCTCCCACCCCTCGCCATCGGGATTTTTGTGCCGGTTGGCCACCTCCAAGCCCAGGGTGTTCAGCTCCCCCCAGATCTGGTGGGCCACACCCCTGAGGTGTGCGGAGCTCGAGACCGTTGCAATGACAAAGCAATCGGTCCACGAACAGTCGGGTCTCAGATCGACGATCGAGACATCACTGCACCTATGCTCCTCAAGGAATCGGCCGATTGCCTCCGCCTTGGTGATGATTGTATCTTCCATGAGCCATTATCTCCTTCTCATATACCGTCTGACTTCATCAATGTAGTCGTGCAGCCACTCGTCTGTAATGCCATCTGCGCTGATGCGTCCCCGCAGATCGAAGAGCTCGGCAGATTTCATCTTGGCAAGATTGGTGAAGCTGTCACCCTCCCCGCTGACTGTGGCAAGTGTATCGGCCAAGCGTGTTTTCCTCAAGGTGGGTGCACCCGCGATCAGGAGATCCACAAGGGCCTGTCCATCGCTGTCCCCGCTCCTCTCCACCGCGGCAAGGGTTTGCAGCACACTGACAAGTTCGTCCAGCCCTTCTGCCTCACACTGCTCGATGGCAACGCCATCGAACAGAGCCCGGTCCACGCCTTCGAAGAGCAGGATTGCCATCTGCCGATTCTCGACGATGGTGAGGATGACCACCTCGTCACACGCCAGGGCACGCACCTCTCGACCGTGGCTGCAGGAGAGGAGGGAGAGGAGCAGTGCCACCAGCAGGGCTGTCGCCACTCCCCTCTTCACCGCCCCAGCTCCTCTTCCAGATAGCGGTAAAACGCCCTGCCTGCGAGGGAGGCCTCCCGCCCGGAGTCCCTCCGCCACCGCCACTCGCGTTCGATGATCTTCATGCAGAGCGCCTCGATCGTCTCCTCCTCCAGCAGGCGGGCACGATCGGTGTCGTCAAGGTAGGTACGGGTGGGCTCGATGTAGTCGGCGCAGAAGATTATCTGGCCAAAGGTCCCCATCTCACTGCTGCCAAGGGTGTGGTGGCGCACCGCCAACACCTGCTGTCCGTCCATCCCCGCCTGGGCGAGGATGGCAGCCCCCACCGGGGCGTGGAGGAGGACCGGGTGGGCCATCTCCTCCTCGCTTACTGCAAGATTATGCTCCCGGGCATAGCGGACCAACGCCTCGCTGTCCCACTCCCGTGCAATGTCGTGGTAGAGGCCGGTGGGGTAGAGCTTCTCATCACTGCAGTGGAGGTCGTAGCGCTTGTTGATCGCGATAGCCGTCTCTGCCACACCGCGGGAGTGGGCAAGCCGCTTGGCGCTGAGGTTGAAGTCAATGGCGATAGAGTTGTTCACGTTCAATGTAGGTGACCACCTCGGGGCTCATCAGGGAGGCGAGATCATCGGGCAGAGCCTGGCCGCTTGCCACCTGTTGCAGGCCGTCTCGAATCTTCGTGGAGCTATCCTCCATCAGCGCATTATCGAGATAGATCAGCTCTGCGCTCTCATCGAAGAAGCGCTGGCCATGCTCCTCCCGCCTGATGACGACGAACGTCACCAGCTTCTTCAAGGTATCAAAATTATGCCATCGACCCAGGTCCGGCAACAGGTCATCACCCATGACGACGGCAAGACGCCCCTCGATGGGGTAGAGGCGGTAGAGGTCCTTGACGGTATCGTAGGTGTAGGAGATCCCGGTACGGTTGAGTTCACACTCATCCACGACGAGCTCGAGGCCACGGTCCATCGGGTAGAGGGTGCGATAGTGGTCGAGCGCGAGGCGGATCATCGCAAGGCGGTGCTGGGCCGGAGCGGGCTGGGCATCGGGTTTGAAGTTATTGCGCCCCACCGGCACCAGGATGAGACGCCGATAGGCAGTACGCGTGGCCACCGTGTGCAGCAGGTGCAGGTGACCGCGATGGATTGGATCAAAACTTCCGCCGACCATGGCGGTTGGCATCGGACGCATCTGGATGCTCCTTACTCTGCAGTAGCCGCCTCGTGGCGGCGGACCATCTCGAGGAACGCCTGGCGCACCTCATCGATCCCCTCCCCGAGGAAGGCACAGATACCGATGACCTTCTTGTCGGGGTACTTGGCCTTCAGCTCGACGAGGCGCTCCCCGGTTCCCGGTTCATCGATCTTGGTCCCCAGGATCACGTGCTCCTTCTCCAAGAGCTCGCTCTCGTAGGCACCAAGCTCCGCGCTCAGTATATCATACGCATCGAGGTATCGATCATCGGAGAGGTCGATCAGGTAGGCGATGCCGCTGGTACGGGCGATGTGGCGCAGGAACTTGAAACCCATGCCCGCCCCTTCGCTCGCCCCCTCGATGATGCCGGGGATATCGGCGAGCACGACGTCCGCGTCGTCGTAGCGCATCATCCCCAGCTGGGGGATGCGGGTGGTGAACGGGTAGCCGGCCACCTTGGCACGGGCGTTGGTCAGCATGTTGAGCAGGCTCGACTTGCCCGCATTGGGAAAGCCGACAAAGCCGATGTCAGCGATGACCAAGAGCTCGACGCCGACGCGCATCGACTCCCCCTCCTGCCCGCTTTGGGCGTGCCGGGGAGTCTGGTTCGTTGAAGAGCGGAAGTGCCAGTTGCCCTTGCCACCCTTCCCCCCCTTGAGGAAGACCCATCGCTCGAGGCCGGTGAGATCCTGGATAACCTCCCCGGTCTCTGCGTTCTTGATCACCGTCCCCGGGGGGACCGGGATCTCGATATCGGCCCCATCGCGGCCAAAGCGCCGCGCCCCCTCCCCGTTCCTGCCGCTTTCACCACGATAGGAGCGAACCAGCTTCAGGTGGGCGAGGGTCCTGAGGTTGTGGCGGACAACGAAGACAACATCACCGCCACGTCCACCATCACCACCGTCGGGGCCTCCGCGGGGGACAAATTTTTCACGACGGAAGGATACACAACCGTTGCCCCCGTTTCCGGAGGCAACGTCTATATACGTTTCGTCTGCAAATCCAAACATTGCTGGGTCTTAGTACCTACTCGGTCACAATGCTGACGTATTTGCGGTTTCTTCGGCTATGGAAGAGCACCGTTCCCTCAGCTTTTGCAAACAAGGTGTAGTCGGTACCACAGCCGACATTCAGACCAGGATGGAACTTCGTCCCATTCTGACGAACCAAGACCTCACCGGCCTTGACCAGTTGGCCTCCGTAACGCTTTACGCCCAGGCGCTGGGCATTGGAGTCACGACCATTGCGGGAACTACCGCCGCCTTTCTTTTGAGCCATATCTTCCCTCCTCAGCCAATGATCTTGTCGATGGTGATGACAGAGTACCGCTGGCGGTGGCCCTGGGTCTTGCGATAGCCCTTGCGCCGCTTCTTCTTGAATACCCTGATCTTCTCACCCCGGATATCACCGACCAAGGTCGCCTTGACCATGGCATCAGCAACATAGGGGGTCCCAAACTTTGCATTCTCTTCGTTTACTACAGCCAAAACGGTTTCGTATTCAAGGGCAGTGCCAGCTTCGCTACCAGCAATGTAGTCGATCTGAACGGTCTCGCCCTCGACGGCCTTGTACTGTTTTCCGAGAATCTCTACAAGTGCATACATGTCGATACTCATCCTTAGATTTGTTTTGTGCCTGTCCTGTATACCATAATCAAAAAATCATGACAAGCAAGTTCTGGCGTAACTGCCAATAAACAAAGCAAAAAGCCCTTGAATACCTACCGACCGGTAGGTTAGGATATGGTATGACCCGAGAACGAATCATCACCACACTGCTCACCCTTGCCTCCCAGCGGGGCCTCTCGAACGTCTCCCTCTCACTCCTCGCCTCGGAGTGCTCGATCACCAAGGCGGCGCTCTTCCACCACTTTGAGAGCCGGGATGCGCTGGAGCGAGAGCTCTTCACCTTCGCCACGGACCTCGCCCAGACCCAGATGGCCACCATCCCCCTCACCGGAAGCGCCACGGATGTCCTCTTTGCAGCGATGGACCACTGGCATGGCCTCTACGCCCAGGAGCCGCTGCGCTCCTTCTACCGGATCATCGAGGCTGAGGCGCTCCACCGAAGCGAGGCGATGAGGATCAAACGGAGTCTCTCGCAGATGATCAAGGCGCAGAGCCGGGCGGTCCTGGAGAGTCTCTCGTCGACCGGGCGGCTGGCCATCGGGGATGTGGAGTTTGCGATCCTGACCCTGAGCACCGGAGCCGAGCACTTCCTCACCCGTCTGCTCAGCGAGGACGAGGAGACGATCGCCTGGGAGGAGGAGCAGTTCATCACCTCCTTTGCCAGGCTCTACGACCCTGGCTACATAGAGGCCAGGTAGGGGATCCCCACCAGGGCAAAGGCGTTCTTCAGCACCTGGTTGACCATGCGCACCAACTCGATGCGGGAGCGTACCAGCTCCGGCGAGGGTGCCTTGAGCACCGGATTGTCATGGTAGTAGCGGCTGAAGAGCTTGCTCAGTTCATAGAGGTAGGCGGTCACCAACGATGGGTCGTACTGATCACCGGCCTTTGCCACCACCTCGGGGTAGCGGGCCAAAAGCTTGACCAGTTCACGCTCATCAGAGAGGGAGAGGAGGCTTGCATCGAAGCCCAGGGCCTCCACCTCGGGGGACTCGCTGTGGAACTTCGCCAGCATGCTGCTGATGCGTGCGCCCATGTACTGCAGGTATGGGCCGGTGTTGCCGTTGAACGAGATCGACTCGGCAGGGTTGAAGATCATATCCTTGCTCGATGTGACCTGCAGGAGGTAGTAGTTGAGTGCCCCGAGCGCGATGGCGCGGCTCGTCTCCCTCAGGTCCCCGACCTCCCCCTCACGGCCCTTGGAGCGGATCTCCTCCTCGGCCAGGGCGGAGAGCGAGCTGAGCAGCTCGTCGGCGTCGACGACCGTCCCCTCCCGGCTCTTCATCTTCCCCTCGGGGAGGTTCACCATCCCATAGGAGAGGTGGTGGAGGTTCTCCGCCCAGCTGTAGCCCAGCAGTTGCAGGGTACGGAAGAGGACCTTGAAGTGGTACTGCTGCTCACTGCCGACCACGTAGATGTGGGCGTCAAAGGGCCAGTCCTTGTGGCGCATGATGGCCGTTCCCACGTCCTGGGTGATGTAGAGGCTGGTGCCGTCGCTGCGCAGCAGCACCTTCTTGTCCAACTTGTCGCGCGTCAGGTCTACCCAGACCGATCCATCCTCCTCTCGGTAGAAGACGCCATTCTCCAAGCCCTTGAGGATCTCGTCCTTTCCGTACTTGTAGGTCTCGCTCTCCCAGTAGAAGGCATCGAAGCTGATGCCCATCGACTCGTAGCTCTCATAGAGGCCGGCCATCGTCCAGTCGTTCATCCGCTGCCAGAGCTCGAGCACCTCGCTGTCGCCCTCCTCCCACGCCTTGAGCATCGCCTGGGCCTGGGCCTCGGCGGTGGGGTCCTCCTTGGCCCACTGGGCGAACTTCACATAGTAGTTGCCGACCAGGTGGTCGCCCTTGATCCCAGAGCTCTCGGGGGTCTCCCCCTCGGAGAACTTCTGGTAGGCGAGCATCGACTTGCAGATATGGACACCACGATTGTTGATCAGGTTGACCTTGCGGACCGTCGCCCCGTTGGCGGCGAGGATGGCGGCCATGCTCATGCCGAGGCTATCGTTGCGCATATGGCCAAGGTGCAGTGGCTTGTTGGTGTTCGGGCAGCTGAACTCGATGGTGATCCGCTTCGATCCAAGAGAATCATTGGTGCCGTACCGATCCTGCTCCTCCCCTATCTTCGCTGCCAGGGCAGTGGCCAGGGAGGCGGTATCGATCTTTACATTGAGGTAGGGGCCGCTGATGAGGATCTGGCCGGCGGGGTGTCCCGCACGCTTCTCGATCCGCTCCTTCAGACTCTGGGCAAGGGCCGGCGGTCCAAGGTGAAAGATCTTCGCATAGGCGAAGAGGGGGAAGGCGAGATCGCCCAACTCCGGCTTCGGCGGGGTCTGGGCGACAAGCGGGGGCAGCGGGCCCACATCCCCGACCTTCTCAGCGGCGTAGAGCGCAAGCTCCTCTTCGATCAGACTCTTCCATGTATCGCGAATATTCTCAAGCATCGTTTGTATCCTCACTGGCGACTATACAATAAACCAAACTCATCGGGCAAGGCGGATGGTGACCTCAGCTGAGCTGAGGGTGTGGATTTCCCCCTCCCGATCGGCCACCACCAGGTGGGCCTCATCATCAATCTCCACTACCCGCGCCTCAAAGTGTTCCCGCCCCTGGTGGACGACAACATCACGGTCGGTGAGCAGGGAGTAGGTGCGGTAGTAGGAGAGGTAGCCTCGATCCGGCAGCCGTTCAATCAGGGCGGTGAGGTACTCGACGATCCGGATGACCAACAGGTTCGCATCGAGATCCCCGATCGCCTCCTCCTCGCTCTCATAGAGGGAGGTGGCCCGCTCTCTCAGTTCCTCGTCCAAGGCGGAGAAGAGGTTGATGCCGATGCCGACCACCACACTGCTCAGCTGCCCGCTCTCCATCCCCACCACCCCCTCGGTGAGAATGCCGCAGACCTTCTTTTCCCCCAGGTAGAGGTCATTGACCCACTTGATCGCACACTCCTTGCCCGTGGTCTCCAACAGCGCCCGGTGCACCGCGACGCTGGCCATGCTGGTCAGCAGCATCGCCTCGCCGATGGGAAAGGAGATGGGCAGGCGCAGCGAGAGGTAGAGCCCGCCCCGAGGGCTGTAGAAGGAGCGGCCAAGCCTCCCCCGTCCCGCGCTCTGGGAGAGGGCGATCACCACTGCCCGCTCGCTTGAGAGCGCCTTGGCGTAGCGGTTGGTGGAGTCGATGGTATCGAAGAGCTGGACATCCCAGCCGGCGAGCTCGCGAGAGAGGCGGCCATGGTCAAAGAGCGGGCTCAGCGAGATGAGGCGATACCCCACCCTGCTCTTCCCCTCGATGAGGTGCCCCTCATCACGCAGCCGTTCGATCGCCTTCCAGACCGCCGCCCGGCTGATTCCCAACGTTCGGGCCAACTCCTCTCCCGACTGGTAGCGATCGCGCCCGCAGGAGAGGGCGTGGAGCAACTGCTGCTTGTTCGTCATCATCAATCTCCCTATTGTCAACCTTTTGCTAGTTTACAATAGAATGGGGCAGTGTTACCATCGCCCCATGCAACAAAAACGCCTCATCCTCACCGCCCTCTTCACCGCCCTCATCATCGTCGGTTCCTATATCCGCTTCCCCCTCCCACCGGTACCCTTCACCCTGCAGACCCTCTTCGTCCTGCTTGCCGGCTTTCTCGGTGGCTCGAGGATGGCCCTCTTCAGCATCCTCATCTACCTGCTCCTGGGGTTTATCGGCCTGCCGGTCTATAGCGGCGGAGGCGGCATCGCCTACATCCTCGGCCCGACCGGCGGGTTTCTCATCGGCCTCATCCCGGCCTCGTTCGTCTCCGGCCTTGGCGGCAACTACCCCCATAAAAGCGAGCATCCGTCGCGCTACATCCTGCGCTGTACCCTCAGTGGCGTGGCAGCGACCCTGCTCATCTACCTCTTCGGCGTCTCTTGGCTGAAGGTCAGCCGCTCGCTGCCCTGGAAGGCAACACTGCAGGCGGGGATGCTCCCCTTCGTGGTAGGAGATGCGGTCAAGCTTGCCGTTGCCATCCACCTCGCCCGCTCATTCCACCCCCGCGTCGAACGCTTCCTCGATGCAACGCTTGCCTAAATGCCCAGAAGAATCCTATGGTATGCCCATGAACAAGTGCATAGACCAACAATTCGACGCTGAGATCTTCATCCCCGCTCTACTCAAAACCTATGACCGGATCGCTGGCAGTGCAAACTTCCACGGTCTCAAACCGCTGCCACAGATGCAGGTGATCGGG
>Ga0265295_1006367_pt1 | contig 14341 bp, 10 predicted proteins | sample Munlansysbiofilm_FD_192503 | JGI IMG/M metagenome (GOLD analysis project Ga0265295, IMG submission 192503) | Leachate microbial communities from a municipal landfill in Southern Ontario, Canada - Methane capture system biofilm | ecosystem: Engineered > Solid waste > Landfill > Unclassified ... | reverse complement strand
GGTATTGATGCAACAATTAATTTCGATTTTAAGAAAGAAAGTGTTCCTGTTGAAATGTCTGGTTTTGCTTTAAATATTACTGGATTAAAGGGTGGTCATAGTGGAATGGATATTATCTTAGGAAGAGGAAATGCAAATAAGATATTATTCAGAATATTCAAAGCTCTTGAGAAATTAGGCATGAGAATATCCTCAATCAATGGAGGAAGCTTAAGAAATGCTATTCCAAGAGAAGCTTTCTCAACTATTACTATCCCTACTTCCGAGGTTGCCAAAGCAAAAGAAATCCTTGAAAATATAACTAAAGAAGTTAAGAACGAATTAAGTTTGGTTGAACCAAGTTTAGTAATTGAAATGAATCCTACTTCACTTCCTCGAGATATTATGGACAAAGACACTCAAGGAAGATTAATTCGCAGTGTGTATGCTTGCCCTAATGGAGTTATGAGAATGAGCGATAATATGGAGGGACTTACAGAAACTTCTACCAATATGGCAATAGTTAAAACAGATGATTCTAAGGTAAGAATTAGCTGCTTATTAAGAAGCTCTGTGGATAGTGCAAAAATGGATTTAGCAGAAATGATGGCTTCTGTATTTGAATTAGCTGGAGCTGACTGCAAGTTCTCAGGAGGATATCCAGGATGGAAACCTAATATGGAGTCTCCTATTTTAAAGACTATGCAAGAAACATATAATAATATGTTTGGAAGAGTTCCAAAGATTATGGCAATACATGCTGGTTTGGAATGTGGATTGCTTGGAGGAGTTTATCCTAACTGGGATATGATATCTTTTGGACCTACAATTATGAATCCACACTCTCCAGATGAAAGAGTAAATGCTCCTTCTGTGAAACTTTTCTGGGATTATTTAGTAGAAACTCTAAAGAATGCACCTATTAAGTAATTAAACAATTAGATGTATAAGAAATTTAAAATTTCTATATATAATACAATATCAAATAGGGCGAAAAATCTTCGCCCTATTTTTCTATTTATACTATTCATATTCTTTTTTCATATATCTTTTGCTCAATACTATACTAATGGAGTAGATAATAGTAATATTAAATGGAGACAGATTAAAACAAAAGAATTTAAGATAATCTATCCCGATTTTTACGAAACTAAAGCACATGAATTTGCTTCCATATTAGATTATATCCAACCCCAAGTTAGCAAATCCCTAAAAACTAATCCTCCCTATACTCCTTTTATTCTCCACACCAATACTGCATATTCCAATGGCATGTCTATTTGGGCACCAAAGAGAATTGAACTTTGGACTTCCAACCCTGTAAACTCGGAATATGCCTTTGATTGGATGGGGCATTTAGCTATTCATGAGTGGCGACATACTTCACAAATTTATGCTTTAAACAAAGGTTTCACCAAGTTTTTTACTACTTTGTTTGGGGAACATATACTTGGAGGGGTTACTGGATTATATCTACCTTATTGGTTTTTGGAAGGGGATGCAGTTGTGGCAGAAACAAGTATGAGTCCTTCGGCAAGGGGGCATTCTGCGGAATTTAAAATGTATTTAAAAGCCCAAATCCTCGACAATAATAAATACTCATTCGACAAGGCTAAACAGGGCTCGATGAAGGATTTTGTTGCTGATAGATATATTTTTGGTTACCATATGGTAAGCTATGGAAGATATCGCTATGGTAAGGATATATGGGGAGAAATGCTAAATACGCTTGGAAAAAACCTTTGGAGGCTAAGGAATCTTAGTAAGGGAGATTCAATAAAAGTAAATCAGGAGAAATTATACAATGATATGTATGATTATCTTCATAAAGAATGGGCAAGGGAAGATTCTTTGTATAATTCTATTCAAAAATCTTATACTCCAAATAAGATTTCAAAAGAGAATAAAAGATATACCAATTATTATTATCCTCAAACAAAAAAGGGAAATAAGGTTTTTACAATTAAGACTGATAATTTCTCAAGAAATAAGCTAATAAGCATAAGCGACAAGAAAGAAGAGAAGATAATAGAGGCTAATAATTTTATGGATAATTATTTCTTCACTCAAGACTCTATGGTAGTTTGGAGCGAGTATAGAGATAATCATCGTTGGGAAAACGAAAGCTATAGCGATGTTTTTGAATATAATTTGAATAATAAAAAGTACAATAGAATAACAAGGGGAAAGAGAATATACTCCCCTATTTACAAACCTGGGGATAATGGTTTTATTCTGGGTATTGAGGAAGACAGCATAAATAATCAATCGATTATTATAATAGATAAGAGAGAAAATAAAATAGAGCGAATTAATATCTTTGGAGAATACTCTTCCTTGTCAAGCCCTATTTGGAATACAAAAGGAGATAGAATATACTATATTAAGAATGGGTTTAAGGGGAAAAGCATTGAGGAATATAATTTAGAGGATAAAAGCTTTAGGGAGATAATACCTAATAGCTATAAGAATATTATTAATCTTCGTTTTCATAATGATAGGCTTTATTTCTTAGGCTCTTACGATAATACTTATCAAATCTATTCCATTGATAATAATTCCAATATCCTAAGACATACTCATAGCAGACTCTCTGTATTAGACCATAATTATATTGGAGATTCTATACTTATTAGCGATTATTCCTCAAAAGGCTCTGAATTATTTATGATTCCTAATCTTGTTATAGATACTCTAAGGAATATTAGCGAGACTATGTTTCTTGCAAAGGTGATTACCAATCAGGAAGGCTTTGTTTTGGATAAGGATAGCATTAAAGATAGCGCTTGGGTTAGCAAACCATATTCTAAACTAAAGAATCTATTCCTTTTTCATAGCTGGGCTCCACTTTATATCAACTCCTATAGTCAGGACTTTGGTTATGGTCTTTCTATTTTCTCACAAAACCTCCTCTCAAGTTCAATTCTCGAAACTGGATTAAAGTATAATAATTCTAATAATAAAACCTCATTCTTCCTTAACTATAATTATAGCGGACTATATCCAATAATAAATATTAATATGGATTATGGAGACAGGTATAATTATTTTTTCGACCCTTTAGGTAAGATAGTAAATTCGCATTGGAGGGAAATGAATCTTAAAACTAAGATTACACTTCCTTATTCAAGCAGAAATAATAGATGGAATAGGTATTTTGCAAATTCAATAGAGCATAATCTAATTGATATTAACCCAATAGGGGCATATCCCAATAATATACTCTCTTTAAATACTATTGGCTTTGAATCAAAAGGGCAAATTCTTAGACCAATGGCTAAGAACGATATAAGACCAAGGTTTGGAATATTATATAGTCTGACTCTAAGCACAAGCTTTGAAAAAAGAGAATTATTATTATCCTCTTACTCTCTTACAGCTTTTCTTCCTGGATTTCTAAAAAATAATAGTATAGAGATAAGTCTTTCAAACCAGAGAAACAGTATTGATATTTATAATTTCTCTAATACTATCCCTCTTACAAGGGGCTATCAGTGGTATTCTATTGAAAGGTTCACTGGATTAAGAACAAATTACCACCTCCCTATTCTTTATCCAGATTTAGCAATTGGAAGAGTTTTTTATATACAAAGGCTAATGCTAACTGCCTTCTATGATATTGGAAAATATAATTCAACTTATCTTAGCTCTTTTGGAGGAGATATAAACTTTAGACTAAATTTCCTAAGGATAGAACAGCCATTGAATATTGGTTATAGGTTGGGTTACGCCATTGAAGGCAAGTATTTCTTTGGCAATATAATATTTAGTATTAGTATTTAATGGTTTTATTCGTCCTCTTCTTGATTATTGTCCTTAATTCTTAGCTTTTTGATTTTGGTATCATATACATCTATAATTGAATTGGAAATTCTTGAGGCTGAATGTGAGGTATTGCTAAGCACTATTACTAATAATTTTGTATCAGGGCGGAAAACATAGGACGAACGAAAGCCATTCCACCTCCCATTATGATAATAAAACTCTCTATCATCCACCCTCTTCCACCTAATTCCCAAGCCATATCCCCTATCCTTATTTCTATTATTTGGGATAATATCCTGCGTTTGTTCAATACTCTCATAAGTCAATACTCTTTTAAGATATACCGAACGATACCAATTAAGCAAATCCAAACTTGTGGAATATATACCCTTATCTCCCAAAACACTATCCATAGCGTTTATTTCCCATCGCCCCGAACTTCTTCTATTGCTATAATAACCAATAGCTAACCTATTATTATCAATCTTAGATATTCGTGTTGAAAAGCTTGTGCTATTCATATTGCTTGGAATAAAAATCCTCTGGGTTAGGAAATCCTCATAACTCATCTTACTTACCTTTTCAATAATTAGAGCAAGGAAAACATAGCCAGTATTGGAATAAATAAAACGGGAATCAGGTTTAAAGTAAAGGGCAGTGGAGTCGGAATTGAGTTTATCAACTACGCTTTGATTATAGTTTTTATCTACTTTCTCCCAAAACTCTGGTTCAAAAAATTCATAGCGAGGAAGTCCTGAGCGGTGTTGTAGCAATTGCCTTATAGTAATATCCTTATAAATCAAATTATCTATATACTTACTTACCTTATCATCAAGTGAGATTTTATTTTCTTCAACCAAAAGCATAATTGCGGCAGAAGTGAATATCTTAGTTAAGGAAGCTATTTGGAATAGAGTAGAATCCGTTATCGGGGTTGAGGTTTCGTAATTTGCAAAGCCATTATTGTATTGATAGATAATATATCCGTTAAGTGCAACAAGGACTGAACCGTTGAAATTTGTTTTCTTAAGTATTGGAGAAAACAAATCATTATAAACCTTAAGCCTTTCTTTGCTTATTGTCCCATCTGGGTAATACTCCTTAATATCTGGCAGATTTGGTTTAAGACTTTCCTTTTTTGTTGTTCTATTGCAGGAAGAAAATATAATAAATACTAAAAGCAGGAACAGGGAAAATCGAATCAATCTAAACATTAAGGTCTTATAAATTATTTGTCTTTAATTAGAGATTCAAAGATACAAAGTTTTGAAGGATTAGACCAAAGAATAGACCAATAAAACCTTATTTAAAACTAATACAATTGGTATTTTATATTCTAAATGCGAAAAGTAAGATTAACGATTAAATCAAAGAAAGAACTCTTTGAGAGAGGAAAAATATCCAAGAAATAATAAAACATATTTAATTTGACAGTTCATTGTTATATTGTATATTTGCAGGATTAATAAATAATTCAAACTGAAAAAGAAATGAAAAAGACAATCATTTTAATTACGCTTATGCTTATAAGTATTGTATCATGGTCGCAGGTTTCTTATGGAGTTAGAGCAGGTATGAGTTTATCTGCTTATGATTTACCTTATTCGAATTATTTATTCAAACCAAGCTTTAATGTTGGGGCAATTGCTGATATTCCAATTTCTTCATCTAAATTTTCTTTTGTTCCAGGATTGTATTTTGCAGATAAAGGTTCAAAAGATAAAGGATTATACTTAGCGGATTATATTTGGCAAGACCATTTTTATTATAATTCAACTTTAAGTGACTATCAATTAGAGCTACCATTGCTATTTACTTATAAAATACCAATAAATAATAATATAACTCTTAAGCCTCAATTGGGTTTATTTGTTTCATATTCTATTTATTCTAAATTTGAAGAAACAAGAGACTATATTAAAATCGTTGGAGAGAGTCATGATTATGTTTCTTACTCTTATGTCTCAGCTTTTAATTATGTTTATAACTTTGGAGCTAATGCAGGCATTTCTGTGTTTTATAATAAATTCTCTTTTACTTATTCATGTGATTTTGGTTACTCAAGTAGTATGAGACCATCAAAATACTTCGAACTAGGAGGATATTATCCTGATATATGTATGTACTTTACACTTGGATATAACTTTTAAAAGTATCTCTTACTTTAATATGGACAATCATTAATAGCAAACAAAAATAACTATCATTAATCATGAACAAGATATTAATTTTAGTTGCAATTATTTTTTTAAGTGTTGCAACTATGTCTCAAACCAAATACGGGATTAGAGCTGGTATGACTTTATCAACGTATTATTCTGCTCAATCAATCTATCAATTCAAACCAGGAATTCATATTGGAGGGGTTGCTGTTATCCCAATTGGCTCTTCAAAGTTTTCTTTCGTTCCTGGAGTCTTTTTTGCAGATAAAGGTACAAAAACAAAAGGTTATTTTCCTGCTGAAAATGTGAACTATGTTTTACCTGTTGACCAATATTTCTTTGAAGGAACAAATTACAACTACCAATTAGAAATCCCTCTTCTTTTCACTTACAAAATAAAAATAAATGAAAAATTCAGCTTAACACCACAGATAGGAGCTTTTGTTTCATATACTATTTTTGGAAGAAAAAATGAAAAAAGAGATTATATAAATAGTATAATTTTAGAAACTCCTCCAGAATATCCAATAGATTATTATTTTTATGATGATTTTTATTTAGGCTTTGGAGGTAATATTGGCATATCTGCTTTCTATAACAAGTATTCCTTTACTATTTCATGTGATGCTGGATACTCAAATAATGAAACTCTATCTTATAATAACTATCCTGATATTTGTTTATTCTTCTCTTTAGGATATAACTTTTAGAGAAAAACTAAAATACATTCATCCTTGTGAAAAGTTTTGAAGGATTAGACCAAAGAATAGACCAATAAAACCTTATTCCAAATAAATGTAATTTGATTCTAATCTACTCTTATTTGATTCTAATCTGATATAATGCCATTATACTTGCAATATAATGCCATTATATCGAGCAAATAATGGCATTAAATGGAGGATATAATGGCATTATATCAGTTTGTAATTTGATTGCATTAGTTTGCAATTGGATTACAGCAGTTTACAACTTGATTTTATCAGTGAGAATCACGTGAATTTTGGAGTGAGATTTTGAGGGAATCAAGTGAATACAAATTTGAATATTTTAAGTGTTAAATACAATATTTCCAATTGATTTAGTGTTATATTTTATATTTGATTTATAAATCTATTCTAAAGGAAACGTCTAATCATTAAATAATAAAATTATGGATTCAAAAAGATTTAGAACACTAATCGTTAGCTTATTTGCTTTAAGCATTGTCTTTTCATCCCAAATCTTTGCACAAGAGAAAAAGATTGAATTTACAGGAGGGATAGGTTTTGGTAATTCTCAATTTATCAACTATTCTCCAATTTCTGCTTTTGGTAATGTAAATGAGGCAACAAATTCATATCTTTTTTATGTGAACTTTGGTTTGAATTTCAACCAAAAGGCAGGAATTGATTTAAAGCTAAGGCTTAATAACTCTAATTTTATTCAAACTGATGGTTTATGGAGCAAATTGGAAGAGGAAAGCACATTGGCTTATATTGGGATTAATCCAAAAATTATATTCCCTATAACAGAGAAATTAGATATTGTTCCATTTATAGGGATAGGGGCTTTATTCCAAGGAAGCAATACTAATGCAAACATTGCTCAGACAATACCTATTCGCTATGGCATGGCTGCTAACTATGGAATATCTTTTAATTATGAGTTATCGAGTAAATTCTATATTTCTGCTACAATAGAAACTCTTACAGGAAATTTGGAAAAGTCTGAATTGCCTAATGATTTGGAAGGATATAGAAATAATAATCTAAAAAGTATTAACAGCTATGATTTCTCCCTTTCATTAAATATAAAACTATAAAGAAAGAATATCTAAAACTTTCCTGTAAAACTCATTATAGGAAAGTTTTTCTTTAAAATAGGTTAGAGAATTTTGTGATAGCTTTGCTCTAAGTTCTGGATTTGTGGCAAGGTTTTCAATAGCCGATGAAATGGCTTTTACATTATCTGGATTTATTAGAATACCTGTTTCGTTGTTTTGAATATACTCTTTTTGGGCTCCGTTATTGGTGGTAATTACTGGAATACCCCTTTGCATAAACTCAATTATCGATAGTCCGAATGGTTCTCTCCAAACAGAAGGACAAACTCCTATATCGGTTTGAGCAATAAGGCTATAAACATCTTTAATAAAGCCAAGAAAAACTATCCTATCCTCTAAATTATTCTCACAAACCAATCGTTTAAGTCTTTGCATATAGGCTTCCTCTCCAACGCCTGCAATAAATAATCTAAGTTTTAAATGTCTTAGATTATCAAAAGCCAAAATTAAATGCTCAATTCCCTTTTCATAAACCAAACGTCCAGTAAAGCTAATTACTAATTCATCCGGAGAAAGCAAGTATTTCTCTCTATAATTCTCTGTTATAGAAATCTCTTTTGCCTCTTCAACGCTATTATGCACAACAAAGACCTTATCATTATTGAAATTAGGTTTTGTAATAAAGAATTCATTCTTGGCAAGCTGAGATACAAAGATTAGGGTGTCGATTTTGGAGTAAGCCCATTTATACAAAAGAGATGTTTTTGCCTTTCCAACAAGATGTCTTGTAACTACAATTCGCGGCTTTTCTCTTAAAAACAAGGTAGAGTAGATTATAGGGAATAAGGTTTTGAAATTATGTACATGGATTAGGCTAATATTCTCTTTTTTAATTAATCTTCTAATCTTAAATGCAGAGAAGAAATCAAAAACTCCAGAAACAGGCAGATTTATAAAGGGAATATTCTCTTTTCTCAGTCTTGAATTAATTATTTCTGTATTCTTAGCAATGCAGATTAGCTTATCCACATCATTAACCAACCTTTTGCTAAGCTCAAATACATATAACTCCCCTCCTCCCCAAGAAGCTGAAGAGAAAACCTCCAATATATTAAGATTTCTTTTCACGATTCAATTCTCTAAGCTTGGAATATTTCAAGAAGGTTGCAAAGGAGGATATTTTACATACTTGGTAACCTGAAAAACCGTCAAGCATTCCTTTTTTAATTATAAAATCTCTGAAAAACTTCCACTTAGGTCTAAACCAAATCCCAAAACAAGAGACTTTTTTACCTTTTTCAAATGCTTGTTTAGACGTTAAATCTGTAAATTTATCAACCTGTCTTATATGTTCAGATACTGAGTTAAAAGAATAGTGGAATAAATCTCCTGAAAGAATAGAGATTTTGCTTGAAGGTAAAACATTCAATTCTTCATGTATATCCCCTTGCCAAATAATAGACTTATTGAAAATTCTTGTTTTAATATCTGGATACCAACCACAATGTCTTATCCATTTACCACAATAATTAGTTATTCTTTTAAAAGAGTATATTTCATTCTCAACAAGAATACTTCTCTTTGCTTTAATCTCTAAAATACTATTTCTTAACTGAGGGGATATAGCCTCATCGGCATCAATAGACAGTATAGTATCAAAACTTGCTAACTGATTTGCAAAATTCTTTTGATAAGAATAACCTAAAAACTCATTAGAGTAAAATTTTAGCAAATCATAGGACAAACATATTTCCTTTGTTCTATCTGTGGAAAAGCTATCTACAACTATAATCTCATCAACAATTCCTTTTAATGAGTCTAAACAACGAGAAATATTCCTTTCTTCGTTGAAAGTAATTATAACTGCAGATATCTTCATAATAAATAGTATAACTAAAGTATTGGACTAATATCCTTTGAGACGAATTCTCTAATCGAGGGTTGTAGTGAGTCTATATCTATAACGCTAATCTTTCTTCTCTTAAATGCCTTATCTATCTCCGCATCCATTCTATGGACATCCAAGTTTTTATTCTTCTTCTCTATATATATAGTAATATTCTTTGCTTTTTTTTCTTGAGAATTTACAAAGTGATTATGAGCCCAAGCCCTTTTTACCTCGTATTTCTTTATGCAAGCAACAAGTTCTAAAATCAAAGCCTTTCTTCTGGAGCGTATCCACCAAGAAGGCTTTACTTCTTTTGGCTTTAAGCCTTTTGAAAGTTTCTTACTTGTCTTATCTTTTACTAAGGATTTAATTGGTTTAATATCCTCTTTGGTTATTTCCTTTTCCTGAGGCAACCTTTCGTCGGATATAAATCTTTCTTGGCTCATATAATGTTGTGATTAGATTCTTACAAGCCCTGCAAAGCCCATAAAAGCCATTGCAAGTATACCTGCAGTAATTAAAGCTATAGGCATTCCCTTTACTCCCTTAGGAGCTCCAACCAATTCTATCTGTTCTCTTAGTCCAGCAAAGAGTACCATTGCAACAGTAAAACCAATAGACATCCCTATTGTATAGGTAAGACCCTGAAGCAAGTTAAATTCTTTTTGAATAACCAAGATAGCAACTCCAAGTACAGCACAGTTGGTAGTAATCAAAGGAAGGAAAACTCCAAGAGCTTGATAAAGTGCTGGACTTACCTTTTTCAATATGATTTCTACCATTTGCACAAGAGATGCAATCACTAAGATAAACACAATGGTTTGAAGGAAATCGATATTAAAAGGAGTAAGTACATAGGTTTGTAAAATATAGGTTACAAGTGTAGCAAGAGTCATTACAAATACTACTGCAGCACCCATTCCTGTAGCAGTGCTAACCTTGTTTGAAACTCCTAAGAAAGGACATATCCCTAGAAATTGGGCAAGAACAACATTATTTACAAAAACCGCAAAAATAATAATTCCTATGTATTCCATAATTGAAATGATTTGTCGATTAAAGTGCAAAACTAAGAAATTTTTAGCTTACATCAAAAAAAAATCTACTTGTTTTTCATTACCTTTGCAAATCTATACCAATTAATAAGACGTTTCAACTATATAAAATCATATTATTATGGACTTTTTCTTTAGAGAATACGGGGAGGGAAAACCAATTATTATTCTTCATGGCTATTTAGGAATGAGCGATCATTGGATTAGCATAGGGAAGTTTTTATCCACTATTGGCTATAAGGTATATATACCAGATATGCCCAACCATGGGAAGAGCTTTCATACCGATAGCTTTTCATACAAAGAAATGGGAGAAATCCTAAACGTATTTGCAGAGGCTAAGAGTGCAGAGAATGCAATAATTATTGGTCATTCAATGGGAGGCAAGATTGCTATGGAGATGATAAACCAGAAAAGGGATTTCTATAAAGCTATTATTATTGTAGATATTCATTTCAAGGATTATAATAACGCAATAAACTACCCAAACAACGAGGTTACAAGATTATTATCTCAGATAAATCCAGAAGATTTCTCAACTTTAGCTCAGGCAATGGAGTTTTTAGAATCAAAGCAATTAGACAATTCAATAATTGCATTAATTCTAAAGAATATGGAAGTAAAAGAAAGAAAACTAAAATGGAAATCTAATATCCCAATGCTTGTTTCCCAATATAATAATATCAAAGCCAAAATTGAATTGGATACAAATAATATCCCCTCACTATTAATCCGCGGAGAAAAATCCAATTACGTAAGCAATGAAGATGTATTAAGTCTAAAAGAAAAGCTACCCAACCTAAAGGAAGACACAATACTAAACGCCAACCACTGGGTACACGCCGACCAACCAACAATGTTTATATCCTCAATCACAAAATTCCTTTCAAAGCTCTAAAACCAAAATAAGATAGGCTAATTTCTTATTTTGAGTTAAGTCTCTGGGTTAATCCAAAATTAATTTGTAATTTTGCAGTCTTGTATTGTGATTTTAATCATTTTAAAAGACAATTATTATCAATAACTTAATAAAAAAATTAAAGCAATGGCAAAAGAAAAGAAATTTTTGACATGCGATGGTAACCAAGCTGCAGCTCATATAGCTTATATGTTCAGCGAATGTGCGGCTATCTATCCTATCACTCCTTCATCTCCAATGGCTGAGAATGTTGATGAGTGGGCTGCAAATGGTCGTCAAAACATTTTTGGAGAAGATGTGAAATTAGTTGAAATGCAATCAGAAGCAGGTGCTGCTGGAGCTCTACATGGCTCATTACAAGCAGGTGCATTATCTACTACATTTACTGCATCTCAAGGTTTATTATTAATGATTCCTAACATGTATAAGATAGCAGGAGAATTGCTTCCTGGGGTGCTTCACGTAACAGCTCGTACTGTTGCTTCTCAAGCCCTATCTATATTTGGAGACCATTCTGACGTTTATGCTTGTCGTCAAACTGGTTTCGCTATGTTGGCCTCAGGTTCTGTTCAAGAGGTAATGGACCTTGCAGGTATTGCACACCTTTCAGCAATTAAGTCAAGAGTTCCTTTCTTGCATTTCTTTGATGGTTTCCGTACCTCACATGAGATACAAAAAATTGAAGCTCTTTCTAATGATGATATGCTTTCATTATTGGATAAGGACGCTCTTAGAGCTTTCCGCCAAAGAGCATTAAATCCTGAAAACCCTGTAACAAGAGGAACTGCTCAAAACCCTGATGTATTCTTCCAAGCAAGAGAAGCATCTAACCCTTATTATGATGCAGTAGCTGATATAGTTGCTGATTATATGGATAAGGTTTCTGCTATCACTGGTCGTACTTACAAACCTTTTGAATATTACGGAGCAAAAGATGCAGAAAATATATTAGTTGCAATGGGCTCTGTTACTGATACAATAAAAGAAACTATTGATTATATGAATGCTAAGGGAGAAAAAGTTGGTCTAATTATTTGCCACCTTTATCGTCCTTTCTCTTCAAAATACTTCTTCGATGTATTACCAGAATCTGTAAAGAAAATCTGTGTATTAGACAGAACAAAAGAACCAGGTGCTAATGGAGAACCTCTTTACTTAGATGTTGTTGAACTATTCAATAATAAAGAAAACAGACCAATGATTATTGGTGGTAGATATGGTCTTTCTTCTAAAGACACTACTCCTTCTCAAATCATTTCTGTTTATAATAACTTAAAATCAAACCAACCTAAGAACCAATTCACTATTGGTATAGTTGATGATGTTACCTTCCATTCATTAGAGCTTTTACCAGAAATCTCAATGGCTCAACAAGGAACATTCGAGGCTAAGTTCTATGGTTTAGGTGCTGATGGTACTGTAGGAGCAAACAAGAACTCTATCAAAATTATTGGGGATAATACAGACAAGTATTGCCAAGCTTATTTCGCTTACGATAGTAAGAAATCAGGTGGTTTCACTTGTTCTCACCTTCGTTTTGGCGACACTCCTATTCGTTCTCCTTATTTGGTAACTACTCCTGATTTCGTAGCATGCCACGTATTCCCTTACCTAACTATGTACGATGTACTAAAAGGTATTAAGGAAAACGGAACATTCCTATTGAACTCAATGTATAATGCAGAAGATACTGTAAAACATCTTCCAAATAAGATTAAGAGAATCCTTGCTGAAAAGAAAATCAATTTCTATATAATTAATGCTACTGAGATTGCTGAAGAGATTGGTCTTGGAAACAGAACCAATACTATTCTTCAATCTGCATTCTTTAAGATTGCTAATGTAATTCCTTACGAATTAGCAGTTACTCAAATGAAGAAAGCTATTGAAAAATCTTATGGTAAAAAAGGCGAAGACATAGTTAAGATGAACTATGCTGCTGTTGACCGTGGTGGTGATATTACTAAGGTTGAGGTTGATTCTTCTTGGAAAAGCTTAGTGGATGAAAAACATGATAGCATTAATAATCGTCCTGATTTTATCAAGAATGTAGTAGATGTAATCAATGCTCAAGATGGTGATGATTTACCTGTATCTGCATTTACTGGAAGAGAAGATGGAACCTTCCCTGCAGGAACTTCTCAATACGAAAAGAGAGGTATTGCAACAGCTGTTCCAACATGGGTTTCTGAAAACTGTATCCAATGTAACCAATGTTCTTATGTTTGCCCTCATGCTGCAATTCGTCCTTTCTTAATTGACGAAAAAGAAATGGCAAACCTTCCAAATTCTACTTCTACTCTAAAGGCTATTGGTAAGGAATACGAAGGACTTCAATTCCGTATCCAAGTTTCTCCTTTAGATTGTACTGGTTGCGGTAACTGTGTTGATGTTTGTCCTGCTAAGACTAAGGCTTTAGAACTTAAGCCACTTATCGAACAAGATGAAGAAATTGCACGTTGGAATCATATCTCTGAGATTGTTACTTATAAATCACATTTAGTTGATAGAGACAAAAACATTAAGAGCTCTCAATTTGCTAAACCATTGTTTGAGTTCTCAGGAGCTTGTGCTGGTTGTGGAGAAACTCCATATATCAAATTAATCACTCAATTGTTTGGTGAGAGAATGATGGTTGCTAATGCTACAGGATGTTCTTCAATCTATGGTGGTTCTTGCCCTTCAATGCCTTACACAGTTAATGAAGACGGACATGGTCCAGCTTGGGCTAACTCTCTATTTGAGGATAATGCTGAGTTTGGTCTTGGTATGCATATTGGAGTTACAAAACTAAGAGATAGAATTGAG
>Ga0265295_1006365_pt1 | contig 14347 bp, 17 predicted proteins | sample Munlansysbiofilm_FD_192503 | JGI IMG/M metagenome (GOLD analysis project Ga0265295, IMG submission 192503) | Leachate microbial communities from a municipal landfill in Southern Ontario, Canada - Methane capture system biofilm | ecosystem: Engineered > Solid waste > Landfill > Unclassified ... | reverse complement strand
CAGGCAAGACTACATTCGTAAAAGAAAACAAGTACTTCACAGACATAGTATTAGACCTTGATAAACTTCAAGAAGCATTGACACTTGAACCTGTCTATTCGCGTAATACCAAGGCAACAACATCTGTCTTGTTTAGGTTGAGAGACACAGTGTTAGATCTTGTTAAGGTCAGATATGGAAGCTGGAGACGTGCTTGGATTATAGGCGGTTATCCTAATTCATTTGATAGAGACAGACTCATCGAACAACTTAGAGTGACTGAGATATTCTTTATGGACGTTACTAAAGAAGAGTGTCTAAGTAGACTTGAGCGTGTTAGCGATGAACGTTTTACGTATAAGGCAGATTGGACTAAATACATAGATGATTGGTTCAAACAGTACACCCCCCCATCAAATCCAGTTTAATGGTGTTGATGTCAACCCCTCAGCTAAGGCAAAACTCACTGAGGACCGAAAAATCGGAAAATCGTTTTGAAAACTGAGATTTCTCGTGAAAGAACCCCATAAAGTAAAAAAAGTAAAGGAAGATGTTCGAAATGGTTCAAGATTTAAGCACATATAAAAAAATATTTGACAAGTTCGATAAGACAGAACTCTATGAGATAAATATTCCTTTTCTTGAAAATATGATCAGTACTAAAAGGAATATTGAAGAACTTGAAAAACTACCCATGATAACGACGCATTCGGAATTTAAACATCTGCAGAAGCAAACTGAGAGTGGAAAGATACTTATTAAGCTTTATGAAACCTATAAGAATCAAACACTTGCTTTAAACAAGATTCTAGGTAATGCAGTCAATTTGACAGATGAGGATAATCCATTCTTACTATTCAAGGAAAAGCACAATAATGAACAACATAAATCTGGAGAATAAAACGATAAACGGAATCAAATCATATTTCCTAGATTATTATGATGCAATCTTTAATAAAGGATGGATTGCAGGGTATGAAGTAAAAACCCTTCTAAACAATCTCTTAGAAGATCTTGAATACTATGATTACCGTCCAACAGAAGCGCATTTTAGAATTGATGCAGGACAAAATTTTCATAGACAAACTAAAAATAAGTTTCACGGAAAGCTGATTGTTTTTATGAAGTGGCAAAAGGCATTTCTTGAAGTGTTGTATTCGTTTTATATACCGGGAACGGATGAGCTTAGATTTAAAGAATCACTTCTCCTGGTCGCAAGAAAAAATGGTAAATCAACACTTATCGCAGACGATTTACTGGTTGATTTATTCTTTGGTCCAGGTGGGCAAGACATATGCGTGAGTAGTAATGATGATTCACAAGCAGATTTGATTTATCAAGAAGTCGACAACGCAAGAATAATGATAGACCCCAATAGTAAGTACACAAAGAAAAATCAGAAGGGTATTACTAACAGAAAGTCTTATTCAAGAATATTCAAAATCAGTGATCGAACTAAAAACAAAGAAGGACGTAATATCACTAAAGCTTCCATCGATGAGATTCACGAAATGAAAGACAATGAAATCGCTATGGCGATTAGGCAATCAACGTCCATTGGAAATAACACTCTGATTATTCAAATTTCTACTGAGGGTGTAATCGATGATGGATACTTAGATAAAGAGTTAATCAAAGCTAGACATATCCTAAAAAGAGAACTTGAAGATCCATCGTTTCTACCATGGTTATATACTCAAGATTCTACAGAAGAAGTATTTCAAGATGAGACATCGTGGTGGAAATCAAACCCATCATTGCATGAAGTTAAATCGATTAGCTACATGAGAAAGTCTGTTGAAGATGCTAGAACCAAGAGAGAAGATCGTCCATGGATACTTTGTAAAGATTTCAACATCAAACAAAGCAACTCAATAGGTTGGCTGATTGAAGATGAGATTAACAGAAATCTGGATAGTTTTGATTTAGAGAGATTCAAAGGGTCTTACTATATAGGTGGTACCGACATTTCGGAAACAACAGATTTAACCGCCTTTTGTGCACTATTTGAGAAGGATGGTATTAAACACACACATGTGATGTATTTCGTTCCTTCATCAAAAGCTGAAAGAAATAGCAACACGAATCCTGAGAATAAAGACTATATCCAACTTCAAAGAGAAGGACTAGTTAGAATTATCGATGGCAATGAAGTCAACACTAATGCAATAGTGATGTATCAATGGGAACTTTGGGAAAGATACAAAGTTAGACCATTTAAAAATGGATATGACAACTGGATGGCCAAGGATTATGTCACGTTGCTAAAAGATAAATTTGGCGATGAAGTACCCGAAAGAGTGAGAATGGATTTTGCATCATTATCAACTCCTATGAGAAGTTTGGGTGCGGATTTAAAGGATGGCAAGGTTAACTATCAAAACAACTTAATTACAAAGTGGTGTTTAAAGAACACAGGTGTAATTACAAATAATTCCGGACAAATCATGCCTAAAAAGGTTCAGGGAACTGGCGTGCGCATAGATGGAGCTGTAGCAATGATGATTGCATATCATGTAAGGTCAAAATACATGAGTGAGTGGGAAGCCTTTACGAGGAAGGAATAATATGGGAATTATACAAAGCTTTTGGAACTCAATATTTGGGAAAAAGACTCTAACTAAAGGTAATAACTATTCCTTCAATCAGTCGACATCTGGACTATATGGATCTAATATAGCTCAATCAACTTTAGTTGCTGCATCTCTACATGCAATAGCAGATGAAGCATCTAAGATGACACTAAAATCAGTTATGATGACTGATTCAGATAATGGCATTATATTCAAAAAGAATAATGATGACCTAAATCGATTGTTTGATCGAAGACCAAATCCACTAATGACAATGAAAGATTTATTATATTGGTCGGTCTATAGACTTGAAGCAAAATCAAACTTCTATTGGTACCCAGAAAGACAAATTGAAACGTACTTGGATGGAAGAAGAGTTGTTAAAACAATAGCAATTTACCCAATCAATTCAATTTTCGAATCAATGATTTTTGATGAAAAAGACAACAAGCATTACATAGTTTTTCATATGGATTCTGGAAATGAATTTAAGTTTCCGTACGATGAAATCATTCATGTGAGAAAGCACTTCGGAACTTCAGATTACTATTTCGGTAGTAAGAATAGAACAGAGTTACTCGAGACACTAGGAGTAATGAAAGATATTAAATCTCTATTACCGAAAGCAATAAAAGCTTCGATGCAAATTAAAGGTATCTTAACAGCCAAATCGCAAGCAGATCTTGAAGGGTTAAAAGCATTTAAAGAAGAATTTGAACAAACACTTAATTCAAGTGACAAAGCACTGGGTGTGCTAGATGTAGCAGGCACATTTACGCCAGTTCAGATAGATCCAAAGGTTATTGACAAGGATACTTTAAGTTATATGGATCTTCAAATTATAAGTGAATTTGGAGTTGATTTATCGATTATTCAAGGCAACGCGGATGAAAATAAATGGGCTTCATTTTATCAAAAATGTATCGAACCAATACAGGATGCACTTGAACAAGCTGCATCATCAGTCCTATTCACAATTAACGAGTTTAATCACGGAAATCGGATTAAGATCTATGATAGAAAAGTTCAACATCTGAGTATGTCAACAAGATTAAACCTAATAAAAGAATTAGGACCTCGAGGTTATTTATCGAGATCAGAACAAAGAGAACTTGCAGGTTATGAACCAGACGGTGGTAAAGAACAAATATCGCTAAACTATGTTGATAGTGAGAATCAAAACAACTATCAGAAATCAAATAAAGGAGCTGAAGAAGATGTCAATACCAAGAAATGATGAAAAGATCTTAAGAGCTGCAGTCATCACTGAGTTAAGAACCTCAGATGAAAACAATGAACATGTTGTGGAAGGATATGCAGTCCTATTTGAACAACCAACAAAAATAGGAGATTACTTCCTAGAAACGATTTCAAGAGGTGCAATTAAAGATGATGCACTTGATGACGTGTTATTCTTTGTAAACCATGATTCATCAAAGATTTCGTTAGCGAGATCAAGAAGAAACAATGCAAATAGCTCACTTCAACTTAAAGTAGATGAAAGAGGTCTTTACTTCAGAACTAAGCTGGATATCGAAAATAACACAGAGGCAGCCGCATTGTATTCAGCTATTAAACGTGGGGACGTGGACGGCATGTCATTTTGGATGAGAGTCAATAAAGATGAATGGTCTGACTTAAACACTGAAACCCCAAAAAGACGTATTACAGAGATATCTAAGATTTTCGAAATCAGTGCTGTTAATTGGCCTGCGTACGAAAATACTGAAATATATGCTAGAAGCAATAAAGACACGTTGGATAACGACAAGAAGGCGTTGGAGAATGCCAGGTCAACAGAATTGGATAATGCTGCAGATATTGCTGAAGCAAAAAGAAAACAATTGATGTTCAAAGTTCAAAATAGATTATAGGAGGATAACATGAACTTACTTGAAATGATTAACAAAATTGAATTAAGAATGAATGAAATTCACAAAGAACTAGCTGGATTAGACACTTCAAAAGAAGAGAGTAGATCTAAACTAGATGAACTCGAAAAAGAGTACAACGCGAAGAAGGAAGAAAGAGCAAGCTTACTAAAGATTGCAGAAATCAAACCAATTGAAGTCACTAAATCACCACTCAGAGCTGCTGATTTAGGTGGAGGGAATACAAACCCTCAAGAATCAAGTCTTGAATATCGTAAGGCGTTCATGACATATATTCAAACCGGAAAGCGATCAGTTGCTTTGGATGAAATGAGAGCAGATGCATCAACATTGCAATCAGATGTATCAGCGGTAATTCCAACCCAAATTCAAAATAGAGTAATTGATACTCTAACTGTGAGCGGCAGAATCTATGCTAGAATCTCAAAAACGAATTTACCGTCAGGTACTAGATTCCCAATCAACTCTGTGAACCCAACCGCTACATGGGTAGCTGAAAATGCGAAATCAGACAGACAAAAGATGACATTAAATACTTATGTTGAGTTTGGTTCTTATAAGCTTCAAGTTAGAGTTGCAACATCATTAGAAACTGCAACAAACTCGCTTGAAATCTTCGAAAAACTCGTAGCAGATAAGATTGTCAAGGCAATTATTAAAGCTATTGAAACGGCTGTTATCTCTGGTACAGGTTTAGGCACACCAACAGGTTTAGTTGTAGACTCACGAATTGCTGCAGCACAAAAAGTTGCAACAACTATTGCACAATTAAACTATGCCGGTTGGGTAGAACGTTACGGGAAAATTCCTGAAGCTTACCTAGATAGAGACTTGGTTTGGTTAATGCACCAAGATACATTCTTCAAATACGTAATCAGTCTTACAGACACAACTGGCCAACCAGTTGCACGTACAATTCAAGGTATCGATGGAAAACCTAAACATATTCTATTGGGTCACGAAGTACTTTTTCAAAACTCATTACCAACCGCAGATACTGCAGTAGCAAATGATCTTTTCGTAATCTTTGGAGATCTATCAGAATATGATTTCAACAGTAACTTAGTCATGACTTATCGCAAGTATGTTGATGAAGAGACTGATGAAATTGTGGACAAAATCACCCTATTGGGCGATGGCAAGGTATTAGATCCAAAACCATTTGTTTTCTTTAAGAAAGCAGCATAACATTTAAATTTATAGGCAAAGGTGATGAAATATGAGTATAGTACTAGAAACATACATAGATGATAATATCAACAACATCGCACTTACTATCGGATATGACAGTAATGATTTAGACTCCATGGCAATTCTGCGTGGGTTTATTGAATCTGGCATTGAAGATATGATAGCTGCAGGTGTCTCAGAACAAGTTATAACCAGTAATAAGCTCAGTTTCATCACCATTTGTTTATACGTTAAGGATAACTTACCGTTGTCGTCTGGAGTTGCTACAAGCTCACCTATTTACATCGCTAACGTTCAAAAGCTAAGACTAAAATCAAGAATACTTGAAAGCACGAGTGTTACAACATGAGTGTATGTACAACAAGAATGATTTTGCTTCTACATGTAGAAGATGTACAAAATCCAACAAATGGGTATCGTACAAAGACCATTACTGGACAAAGAAAGCTGTTAGCAGATGTCACAAACGTTGGTTCGAATATTCAAATGAATGCTGTATCGTTAGGTACTGTATACAGCTATCAAATCGAACTGAGAGAAAAGATGTATAAAGGTGAAGCATACGTTGCATTCAAAGTTGATGGATTAATGAATGTTTATGAGATCAAAAGCACTATTAAAGGTAAGACTTCTGAGTATCGTAAGCTGAACATCCAGATAACAAAAGAAAGTATCGAAGGAGTTGATTCTCTTGTTTGATGATCCAGACTTCTTATATAAGTTATTTAAAGATTTAGGCGCACATGCACCTATCTATATAAATGCTATGACAGATCCAGGTAATCCGGAAACATACGTAGTGATAGAGCCGGTACAAGATGTGCCAACAGTAAACGGTGATGGAAAAGTATTACTTAGAACTATAGAGTTTAATGTAAGAATTCATACATCGAAGGCAAATGATGGTGTTGTTCTTGCCAAATTATATGAAGCAATTCTAGATGCGAATGACATGACATACAATCGGTATGGACCAACAATTGACCCGTTTTCAAAGAGGTTCTCCATTTTGATAATGGGGGAATATTATTATGGCAAATAAATCACTTGAAGAGCAGTTCATAGAAATTGCTCAGGAGTACTCTAAAGAACTCAGAGAAGACATTGAAGAAGGGTTAACACTCGCTGCAATCGATCTAAAGAATGCGCTCGAACAAAACAGTCCTATCAGCAGATACGATGCTGAAGGTCATAGACATTTTAAAGACTCGTGGGTTATTAAGAACAAATATAAAAGAGTTCGATATGTTGGTAATACAAAAACTGTATCTGACCAATCTGGGAAGAACATTCCTTTATCCAACATATTAGAGTATTCAGAAGCTAGTCCACATAAAGGATTCATTCAAAGAACTTTCAATTCTATAAGTGAAAGTTTATACAAGAGAATGGTTAGTAGAATTAAAAAATAGGAGGAATCATTCATGAAAACAAATGAATTACAATTCAGTATCAAAAATGTGAAGTATGCAGTTAAAGATTCCGTATTGGGAACATATGGTAATCCAGAAGACTTGGCGTTTGCTGAACAATTAGCACTAGAAGCTACGTTCAATTCACAACAACAATATGGCGATGGCCAAATTATTGCAACACTATCCTCAGATAAGGGCATGACCGGAACACTTACGCTTGTTCAATTAGCGAATCAATATGAAATTGATATGAAACGTAAAATGGAAATTGACGGGGGATTGGCTGATGTCACTCAACTAGATGATGTTGAACATGCGATCTACTACGAATTTGAAGTAGTAGCAAACGGTTCAAAGAAAACCATTAAAGCCTGGTTATTAAATGTAACATCAGGACGTCCATCTGAAACACTCACTCAAACAAAAGAGAATCCTACGATTAATAACATCGAAATTTCTCTAACTATATTGGGTGAGACTCTAAAGACAAATTTAGGTACTGCAGACTATGTTGATGCCAACGGTAACACATTGAAAGTCACTAAGATTGTGTCAAAACCAGGAGATGCTGGTTACGCTACATTTGGTGATGAAGTTCCAATTCCGAAAGCATTAGCGTAGGTGATAATTTATGATTATCACACTTCCAACTGTCCAGAAGACTTACGATGAACAAACTGAGACTACCACAGTAACAAGAGAAGATCTTAAGGTTGAGATTGATACTAGCTTCAAAGCTCATTTAAAATGGGAAGAGCAGTTTCAATCCCAAAAAGGCATTGATTTAACTGAAATGACTGCTAAGGTCTCCGAATGGGTAAAAGATGCTAAAAAAGCAGCTTTACACATGTCTGATATGCTTAGAGTGTTGTACTGTTACATCAATACAGATAAACTTCCAACATTTTCTGATTTTGTAGGAATACTTGAGCCTGAAAATGCGTTAGAAGTAATTGAAAAGATTGGCAAGGTACTTGCTGAAACAGGCAAGACTATAGCAAAAAAATAGAGGCACGTGCTTCGCACTTATTAGATTTGCATCACTCGCTCTATGGTGATAGTGAAACAAAGAGTGAGGAGCATGTGCCTTCAGTATTTAAGACGATCCAAAGAGCGAGTGATTACAATATCAGTTACGGACTTATGGAACGACTAAATTATGAAGACTTGAAAGCAATGATAATAGAGTATACAATCCGTGATTTTGAGTTAGAGATTCAACGTAGAGAAAAAGATCGATTGGAGTCCAAAGGCATTAGTCGAAGAAAAGCTACAGATGAAGAAATAGCTCGTTTACATGGTTTAAGTTAGGAGGGAAATCATGGCAGAAAAAACAAAAGGTTTGACTATAAAGTTGGGGTTTGATAATTCTGAGTTTAAGAAGAAAATCAAAGATTCTACTTCAGAAATAAATGCCACTGATAAGCAAGTTAAAGCCCTTCAAAAATCACTAGAGTTGAAATGGGATGCATCGAAATTTACTCAAGCTCAAAAACTATCTCAAGAAGCTATATCGAAGACTGAAATGAAAGCGAAGGAACTTCGTGCTGAGATGGCCAAAATGGAAGCAAAAGGTGTAGACACTTCTAGTGCATCATATCAAAAACTTCAAACAGAATTAATTAAAACCGGAGATGAAACTACAAAGCTTAAGAGAAAATTAGATGAAGTTAATCAAATGAAGGTTGATCGCTTAGCTAACAGTTTCAAGAATGCCGGTGACAAGATTAGCAAAGTTGGCAAATCGTTAATGGGTATCAGTTTAGCTGCAACTGCAGTAATAGCTTCTCTGGGTAAATTAACTTCAGACACAGTTAAGACTGCTGCAGAAATCGACGACATGTCTCAAGCAGTAAATCTAAGCGCTGAAGCTCTTCAAAAATGGCGATATGTAGCATTACAATTAGGTTTGGATAACTCAACACTTCAAACCTCGCTCGCAAAGACTCAAGCTGCGTTTGCTGATCTATCAAAAGGTGAAGTGTCACCTGCAAGCGATGCATTAATCGCTTTAGGCTTTAGTGCTGAAGAAGCGGCTAAAGGTATGAATGTTAATTTTGAACAAATGGTTCTTAAGTTATCAGAAGTGAGAGACGCATCTGAACAAGCATTTCTTGTTAATGAGTTGTTTGGAGATAGGCTTGGTTCTAAGATTATTCCACTTTTAAACGGTGGTGCTGAAGGACTATCTAAGCTATCTGCCGAGTTTGAAGAACTGGGTTACATGACCAACGAGCAAGTACAAGCATTTGCTGATTATGACGATCAATGGACCAAAATTAAAGCGTCACTCAAAAGTGTTCGTGATGAATTGACAGTGTCGCTTTTACCTATAATGCAAACACTCACAGATTTTGTAGATTCAAAAGTTGTTCCAGCTATCAGAAGTTTGGCCAACTGGTTTTCGAACCTGTCAACTGGACAAAAAGAGTTGCTACTAGGTATTACAACCTTTGTTGCAGCACTAGCGCCCATGCTTCTAATTGTCGGGAAAATGACAAGTGGAATAGGTATGCTCATTAAGGGTGTACAAGGACTACAAGGCGCATTTACATTGCTTGCTGCACATCCTATTGTTGCAGCATTATTGGCAGTTGCAGCAGTCATGATCTACTTGTATTCAAGTAATGAGAAATTCAGAGAATCCGTTAACGGTTTAGTATCTGAGTTAGGTTCAAAGTTTCAACCCATATTAGAATTATTAAGTGATGCATTCAAAGATATATCAAGTCAATTGATGCCACTTGTTGATACATTAGGTAACTACCTAGCACCCATAATCAAAGTATTAACTACAGCACTAGGACCTCTTGTAGATATCCTGGTAAATGTATTAATGCGAAATATTCAGTTCATGTTACCAGCAATTAAATTACTAGTTGATGGATGGACATGGCTTGCCAGTGTTATCGACAAATATGTGGTACCGGTAATGGATAAGCTAGCTGAAGGATTTGATGCATTTATTAAAAGCCTACCAACAGCATTTAAAAACGCTTTAAAAGGTATTGAGTATAATGTCAACTTAATATTCGATTTCATAAACAGAATGATTGACAAGATAAATACTTTGGGTAAGGTAGTTGGATTCTCGATTGCTAAGCTCGAAGATGTTTCCATTGATACAAGTTTTGTAGATAAGATTGGTATAGGCAAGTCTAGTGATAAACCTGCATCAACTACTGTGATATCTGATAAGAAAAAATCTGATTCAGCAATTACAAAATCGGAGTATACTGCATCAAATATCAATAACACAACTGTTAATACAACAAATGACTATTCAAACAAAGATATCGTAATCAACGTGAATGTCCAAAATTATGCGGACGAACTTGATGTTAAGGATATTGCTAGACGTGTCAACATTGAAATGGCAAAACAAATGTAGAGGAGGTGCTTCGGCATGAGACAATTCAAGTTATGGAATGCATCAAAGACCCAGGCATTCGACTTTGCAACAAATGGATGCATCATTACCGATGTCTCCGGATTGGGATTAGGATTTAATGTATCTTTAGTCAACAGAGCCGTAGTCGACTATGAAAGTAAATTTGAGAATATAACTCTGTTGGCCAACTTTGGAATCAAATCCAATGCGTATACATCATTCAATGAATTTGCTAATTTTATTGCTTCGAATGGTAGAAAGAATCTGATCCTTGAATATGCAGTTAATGGAAAAACAGTTTATTGTGACGTATGGATTAAGAACATACCAAAGTCCCAAAAAACAACATTCAATATTTTAGCTGAGAAGCTAGAGTTTGTAAGATTAACTTACTGGTATCAAATTGAAAGTGGTGTACTTCCTACATATCCATCTGTGATAAATATTGAAAATGGTGTGATGGAAGATATCCTGGTTAATCTAACAGTCAGTGGTCCAACAAGCGACACGTTCAAAGTAGCTCTTATATATGGATCTACTGTACTATCAGAGATTAAGTTAAATGTAGTTTTAACTTTAGATCATGTTCTAGAGATTGATGCAGATAACAAGAATGTTAAGCTCATTAATTCAGGAATCGAAAGCAATGGATATAATCTCATCGATCATTCGAAAGACACTTTTATAGTAGTGCCTTCTGGAGCCCATGGTTTATCAATATACGCAGGTACAGGTACAGTAACCTATAGTTTTAAGAAATGGGTGATTGATTAATGTATGCAGCAATTTATGGATACGATTATCAAGATGGTAGAAGAAAACACCTAGGAAATGCTACGAACCTTGAACACACAACCTCAAAGCGCGTATTCGACTTCGGAAGTGCTAAAGTAACAGGTAAGTGTACATTTAAAATTGAAAGACCACTGCTTTATGTAATCAACGATGAACACGGACGTCAAAAGTTTTCTGGCTTTTTGAAGAACATTAAGCAAGATGACAAGTCGGAGAAAGTAGAGTTCGATGGCGAGGATTTCAAAAAGGTGCTTGATACAGAAATTATCCTAGACTTCACAAACGATGCAGTGCCTGATTTTACATGGAGCGGACTTATGGCAAAGGTTACTGAAGAAATTAGACAAACCAAGGATCCATTTATATCTACATTGGATTTAGAGTTTATCATTCCAACCGACTCGACAGATACAAAAGTCATTGCTGATTATTCTAAACAGTACATGGTAGTCAACGCTAAAGAGTTTATGAAAGTCTATCTATCATACTTTAACTATTACATTGCAGACTACTACGATATCGTTCAAGACAGCCTTATCTTTGAATTTAAGAAGATGAGAAGTGAAATAATCAGTATTAAGCTTAAAGATTTCGTACACGAGAAAACAACTGCAGATATCAAAGTGAATAAAACAATTGCAACGATATCGCATAATACAATCGAAGATACAGCTTCATGGGAGAATAGCGATAGTGCTTACTATAACGCTGAACTTTCTTCAAATAAGGCTTCCATGATAGCTACAGACCTACCAGATCCAAACGGATATCCAACAGGATTCGCGTTAAGAAAAGTAGCTGGTCATCAGTATCAAAGTATCACAGAAGGTGAATACTGGTCATCAGGTAACAGGACTGCAATCGGTATTCCTCAATACGGCGTGAACGTGTGCTACACAGCACCTAGTTACAGTTCAGCTGTAGCAGCTGCAGGAGATCCAAACCTAAGAACTGAAAACACAGTGATTAGAGTAGTCTACAGAATTGCAGCAACAGGCGAATCATGTCCACAGGCTACGTTCATCAAAGTAGTGCCTACATCAGCAACGTATCACAAGAGAAGCGATGTAACGTTTAGACCAAGGCCGAATCTACCTGAGAAGATATATACGCTTGGGAATGACAACGAAATCTATAGTGGGTATGCACCGGAAGATAAAAGAATCTATCCAATCGTGACTAAGGTGTTTGAAGCAACCTACCTATCCGAAGCTCAATTAAATGCTGTCTACGAGCTTGTAAATAACAGGTACGTAGAAAATATCATCATTAAGCAAAACAACCTTGTAAGCCCAATTGACCTAGAATCAATAGAACTTTACACACCAGTGCGAGTCTACGATGATAACGGCTTTTATAAAGACATCCCAATCTCGGAAAAAACCTTCGTATGGAAGGCCAACGAAAAGTATACGGATGTGAAGCTAGGCTTCAAGAAAACCTTGCTGACTGAAATCATTAAAAACGAAATCGGAACCCAAGGCGTAGTGAAATCAGTTACGAGCAGTGGTGGCGGTGGCACAACCGTTCAACAATTCGAAATTTACCAGGGCGAGGTAGCACCAGACCCTAACCAATACAATACATGGTTCAAACCAATCGAAGGTACTGAAGAAGTGCAAATGATGAGTACAACTGAAGTGTATACAGAACCAAGCACCATAGAACCGGATAACGGTCTAGACTCGGAGCCAACCGAGATAACTTAGGAGGCAGTATGAAAAAACTAATTAATTATGAACCAAAAAAGGAAACCCTCGAAGAGTTTCCATACGTTGAAATCATGGAGCAAAAACATGTGTTCGCAGACCTTCCGTTAGCCGTTGTGGACTTCGGGAAGACTTATTCTAAACCAGTTTTATATGGCAACTACAGAGGCGTTCCTACGATTTATGATGAGTCTGAAGTAAAGCAGCATTTGGCCAAGCTGAAATTATTCCACTTTGCTGAAGACCAGGGGAAGCTAACTGAAGTAGAAGCTGAGAAAGCAACAATGCATGTAAGACTTCCAAAAGAAACAATAGTCGATCAACTGATATTTAAAGATGGCCAGATTATATGGGCTAAGCCTGTAGAAGAACCATCCAAAGAGGCGGTGAGCTAACATGGCAACAATTAAGTCCGAGTATTATCGCTTTAATGGGTTAACTTGGGATTTACACTATTTTAAAACTAGTGCAGACCTAATCGTTGAAACACAAACGAAGAAGGTCATGACTGATGTAGAACGTCAAGCGATTGCAGACTATCTAACAACATTTAACGATGTCGACTTATTAGCAAAGGTACAATCCAATGGTAAGCTACCAGTAGGCATTATCCTTCACTGGGATATCTACCACTCTCTGGCGGATCATTAACAGGACAAGTTAACGGTACCATTTTATCGCTTAGTGGTAATTTAATCGTGGGTGGCACTATGTTCATCAACGGAACTGTGGGAAGCGACAATGCATCAATCCAATTTAGTAGTGGCTTAGATTCCATTAACTTTAATGGCGTACCACTTATTAACGTAGGCGCGCCATACAACGCAAGCGATGCCGCAACAAAAGAATATGTTGATGGGTTGGTTGCTGCAGGTATGCGACCAGTAGCTGCAGTAAAAGTAGCAACCACCGGAAACGTAACACTATCTGGGTTAACTACTCATGATGGTTACACATTAGTGGCTGGCGACCGTATTCTTGTATGGAAGCAAAATACACCAAGCCAAAACGGTATTTATACCGCTTCATCCGGTGCTTGGACAAAAGTAGCAGCAGATAGTAAACAAGGTGCATTCGTATTCGTAGAAAACGGAACACTTTATAATGACTGGTTCTTCCATTGTCAAGACAACGCTGGAACATGGATCGACCACAGCAGACCAGACACAATCAAAGCAGGCGTGGGGTTAGTCAAAGCTGGTACTACACTTAGAATTAAAAATATCACTGATGATGGTGTTGGCGGTATTATCAGTGCTATGTTTGAAGATGGTGCTCTCGAAGTATCAAAGATAAGCAACTATGGCGCGGAAAGTTATACAGACAATGAATCATGGACAGGTCTGGCAGATGCGTCCTCCGCATCGATAGGACAACATACGTGGAATATCTATGCGGCGAT
>Ga0265295_1006363_pt1 | contig 14353 bp, 13 predicted proteins | sample Munlansysbiofilm_FD_192503 | JGI IMG/M metagenome (GOLD analysis project Ga0265295, IMG submission 192503) | Leachate microbial communities from a municipal landfill in Southern Ontario, Canada - Methane capture system biofilm | ecosystem: Engineered > Solid waste > Landfill > Unclassified ... | reverse complement strand
CCAAGCCTGGGACCATGAAAGGCTTCATCGAATTCCTGCGCGAAAAAGAGCCCGCATGGGCCGGAAAACTCAAAGCCGCCGGACCTGCGGACACGGGCTCGACCAAGGGGCGCATGCCCGATGCCTGGCGAAGCATCGCGGCCGAGGATCCGGAAAAATTCGGCCAACTGCAACGGGATTTCATCGAAGCGACCCACTACGCCCCCGCGCGCGACAAGATTTTGGCACGAACCGGCGTGGACATGGACACCATGCCCGCAGCTGCCCGTGAAGCCCTGTGGAGCACCTCGGTGCAACACGGGCCGGCTGGAGCGGCCAGAATATTCAGCCGGGCCGTCAAATCCATCGGCACTGACCAACCCGAACACCAGTTCGCGCAAAAACTCATCGACACGGTCTACGACAACCGCAAATCGCAGTTCGGCTCTTCCACGGCCAGCGTGCAGGCCAGCGTGAAAAACCGCATGAACGTCGAAAAGGAGATGGTCCTGGCCATGCTCGACGACGAAAGTCAGGCCCAGGCCTGATCGCGCCCTATCTTCTTGGTGAAATACAGGATGTCCTCGCCGGGGGCGTAATAATCGCCGATGCGGGCCTCCTGTGCAAACCCGCAGGACAGATAGAAGCGGTGCGTCGGCGCATACTGCTCCCTGGACGAGGTTTCAGCGATGAGCTTGCCGCCGCCCATGCCCTTCAGCCTTTCCTCCACTTCACAAAGCAGCAATTTCCCCAGTCCCCGTCCGCGCATGGATTCGCGCACCGCCACCCAGTAGAGATCGAAGGTGCAGGCGGTGCATGGCGTCGGGCCGAAGCACGCATAGCCCAGAACCTGGCCTTGCGGAGATTCGGCGAAGACGAAAAAATACCCGCTCCCCTCCCCTTTGGCCAAATGCTCGGCCACCAGCTCTTCCGCCACATCCACTTCCGCCCCTGAAAAAAATGCCGTGGAGGTCACGATCTCGCGTACGGCCAGACGATCCTGATCGCGCACCCGGTCCCGAAAAAGTATTTCAGACACGGCGACCTTCCTGCATTTTTCCCGAACGTTCCAAGGCGTCGAACACGATCTCTAGGACCAGCGCCGCGTGGTCCAGGCCCGCGCGCTGGGCTGCGGCCGCGAAGCCCGCGTCCGGCGTGATGCAGGGGTTCGGATTGACGTCGATGACGTAGATTTGGCCCGGGCCCGCGACCCGAAAATCGATGCGCGCATACCCGGCCAGATTGAAAAGCTCCCAGCAGGCACGACCGATCCGCTTCATTTCCACGACCAGATTCTCTTCCCCTTCCAGGTCGAAACTGCGGACCGAGGCGGCGTAGTCCGCGCTGCCCTGATCCCACTTGGCCGCATAATGCAGTATGGCCGGGCCGGGCATCGCGGAGTCGAAAACCATCTCGGCCAAAGGCAGATCGCGCACTCCGCCGCCAGGTTCGGCCAGCAAGGCCAGATTAAATTCCCGGCCCCGCACATACCCCTCGGCCACGCAGTCGCCGCCCATGCGCGGCGCGAATTCCCGCATGGCCGCCAGCAGTTCCGCGCCTTCCCGCACATCCACGACGCAGTCCGGACCCAGCCCGAGGGACGCGTCCTCGAACCGCGCTTTGATTATATAAGTACCGGGGCCGGGGAAGACTCCCCGGTGCAGCTCTGCCATGGTCACTCCGGGAGGAACGGGCAGCCCGGCCGCATGCAGCAGGCGTCTGGCCAGGGCCTTGTCTCCGGCCAGGGCCATGCTGCCCTCGTCCGCGCCGGTAAAGGCAACTCCGGCCTTGCGGAAAAGGGCCGGAGCCAGACAGGCCAGGCTGGCCAGTCCGTGACAGGATTCGACCAGATTGAAGACCACATCCGGGCGATGATGCGCAAGCCCGGCCTCCAGGGCCGACGGATCGGAGCCCAGAACGTGTTCCGAAGTGCGCCAGCCGCACCGGGCCAGGCTCTCCCGCACGCTGACGGCCTGCGCCACCGTGTCGAGGGCGTCGAGAGAGGCGGCGTCGGGGACGCGTTCACGAACCACGGCCACATGCAAACCCGTCATGAACGGTTCCCATGCCGCTTACCGGCCCTGGCCATGGCCGAGTCCATGATGGACGCGATCAGCTCGTCGTAACCCAGCCCGATCTTGCCGCAGAGAATGGGCAGATCGGAACTCTCCGGATTGAGCCCGGCCAGCGGGTTGACCTCGATGAAACGGGGCTGCCCCTGCGCGTCCAGGCGCACGTCGATCCGCCCCGCATCCAGACAGCCCAAAGCCTGCCAGGCGGCGCGCGCCACTTCGGCGGCCAGCGCGGCGCGGTCGTCGTCGGCCAGTTCGTAGAGCGCCCGCTCCCGCCACTCCTGCTTGTTGGCGTAGGTGTAGGCGCAGGCGTCGCCCCGGGCCGTGGCTAGCACCTCCATGACCCCGAGCACCCGGCACTGTTGACCGCTGCCCAAAATGCCCACGGTGAACTCCCGGCCCGGCAGAAAGGTTTCCACCAGCGCAGGCTGGCGAAAGGTTTTGAGGACATGGGCGCAGATATCGCGCAATTCCTGCCGGTCCTTGACCAATGACTTGTCGCTCACGCCCTTGCTGGACCCTTCGGCCACGGGTTTGACAAAGAGCGGAAAGGGCAGACCGATAGCGTCCACCTCCGCCACGCTGTTCACGATCCTGAAATCGGCCGTGGGCACGCCGTGCGCCCGCAGCACCGCGTTGGTCCAGCCCTTGTGCAGGGACAGGGCCAGCACCTCCGGACCCGAAAAGGTATAGGGAATGTCCCAGGCATCGAGCAGGGCCGGAACCTGAGCCTCGCGGGCCAGGCCGCGCATGCCCTCGGCGAAATTGAAGACCATGTCCCAGCGCCGCCCCCCGGCCAGAGCGCTCGCCAGCGGCATTACCCCGCCGACCAGCTCCACCTCGTGGCCCTGGGACGCAAGCGCCCGGCGGATGGCCTCGACGGTGACGGGGCTGTCCAGCTCCGCCACCTCGTCCTTGCCGTATCCCCTGTCCAAATAGTCCTGCTGCAGGTCATAGGTCATGCCTACGAGCACGGGGCCTCCCGCAAACCGAGCTGATCGGGATAATGGAAAATCCGGTCTTCGTAATTGCGCAGCACCACGCCCTGTTCGTCGCGGCCCTGGAAATAGCCGGGCTGCAGCGGCACTTTGCCCCCGCCGCCGGGAGCGTCGATGACATAGGTCGGAATGCAGTAGCCCGAGGTATGTCCGCGCAGTCCCTGAATGATGGAAAGTCCGGTGTCCACCGGAGTGCGGAAATGGCTCGATCCGGGAATGGGGTCGCACTGATACATATAATATGGGCGCACCCGGTTGCGGACCAAACCGTGCATGAGCCGCTTCATGGTCTCCACGTCGTCGTTGACGCCGGAAAGCAGCACGGTCTGGCTCCCCAGCGGGATGCCGCCGTCGGCCAGGCGGTTGCAGGCCAGGGCCGTATCCGGGGTGATCTCGTCGGGATGGGTGAAATGCAGACTGATGAACAGGGGATGGTAGCGGCGCAGCATGCGCACCAGATTGGGCGTGATGCGCTGGGGCAGCACGGCCGGAACCTTGGAGCCGATGCGGATGATCTCCACGTGGGGGATGGCGCGCAGCTGGGACAGGAGCCACTCGATCTTCATGGCCGGCAGGGTCAGCGGGTCGCCGCCGGACAGGAGCACGTCGCGCACCTCGTCATGCTGGCGGATATAGTCCAGAGCGGCCTGCCAGCTGCGCATGTCGGAGCGGTGTCCGGCCTTGCCCACCAGCCGGGAGCGCGTACAATAGCGGCAATAGGTCGAACAGAATTCCGTGACCAGAAAGAGCACCCGGTCCGGGTAGCGGTGCACGATGCCCGGCACGGGGCTGTGCCCCTCCTCTCCGAGCGGATCAGGGGTCTCGAAAGGCAGGACCAGCGTCTCGCGGACATCGGGCAGGATGCAGCGGCGCAGAGCCTCGCTGCGGGAAGCGACCCACAGGTAATACGGCGTGGCCGCGGCAGGCAGACGGCGCCGGCTCTTCTCGAACACCGGCGCATCCACGCCGAGAATCCCGGCCATGGCCTGGACGGACGTCACGCGGTGCTTGAGCTGCCAGCGCCAGCTGTCCCAGTCCTTTTGCACGGCCCCGGGAAAATGGGTGTTCATGAAATTTTTGCGATGGGCCCAGATGCTGAGCTCAAGGTCTTCGGAAGGGGAGGATAAAGAGGGGGGTTCGGCCAGCTCCGGGCCTAATTCTGTAGGCTGTGTTGCGACAATTTCGACAACGTCCATGGTTTCCTCTGCGCACGTAAAAGTATTCAAGAATTGAAAACGCGCCTATCCAAAACAACATATTTAAATAATTACATATTGCTGACAGCGATCTTGCATGCGCGGCCGCCCTTGAAGTCGAAACATAACGCATGTCCGCTGATGCGACGGCTCATATTCCTTTCCTATATCCTTGTCATCAGATTGGAAGGTACAACAGCGCAAATTTTTTGAAATTCCGTGAATTAATTTGAAAGCGGCGCGGCAGGCCTAAACAGAGGGGCGAAAAAACCGGCTGAGCGAATGTCATCCCGACGCGGCAGGAGTAAAAAAGCCTGTCTATTCGGGCTTTGAGGACACGATGCACTTGTAGGTTTCAAGCAACTCCACAAAAGCGTCATGGTCCCCGCCCTTGTCCGGATGCATGGACATGGCCTTCTTGCGAAAGACGCGCGCGAACTCGCGCCGGGTCATGCTTCTGATCTCGGCCATGCCCATGCCGAAGAGTTCATGCACCCGCTCCGGGGGCACGGGTTTGGGACGCGGCCGGTGACGCCGGAAATCATTCATGAAATCCTGAAAGATGCGCTCAAAACCGCCCACTGTAGCGAAATCGAAATCAAAATGCATGCACGCGTAGCGCCTAAGATACCCATGAACGCCCCCTGGCAGGCCGAACCCGAAGGCGGCGTCATCATGCAGGCGGCAGAATTCGTGCATGAAGGCCGCGTCCAGCTGCTCCCGGTCCTGGGCTTCGGGCATGGTGCGGGCCGTGAGGTTGGCGAAATGGCGCTGCAGGTTGAGCGCGGCGTAGACATAATGCCGCGCTTCGTCGCCGGGCAGGGAGCGCTCCAGGCGCAAAAAAAGCTGTTCGAGCTCGTCCCGGCTCTTGCCCAAAAGCCGCGCAAAAAGCTTGGGGCTGACTTCGTCGATGCGGCTCAGGTTCACTTCGCCCGAACGCAGGTAGGCCATGCGTCTGCGGTCGAACGGATGCAGGAGGCGGATGGCGTCCTCCTGCGTCCGGGTCGGCACCGTCCGCTTCCACGCGCCGCTCCGGCCCGCGCGGTCCCTGAAACCCGCAGGCGCAAAGGGTCCAAAGGCCTCGTCCAGGGCGTCCATGTCCAGGTCCAGGTGGGCCAGGCGCTCAAGCAAGTTCTCGGCGTAGGATATGCCGAAGCGGCCGAAATGGACCACACGCCCGGGATCCGGGCCCAGATCCGCCAGCGTCTCGAACCCGAGCCCGCCCGTAAGGGACACCGTGCGCCGCAGTTCATAGCGTACGCTTCGCCCTTGACTGAGCATCGCCACGTACATGTCAGTCCACCACCCGCCAGTCCAGGGACTGTCCGGCCAGATACGGCACGACGCAGCCGATGCGCTGCGGCACGGTCCAGGCGCTGCGCTCAAGCCGCACGTCCCTGTCCATGGGAGTCAGGCCGTAGGCCGCGCAGGCCCGGTCCGAGACAAAGGCCTGCAGCCTGTCCAGGGCGTCCAGTTCCTCGAAAAGTCCGGCCAGAGCGGGCAGGGCCACGGGCGCGGAAAAAATCCCGGCCGCGCAGCCCGGCGCTTCCTTGGCCGTGACCGGGTGCGGGGCCGTGTCGCTGCCGAAGAACGCCCGGGGATGGTCACGGGCCGCCCGGCGCAGGGCGTCGCGGTCTTCGGGCCGCTTGGCCACGGGCTTGCAGAAAAGATGTGGCCGCATCAGTCCGCCGAGAACATCGTCAAGGGTGATGAGCAGATGATGCAGGGTGATGGTGGCGAAAAGGTTCTCGAAACGATCCAGGAGCTCCACCCCGGCCCTGGTGGTGACGTGTTCGAGGACGATGCGCAGACGCGGAAATGCCTCCGCCCAGCCCTGGACCACGGGCAGGAAGGCCGCTTCGCGGTCCATCACGAACCCGCAGCCCTCACCGTGGATGAGCAGCGGGATGCCCAGCTCCTCCATGATGGCCAGAGTTGCCCGGGCCTGCCCCATGTCGGCCAGACCGGCCTCGGAGTTGGTCGTCATTCCGGCGGGATAGAGTTTGAGTCCGATGATGTGCGACCTTGCGGCCAGCAGTTCTTCCCTGGAGTAAGCCCGAAAAAAGAGAGTCATGAGCGGGGAGAAGGAATCTCCCGTGACGCGCAGTATTTCCTGCCGATAGTCCAAAATCTGCGCGTGGCTGGTCACGGGCGGGGTCAGGTTGGGCATGACCACGGCGGCGGCGAAGTCCCGCGCCGTGTACGGCGCGACCAGGGCCAGCATGTCGCCCTGACGCAGATGGACATGCATGTCCATGGGGGAATGCAGAATCAGCATAAAACCTCCAGGAACCATTACTATATCAGGAAAAAAGATAGGCAAGTCCGGCATACCGGGCCAGCTTGCCCAACATGACCGGCGGGATGAAGCGCTGCAAAGACAGCCCGAAGAGGCCAGCCACGGCGCAGAGCGGATCCCCGAGTATGGGCGTCCAGGCCAGGAGCAGGCTCCACGAGCCGTAACGGGCGAAAATGCGCACCGCCTTTTCGCGCTGCGAAGCGGAGAGACCCAGCAGGCGGGTCAGAAATGGTTCGCTGCCCCACCGCCCCATTCCCCAGGTGGTCACGGCTCCCACGGTGTTGCCGATCGTGGCCACCGCCACGCAGGCATACGGATCGGCGCCGGCCAGGATCAACCCGCCCAGCGCGGCCTCTGAAGCCACGGGCAAAAACGTGGCGGCCAGGAAGGACAGGACAAAAAGCCCGTACAATCCGTATTCAAGGAGCAGCTCTTCCATGTCAGGAAGTGAACAAAAAGGCGTTGGGGGTAGACGCGACAGAAGGCCTTTTTCCCAGAATCCGTACTGCGTTTTGCGTCATCTCCTCCCGGGTCGTCCCACGCACCAGCTCCGGCCACAGGCTGTGTCCGTAGACAAAATTGGCGGCCAGATACGGCACGTACTTCTTGTACATCTTAATGGCCCGAGCCTGCTCGAAATGCCTCCAGATGGCGTCGATCAGTTCCAGCGCGGTGCGCAGGAAGATATCCTCGTCCGGCTCGAAACCATGCGCCAGTTGGGCGAAAATCCAGGGCCGGGCGATGGCCATGCGCCCGATGGACACGCCGTCGCAGCCCGTCTCTTCCATCATCCGCAAACAATCGGCGGCGCAAAAGGCGTTGCCGTTGCCAAGCACGGGGATGGACACGGCCTCGACCACAGCCCGGATATGCGCCCATTTGGGCGGACGTGATCTGCGATCCGGGGCCACGCGCGGGTGAAAGGTCAACAGGTCCGCGCCCGCGTCCTCGAAACGCCTGGCCAGATCCACGGCCAGGTCCGGTGAATTTTCCCAGCCGCTGCGAAACTTGACCATGACCGGGCAGCGCACGGCCCGGCGCACGGCCCGCACGATGGCCACGGCGCGTTCGGGGTCTTTGAGCAACGCCGCCCCGTAGCCCTTCTTGCAGATGGCGGACACGGAGCAGCCCATGTTGATGTCAACGCCCATGAGCCCTTCGGCCTCGATGCGCCGGGCCGCCGCGGCCATGACTTCAGGCTCCCCTCCGAAAATCTGGCAGACCAGGCTTGCCGCCTCCTCGTCGCGCCAGCGGAACACGGGGGAATGACGGCGGCTCTCCTGCGGCACGGCGCGGGCGTTGCACATCTCCGTGACCATGAACCCGAAACCCCCGAAGCGGCCCAGCACTTCGCGATACGCCACATGCCCCAGCCCGGCCATGGGCGCGAGCACAAGGCGCGAGGGCAGGATGCGGGAGGCGACCTTCAAGGGGAGGGAAAACAGGGGATTCAGCGGCGGCATGAAAGCAAAACGCCCGGGTAAAAAAAAGCGCCCCCGATGAAGAGACGCTTGCGCGCGGCGGTCATCTTCGTTCTCAAACCAGCATGAAATCCCGGATGACGCCGATTCCGGTGACCACCTCCGCCAGGGCCAGGACCACGGCCATGATGTTGAAGACGGCATGCGCCAGCGGCAGGTAGCGGCGCTTCGCCCGGTTGCGATCCATGACCACGCCCGTGACGTACCCCCCGGCGATGCAGGGCATCATGGACTGTCCGATCCAGTAGTGGCCCCCGGTAATCGTATTCTGGCCCCATGCCTGGCCTGCGGCGTAAAGGCCCAGGACCAGGCCGGCCATCCACAGGATGTGCACGTACTTGCCGAGCCGGACATGCTCCGCCCACATGAACTTGCCTTTCCTGCCCAGATGATTGGCCTGAAAGCGGGGCCAGCCCAGATGCAGGACGTAGAGGCCCAAAGCGGTGGCGGCGAGTTGAAGCAGGGGATGAATCCAGAGCATGAGACACTCCTTGGGGGCGTTTTGTGAAAGATAGAAACCGGGACCGAAATGAACAGGGAAGTGAATAGATGAGGGGGGCAAAATTGACAAGGTCCACAAGTCCCCTCATCCGGCGCTCCGTCACATCCTGACGGTAGCCTCACCGGCCTTGCCGGACCGGCGTCGGACCAACCACGCCCTGCCGCCATCCTGCAGGGAGCAGAGCACCGGCACCACGACCAGCGTCAGCAGAGTGGCCACAAGAAGTCCGAAGATGACCGCCACGGCCATGGGCCCCCACCACTGCGCCGATTCCGACTCCGTGATCAGCTCCCACTTGAAAAAGTCGAAACTCACCCCCAGAGCCATGGGCAAAAGACCGAGGATGGTGGTCACGGCCGTGAGCAGCACCGGGCGGAAACGGGTCAGTCCGGCCTCAAGCAGGGCCTCGCGCGTCTGCATGCCTTTGGCCTTGAGTTGCTCGAAATAGTCGATGAGCACGATGGCGTTGTTGACGACCACCCCGGCCAGGGAGATGACGCCAACGCCTGTCATGATGATCCCGAAAGCCGTGCCGGTGATCAACAGGCCCGCGAAGACCCCGATGAAGGACAGCAGCACCGAGGTCAGCACGATAAGCGGGGTGACCATGGAATTAAACTGGGCCACCAACACCATGAAGATGAGAAAAATGGCGGCGACAAAGGCCTCGCCCAAGAATTCCTGGGCCTTGCGCTGCTCTTCCTGCTCACCGGCAAAGCTGTAGGTGTACCCGCGCGGCCAGGCCAGAGCCCCAAGCTTGCCGTCGAGCTCGCGGATGATGTCGTTGGCGAGCCTGCCGCTGACATCGGACGAGACCGTGACCACCCTCTTTTGATCCTTGTGGTTGATGGCCCCGAGGCCGCTGGCCAGCTCCACCCGAGCCAGGGTGGTCAGGGGCACGGGCTCGCCGTCCGGACTGGAAACTGTGATGCGGCGCAGGGATTCCACCGACTCCCTGTCCTTTCGGGGCAGCTTGGCGACGATATCGTATTCGTCCTTGCCCTCGCGGAACACCCCGACCTTGGCCCCGTTGATGGCGGCCTTCACGGCGTAGGCCACGGTATAGGTGTCCAGGCCCAGCAGCGCAGTTTTCTCCTTGTCCACTCGAACCTGGATCTCCGGCTTTCCGGTGACCAGGTTGTCCTTCATATCGACGATGCCGGGGATGTCGCGCATGAGCGTGCGAACCTGCTCCACAATCCCGGCCAGCACCTGCATGTCGTCGCCATAAATTTCCAAGCTGACGGGATCGCCGGTGGGCGGCCCCTCGTCTTCCTTCTCCACGCGCAGTTCCGCGCCGGTGATCAGCGCGGCAAGCCTGTCCCGAACCTCCGAGATAATCTCCGAAGAGTGCCGCGAGCGCTGGCCGATGGGCACGAAATCCAGGGTCACGGAGCCCAGATGCGTACCGCTTCCGCCGCCGCCGAAATCCCCACCCGTGGCCGCGCCGGTGCTGCCGATGACATAGCGCACGTCTTCATATTCGGAGCAGACGCCTTCGATGATCCGGATGTAACGATCCGTGGCGTCAAGATTGGTGCCCACGGGCAACTTGACGTTGGCATAAGCCCGCTTGGGCTCTGTTTCGGGAAAAAACTCGACGCCCTTGCCGAATGTGCCGAAGGCCAGGGCCGAACCGAGCAACATGAGCACGCAAACCCCAAGGACCAGCGCCCGGTGGTTCAAGGCCCATTTCAAAAGCCACAGGTAAGCCCTCTTGGATCTGGACCGGGGAACATTCCCGTCAGCGGCGGGCGCGGCGGTCTGGTAGCGCGCGGAGAGGACCGGGTTGATCACCAGAGCCACAAAAAGGGAGCCCGCGAGCGCCAGAATGACCGTCTTGGGCAGAAAGGACATGAACCCGCCCATGATGCCGGGCCAGAAGATCATGGGAAAGAACGCGCCGACGGTGGTCAGGGTCGAGGTGATGACCGGCCAGGCCACCTCGCTGGTTCCGTCCAGGGCGGCCTGAAAACGGTCCTTGCCCTCCTGCATGTGGCGGTAGATATTCTCCACGATGACGATGCCGTTGTCGACCAGCATGCCCAGCGCCAGAATGAGGGAGAAAAGAACGACCATGTTCAGGGTGATGCCCAGCAGGCGCAGGAGCGCAAAGGTGATGAGCATGGACACCGGGATGGCCACGGACACGAACACGGCGGAGCGGCCGCCGATGAAAATGAGCACCACGCCCAGAACCAGTATGAGACCGGTCAGGATGTTGTTTTCCAGGTCGGCGACCATGTTGCGGATGTCCTCGGCCATGTCCGCGGTCAGACTGATGTTCAAGGTGGGCGGCAGAAGAAGGCGCATCTCCTCGACAACGGCGGCGACCCTGTCGTTGATGTCGATGATGTTCTCTCCGCTGCGCTTGACCACCTGCAGGGTCACCGCGTTTTCGCCATCCAGCCGACTCATGCTCGTCGGGTCTTTGTAGTGGTCGCGGATGGTCGCCACGTCGCGCAGGTAGACAGGCTTGCCGTCGCGCACGAAGGCCACGATGGAGTCGATCTCCGCCGGATTCTGAAAATCTTCGGGCACGCGCACCTGATAGCGCATGTCGCCGATATCCATGGAGCCGCCGGGCATGTTCACGTTGCCCCGCTCCACCGACTGCAGCATGGTGGTGAAGGGCACCTTGTAGGCGCCGACGCGGTCCAGGTCGAACTCGACATGGATTTCGCGCTCAAGGCCCCCGATGATCCGGGCGTCGAGCACTCCGGAAATGGACTCGAAACGATCCTCCAGATCTTCGGCAAAGACCTTGAGGCGCTTCAGGCTAAAGGGGCCGGACAAGACCACCTGGATGATGGGCATGTCGGAAAAGTTCATCTCGCTGACCAGCGGATCGTCTTCAAGGTCCGACGGCAGGTCGCCCGAGGCCTGATCGACCTTGTCGCGAACCTTCTGCAGGGCGTCGTCGATGTCCTCGCTGGGCAAAAACTTGATGGCGATGGTGGACGTGCCGTCGTCGGACTGCGAGGTCAGTTCCTCCACGCCCTCCAGCCCTTTAAGCTTGCGCTCCAGAGGGACGGTGATGAGCTTCTCCATGTCCTCCGGCGCAACGCCCTCGTAGTCCGTGGTCACGAAGATATAGGGGATCTGGATGTCGGGCGAGGCCTCGCGCGGAAGATTGGCGTAACTGTACAGCCCGGCCACGATGATCAGCAGCAGGGAGACCAGGACCAGCGGTTGTCGACGCTGCGCGGTTTCGTTGACGATCATCGCACGTTCACCCGCGTCCCATCCTCGACCTCGGCGTGCCCGGCCACGATAAGCCTGTCACCGGCGGCCAGTCCTTCCAGCACCTGCACGCGGTCGCCTTCGATGACGCCGAGCTGCACGGTGCGCGCCCGGGCCGCTCCGCCCTGCTCCACGAAAACGATCCGCTCCCCGCCCTTGTCCTGCACGGTGAAGAGCGGCGCGGTCACGGCGCCCTCTATCAGGCGGCGCAGAAATGCGCCCCGCGCGATCATGCCGGGACGGATCATGCCGCCCTCATTATCCACCACCACCCGGACCTGAAAGGTGCGGGTCGCGGGATCGGCCTTCCAGGCCACGAAATCGATCTTCCCTGTCCACCGCCCCTCGGGATAGGTGTCGACAAGCACCGTGACCTTTTGCCCTTCGGCCAGAAAACGCACGTCGCCTTCGGGCACGGAAAAGTTGATGCGCATGGTGGCCACATTGACGATATCGGCCACAGGCCCCCCCTCGGCCACGAATTCTCCGGGATCGACATGGACCTTGTTGATCACGCCTTCCAGGGTCGAGGACACCGTGCCGTGCTCGTATTCGACCTCGGCCTCGCGCAGCCGCGTCCTGGCCGAGGTCAGCTCGTTCCGGGCCTGATCCAGCTCCTCCCGGGCAAGAACGCCCTGCGCATGCAGCGCTTGTCTGCGCCGCAGCTGATCGTCGGCCAACTGCACGTTCGCCCGCGCGCGATCACGGGCGGCGCTCAAGGCCGACAGGTCGATGCGGGCGACAGGATCTCCCGCGCGCACGGCGCTCCCTTCGGTCACGCCGACCCACTCCACGACGCCGCCGCGCTGAGCGGCCAGGCGCACATCATGCAGGGCCTCGGTTTCCCCGGGCAGGACCAGAATGTCGCGCATGGTCACGGCCTTGACCTCCTCGGTCAGGACGTTGACCACGTAAACCGGCCTGGCCGGTTCCGAGGCATTGGAAACCGGAGAATCCGCAGGCCCAGCGGAGCACCCAACAAAAAAACCGCCCAGACACAGGACAAGACCCAAAAACAGATTCTTTCCCCAAACCATATTCATTAGCTGTGTTCCTTAAATTGCCCACGATCCTGGAGGATGGCAGGGCGAAAAAGTCGTCATCCCCTTGAAAAAGGGGATCTGGCCTTTTTGACTACCTGAAAAGAATGGATTCCCACCTTCGTGGGAATGACGCTCAGGTTCATTCGCAATTTTGTGCAGTGCCCGACCCTAAATCCTAAACCACCCACGGTCCTGGAGGTAAGGTGCTGGAAAGGTTCGAGGGCAAGGCGCAAGGCCCAAATCTCTTCCATAAAACCGACCACGGTCCTGGAGGTAAGGGGCTGGGAAGGTTCGAGGGCAAGGCGCAAGGCCAAAATGCAAGTCGAAGTGTAGCCGACTACATGAGGCTTGCATTTTGGCCGCAGCAACGCAGCAATCGGACCATTCGCACAGATTCATACGCAACCCGAACCAAAATCTCTTCCTTAAAACCGCCCACGGTCCTGGAGGTAAGGGGTTGGGAAGGTTCGAGTGCAAGGAGCGCGAGAAAAAACGGAGCCGAAGTGTAGCCGACTACATGAGGCTCCGTTTTTTCTCGCGGCGACGCAGCAATCGGACCTTCCCAGCCCCTTACCGGCCGTAGAGGTCTTCGAAGCGGACGATATCGTCTTCTCCGAGGTAGCTTCCAACCTGCACTTCAATAAGCTCCAGCGGAATCTTGCCCGGATTGGCCAGACGATGCACCGCGCCCTGAGGCAGGTACACGGATTCATTCTCGCGCAGCAGGATCTCCTCGCTGTCCCGGGTCACCACCGCGGTGCCCTGGACCACGACCCAATGCTCGGCGCGGTGGAAATGCTTCTGCAGCGACAAAACCTGTCCCGGCGTGACCACGATGCGTTTGACCTGATAGCGCGCGCCGTCGCCGATGGACTCGTAATGGCCCCAGGGCCGGAAGACCTTCTTGTGGGACACGGCCTCGATACGGTTCTCGGCTTTAAGCTTGTCCACGATCTTCTTGACTTCCTGCACCCGGTCGCGCGGGGAGATGAGCACCGCGTCGGAGGTCTCGACCACGATGTGGTTCTCAAGCCCCACGGCGGCCAAAAGGCGCGTCTCGGCGTGCAGATAGGAATCATGCACGTCGCAGAGCACCACATCCCCCTTGGTCACGTTGCCGCTCTCGTCCTTGCCCCCGGCCTGCCACAGGGCGTCCCAGGAGCCCAGGTCGTTCCAGCCGCAGGACAGGGGGACCATCACGCCCCGCTCCGTCTGCTCCATGACCGCGTAGTCGACGGAGTCCTCGGGACAGGCGGCAAAGGCCTCACCGTCCAGCCGCAGAAAGTCCAGATCCCGCCCGGCCAGGTCCAGGGCCTTGCGGCAGGACTCCACGATGGCCGGCGCGAATCGTTCCAGTTCGGACAGCACGGCCTTTGCCCGGAACACGAACATGCCCGAGTTCCAGAAATATTGCCCCGAGGCGACATAGCCCTCGGCCGTCGCGAGGTCCGGCTTTTCCACGAAACGCTCGATGGCGCGGGCCGCCGAGTCCGGAAGCGCCGGTCCTTGCAGGATATAGCCGTACCCGGTCTCGGGAGCC
>Ga0265295_1006362_pt1 | contig 14354 bp, 4 predicted proteins | sample Munlansysbiofilm_FD_192503 | JGI IMG/M metagenome (GOLD analysis project Ga0265295, IMG submission 192503) | Leachate microbial communities from a municipal landfill in Southern Ontario, Canada - Methane capture system biofilm | ecosystem: Engineered > Solid waste > Landfill > Unclassified ... | reverse complement strand
CGTGTTTCATCAAATTTAAAATCCTTTTGCACCAGCACATAGCTTGTACTCTCGGTGGGATAAACGGTGATGCTACTCTGCCGACTTATTAAACTATCATTGGCATTGTACCACCAGTAATGATACTCATCCCGATGTACACCACCCAAAGTAATGGGCATGCCTTTGTTGATGCACGTATCTTGAATGCCGATATCTGCAGGAAACTCGGGTGCATCTATAGGGTACACCGCAATATCATCATAGAAAAAATAAGAGGAATATTTATGACCTGAAGTATTTTCATTTATTTGTCTATTAACCTCAATAACATCAAACTCTTCACCCTCACACTTACTTTTACGAAAATTACCTATACTGATAAATTTTTCATCTCCTCTTGCAATATATTCAAACTCCACTTTTTGCCAACCTAAAGTATCTGTAATCATCACCGAACGGTTTAAACTTAAATCGGCATGGGGGTGTTGTATCATGCCACATGAACATGAATCCCAGATGGACTCGTTAGCATCAAAGAATTGAAAATTAGGCAAGAAAACAATATCTAAAGCATTGCTAAACAATTTATTGCGATAATTTGTTGTGCCAACATATAAGCTCACCCTATACTTCTTGCCACTTACAAGGTTTTGTTTTAACTCTCCTGTAACTATCTCAACCAATCCACAATGTATAAAATTCATACTATCAGAAACATTTCCTTGGTATACCATATTAGAATGTCCAACATAGGCATCACCTGTGCGTGCTATCCTATATTTAGTCATAGAATTTGATGGTGAACCGATTCTTGGACCATTTGTACTATTAGGGTAAACAAAATTGAAGTAGAGGTTTATAATCGGATGATTATATTCGGTTAAATATCTCGAATCCTTCCAGTGCTTAGTAAGCCCCTGAATATCACCTCCTTGTAGCGAAGGCACTCCATTATGCCATACTACGATATTATTATATATTTCCAAAGTATCTTCAAAACTTGGATTTAAAACCAAGTTTTGAGAATACCCATGACTTAAATTAAAAATCATGAAAAAGAATAATAATTTGATTATTTTTTTCATTTTTATAAAAATACACACTACTCTCAATCAGAAGAGCAGTGTGTACAATTTTAAATTTAAAGAACTACAAATTTCTCAATCAAAACAAACCCGGTCTTATTGTTTTTAAATTGAATAAAATAAATACCAGCTTTAAAAGATGAAATATTGATTATTCTGGTTGCTTGGTTTTCATTTTTAACATTGAACATTACTCTACCAAAGGCATCGAAAATAATCAATTCGTCAATTTCATTGATGCCTTCAATGAGTATTTGTCCCTTTGCTGGATTAGGCGATATAACAATATTCGTATTTTGTTTGAGATTAATTTGGGCATTTTTTCCTTCCATCTTTTCTTCCAAATTGTCAAACCTTTGTGTCATTACCCATGCTCCTATTACACCAAAACCTGAAGTTTTGGGACTCTGTTGAGCAATTTCGACAAGTGAATAATAGTCAGATGCAGGAATATTTAAATTGCCTTTTGCCCAAGTTCTCAGATAAACATCATTGACTACTTTCATATTCTGTTCAATTAAGTTAACAGGATTAATAGATTGATTCAAATTTAAGGCTTCTTCATAATTTCTTTGTGAAATTAAATCATTAATCTGTTTAAAGATTGGGATGTTTGAATAATCTTCAATGTCCAACTGATTATCACTAGTCAACTGATTTGATAGAGATATATTTACATCATTAAACCTATCATAGTATTTGTTTTCCACTTCATCAATAAAGTACTCTATTTCCTGAGATGAACCATTTAAATCGTTTTGCTCAACATAAAGAGTGGTTCCGCCACCACCGGGTGTATATCCACAATCCAAAGCAACAAGTGTTGTTGTTTGTGAATTCAAATTGCTTACATTATAATAATCCATATCATTTAGAAATCTATAATATAAAATCCCAGTTGGCATTCTATATCTCCACAAGCTTGAAGAGGCTAAATCGCCATTTGCTCTATATGGACCAGTCCTAAAGCTAAGCCATTTATTATCATAGGCTCTATCGCCATTTGCTTGATTTCCAATAGTCGCACCGACGAACTTAAAACCATAAAAATTATTTGTCAATTCATTTTTGATAATTCTAGTATTCCTTGAATTACCGTCAAATTGAATTCCAAAGCCTCGATGATTGACATAATTTTGGCACAATACTGTACTAGGAGAGGATATTACATAAATACCTGTTAAACGTGCAGCTTTTGTTTCATTGCTTATTGCTTGAGGACATGATATGACATTTTGTTCAATATTTGCATTCCTGCAATTTTCCACCCTAATTCCGCACCGCTTGGTGCTTTCAGTCGTAACGTTAATAGAAGGGCTGTAATTGATTGTATTTCCAAAAATAAATGGATAATGTTTTCCATAAAACAAATCAGTCCAGCCCTCTATATTACTTATTGCAATTCCTGTCAAAAATTTACCATTATTTAGTGAATTATGCATTACATTTCCTCTTATGTTTGCTGCATTAATTTTTGTAAGTACTACATTGCCAACGACAATATTATACTGGGTTTCGTTAGCTCCATCAACATTATTGTAAAAATGATTATTATCAATATTTAATGTCGTGTATGGTATATTCATTACAGAGAGACCAAAAATTCCAGGATTTGTAATAGTACAGTTAGCAATATTTAGAGTTCTATAAGCAATATCCATAAATAGAGTCCCAAATCTCATAATATTTGTTGGACTGTTAAAAGCATTTCTATAAACATTGACATTAAAATCATTTTTGGCAAAAATACCAACTGCACAATCTGTAAAAATATTAGAATAAATGGTATTTGTTGACGAATTCCCAACATTAATTGTATTACCACTCACATTACCATTTAACGCATAAACACCATATCCGTTACTGGGTATGATAAAAAAACCAGATGTCATAGGCATTGGTCCAAAACTATTATTATATAAAGTAACATTTGAGTTTTCAATGTAAACACCATAGTCTAGATGTTTAAATACGTTTTGGTTAGTTGTGCTGGCAGTGTTACCAATTTGGATACTATTGACACTGGATATTTTAATGCCAGTTTCTCCTCTACGATTAGAATAGGGAGGTAGCAAATTCATTGGAGTATCAAGTCCATTTGTAGACATAAAAGTACATTTTGACACCATCCCTCTATGCATACCTGAATATGTTTGAACATTAATGCCATTTAAATTACAATTGAATATTGTATTAAAAACAGTAAATCTCGAACCATTTTCAGAGCGAATTCCATTAACAGCATTCCAAATTTGCGAGCTGCCATATGCTGTTCCATTTACTGTAATCCTAGAGCCTGGCTCAACGATAATCCCCTCCCACATATAACCACATAGTGCACTAAAAGAACAATTATTAAAAGTAATTTTAGCATTGTTGTTAATTAATATTTTTGCTTCTGGACCAGTAAAAAAACCAATATTGTCGTAAGTATTTGTTCCTTGAAACGTTACTTCGCCATTTATAAAATATGATAAATTCGTTAATGGTTCAGAAATTACTTGGTCGTATAATATGAGATCTATGTTAGCAGGATCCTCTCTCCAACAGCATTTCCATATTTGTATTGTATCCACATTAACACAACCATTGTTTGAAGTAATGATTAGTAGAGCTGGATTTTGACCAAAATTCTGTGTATTCCATGTAATATTTTGGGTGGTTCCCGTATTCGGATATGGGATGCTCCCGTGATTTGCAGGATATATTGTCCAAGTATAATTCGTTCCTTGTTGTGGGTTGGTAATGGTATAAGTAGATGTGCCTGCACATGTGTGTCTGTGTCCTGTAATATTCACATTATTGGGTAAAGGATTTACTTGTATTTGTTTAACAATAGTTTGCGTCCCGAGCGAACTATTAATAGTTAGTGCAACATTATAATTGCCAGAAGAAGAATATGCATGTGATGCCGGCAACCCACTACTAGCTGTGCCATCGCCCCAGTCAACAGCATAAGTAGCTCCTTGGACAGGATCTTCACACCAAGTTATACTATTAGTGCTAATCGTAACATTTTGATTTAAACAAACTTGCGTTCGTAATGCAAAATCGGTTACATTTTTTACATTAATATTATAATAATAATTGGCTTCTCCCTCACATTCATCTAGTATTTTAACATGAAGAGTTCCAAGACCAATAGTGCTAGGTCCAAAACAATATGAATACTGCTGTTGTGGTAGCTCACCATCACCACTTTGTATTAATGAATCATTCCAATAAATATAATAGTATGCGTAAAAATTTATATTCTCAATATTCACACATATTTGATCCCCCGAACATATATCATTGGTATTTATTGAAACATCAATAATATCTTCAATATCTGAATACTTGTCAACTTGGAGTTTATACCATCCAAATTCTTCTGTTATCCATGGTAAATATTCGATAATTTTCAAATAATAAACCCCACTTGAAGGGTATTCATAACAACTTTCTCCTGGAATAATTGAATTCAAATTTGTGTCTTCAAATGTAAATAAATATTGAAAATTTTCATCATATACTTCAACATCCGTATTTTGAATATAGACATTGCAGTTTTCAATCATCTTATAAACGCAATCACATCTTCCCATAACTGGAAGTTCTCTAACAATTTGCGGGTTCTGTGGATTAAAAACATGACCGTCAAAAAGCCATCCTATGGAATTTTCTTCATCTACAAAAGTTATACTATCACCTATATGATGAACCCATTCATAGGTAAATCCACACGATTCAACTCTTTCCTGAGCCTTTAGTGTGAACATGGTAAATAAAATAAAATCATTAAAAAACCACACTTCCTTCTTCCACTAAACGTGTGTGTGTGTGTGTGTGTGTGTGTGTGTGTACGCACCACTCGAACTTAACACAGCTCGGCCTGAAGGAGCCATGCTTGTACTTTCTAAACTGTAGAAATTTTTCATAAATCATAAATTTAGTTAATTTTTTTTACATGACAAATATAAGCATATCATAATCAAAAGTCAAGTGTTTTTAAAATAAATTAACATATAAAAACAGCTTACCTAAAAAAAACAAATCCATACTAAATAATTATTAAAATTTAGCCATCATCACTTCAAATTCTCTCTCAAAAAGATGCTCACGGTAGCGCCTTTTCCATCTGGATTGTTTTGAATTTCTACTTTTCCAAAATGAGCTTCAACAATCATATTTAGCAAACGTAAGCTCAAACCAAAACCTTGCTGATGATGGTCGATTTGTGCAACTGAAAAAGCGGTAAAAAAGCTTTCCATAGATGACTCATCAAACCCACAGCCCTCATCTTTAATTCTGAAAACAATAAATGAATCTATTTTTTCGGCAATGATATATACAGAACCTCCATATTCAGAGTACTTTACCGCATTGTTGACTACAATATCAAAACTCTTTTCTATCAAAAAATATTCGCCCATAAATGACAAGTTCGAAACCTCAAGGGTATTGTAGACTTTAATGTCTTTTTCGGCGATAAAACTTGCATTTTTTTGCAATATGTTATCCATCAAATCCTTGGCTATAATTCTATTCCAATTCAACTGTTTATTTACCGAAGCACTCATGGTTGTAATTAGCAAGGCCAACTCCGAAAACTCAATCAATCGACGCATAGAATCTTCAATACGGATAAAGTAATTATTGTATTTTTCATCTACCAATTTCAATTTCAATACATCCAACAACAAAGTAATATTATTTAATGGTGTTCTTAGTTCGTGACTGATAAGTTGCAAAAAATCATTTTTAGCATCATCGAGTTTCATTAATTTATTATTGGCTTTTCTTAATTCTTCGGTTCGCGTATCAACCATTCCTTCGAGGCGATTATTAACTTGTTGAAGCATTCGTTTTTGATTTCGAAGTTCGATGTGAGTTTTCACTCTGGCAATCAATTCATGGGAGTTAAAAGGCTTGGTGATGTAATCGACACCGCCCATCTGAAAACCTTTCAAAATACTATCTTGATCGGTTCGAGCAGAAATAAAAATAATTGGAACTTCACTAACATCATTTATCCCTTTAAGCTCATGGCACAATGTAAAACCGTCCATATCAGGCATCATTATATCGAGCAATATTAAATCGTATTGATTGGATTTAACCAACCTTAGAGCTTCCATTGCCGATGTTGCATATGACAAATGATATTTCAAATCGGATAAAAAACCTCCCAAAACCTGAATATTTTGGGGAATATCATCAACTAATAAAATTTTAGGAATATAATCCTTCATACAAAAATAATTTAAAACAATTCTAGTACATTCTTTTTAACATCAGGATAGCGTTTTAATAATTCTGGGATTTTTTCGATATCGAACATTTTTACAGCCAAAGCTAATTTTTGTGCATAATCTTTCAAAATAACAATCCTTTTCTCCTCGGCAAACTCAAGTAAACTATTCGAAAATTCAGCCATATCATTAATAGCATTGGTCGAACTTGCTTTTTCCCATAAGGGATCGGCTTGCAAATCAAAAAATTCATTGTACCCAAAATCAAGATTCATAGATGTTGAGGTGTTATTAATAGACAATTCTTTTTGCAAAAAGACGTCTGCTGGTTTAATATCTTTCAATCGGCGAACTGCATCAACAATCGCAAACCTAGACTTGCAATAGCAACGAACATGAGTCAATTGTGAAGTCTTGTAGGAAGACAGTTGAGACACAAAAACAATTATTTTTCCAGAAAAACTCAAGAAAAACTCATCTTTACTACTGCTATAAAACAGGTCCTCATCCACCAGCAATAGAGCATTTTCGGGTATTACTCCAATTTCATCCACCGAAGAGAACACTAAACAATCGCAGACGAGCTGATTTTGCAACACAATTTCGGACAATAATATAGAATCTTCTTCCGAAAAAGCCAATAAAATACAAGTGGTAAAATAAGCAGAGGGATTTTTCTCTTTCGTATCGACAACTTGAACATCGGGCAAGGATACAGTAAAACAAGTTTCTTGGTTCAATTTACTTTCCACTGTTATGCTGCCTTTCATCAACTCTACAATCTTTTTCGTAATATCGAGTCCCAATCCGCTTCCACCGAGTTTGAATTGCTTATTGTTTTTTAACTGCACAAAAGGATCCCAAATCAAATCTACCTCTTCTTTGGGAATACCGGGACCTGTATCCTTAAATTTAATAATCAAATTGCATTTACCAGAAAGCACTTCAGAGGTCATTACTTCGAGGCGGATGTATCCTTTTTCGGCAAACTTCACAGCGTTGGAGAGTAGATTCAAAAACACCTGCTTAAATCGCAATCCATCGATCTGGATAAATTTTGGCAAGGCCGGATCGACTACAAAATTGAGTTTCAAGCCTTTGGAATTGGCAAGCGACATAAAGGCTACAAACAAATCATTCAACAATACGTCCATATCAAGACGTTCGCTATTCAGTTTTAATTTTCCAGAATCAATTTTTGACAAGTCTAAAACATTGTTTATCAAGCTCAGCAAAGTGCCTCCATTTTTCTTAATAGCCTCTATAAATTGTCGTTGTTCCTCATCCATTTTCTTTTTACTCAAAATTTCGGCAATCCCGACAATAGCATTTAATGGTGTACGTATTTCGTGGCTAATATTGTCCAAAAATTCTTGTTTCATTTTGGAAATCCCTTCGGCTACCTCCTTGCTTCTTCTGAGCTCTTCGTTCAATTTTGGCAAAGCAATATCGCGAAGCACGCCTGAATAGGCTATAAGTTGGTGGTTTTTATCAAAAACGGGATATCCTTGCATTTCAACGGCTACGATGTGTCCCATTTTGTGAATCATGGGCACATCATAAAAAGAGAACATTTCTGGATTCTTTGTATTAAGTTCTACAAATTGCTGAAAATGGTCACGATAAACTTCATGAATAATAGACGAAAACGAGACATTCATTAGTTCATCGGGAAGATAACCAAGCAATTGTTTGGATTTGGAACTGACAAACATAAAATTCAGATTTCTACAAACCCTCCAAACCATATCGTCGGTAGCTTCAACCAGTAAACGATACGATTCGTTGCTTTCAAAATGTCTTTGTTCGGTCAAAATACGATGAACGGCCGAGCCCGTTTCACGAACAATCAAGAGTTCAACACCCGACATCAACCACTTCAATTTCTCATCCGATAAGTCGATGAAAGCAACAAATCCCAAAACTTGGTTTTTCGACAACAAAGGAAGGATGTCTAATCTTCTTTTTTTATCATTCAAAAGAATGTTGTAACTCAAAAACGAAAATTCATTTATGCTAAGCACAGTATGAAAGTGCTTTTTTATTTCGAAAAAACGAAGTGGATTTAATATAAAATCCAGAAAATCAAGCTGCTCTTGTTCCGATAAGGAAGAGTAAATAAGATTTTGAAATTTGTTATTTTCGTCTAACAACACACCCGAAAAACCCAAATCATGTTGAAAAGATTGAAAAATATCATGCAAGTTTTTCAGCAAACTCTCATTGCTTGTTGCTTTATTACAAACTGCAATAATTTGATTTAAGAATGCTTTTTGTTGAATATTTTTTTCCAAATCTTCGATTGCAGTGACATAATCCGTAACATTTGCAATAACGCAAATTACTGAATTAACGAACCCGGCAGCATCTACTTCGGGAATTACTCTCAGGTTGTAGACACGAACCTTGTTTCCAAACATCACTTTTATGTCTTTGGCTACTTCCTTCTCTTCGATTAATGCACTTAAGCAACTTTCATAAAGAGATTTGGCCGCAATTTGATCAGAGATAAAAAGATTTGGTTTTTTCCCAATGACATCTTCTATTTTTATTTGGAACTGTTTTTCAACGGCTCTATTCGCATACGTACAAGAGATAGTTTTATCAAAACGAATCAACATATTCGGAGAAGTTTCGGCAATAGCAATGTATTGATTTTCACGAATTGCACTTAAGTTGTCTGCCTGAACATGTTCTGTAACATCACGAATAACATAAAGATTCATCCGTTTTTGATTGGGGTCGGTAAAGTCGGCTGGACTCATCAAAACATTCAGCTTTTCGCCATTCATTTTCTTTAAAACGGCACGGATATCTTTTTCTTCGGGTTTACTTAAATAGGATTCGTCGCGCTGTATCAGAGCATCAAAATGCAAGTGTTTTAAATCAGACATGGAATATCCGACAATTTCAATAAGAGTTTTATTAACATCCAAAATCATATTCGACTCATCTGTAATCAACATCATTACAGGAGATTCGTCAAATAGTTTTTTGAAATACATTTCACTTTTCCTATTTTTCTCTTGTAGTTTTTTTTCCTGCGTAATGTCACGCATAATAGAAACGTAGCCTAATAAACGATACTTTTCATCCAGTAGCAAACGGGTACGAACATATGTTGTCCTTAAAATCCCATCTTTAGAAATAAAATCCATTTCATAATCTATCTCGTCCAAAATTCCGCTTTCACCCTTGATGGTATTAAATTGCAAAAACGAGGGCAGAGAGTTTAGTTTTTGAATTGATTTTTCTGTCAAATATTTATTTATTGGCATTTTCATAACCTCATCAACATCATATCCAATAAAACGCTGAATAGAATCCGAAATAAATGACAAGTTTAACTTCTCGTCAAAAACAAAAACAATGTCATTTAAAGAATTTAAAATAGATCCATAATAATGCCGATTGGTAATCACTTCGGCTTCAAGCTCATGAATCCTCGAAACATCTTTTGAAACACCCTCAATACGAAGCAAATAGCTGCCATCGAAAACCACTTCTGCCCAACAGAGATAATTTATCTTTCTTCCATCTTTATGCACATACTCCAGCTCTTCGAAAATTGTTTGACTGGTTTCAACTTCTTCATTTACATTACTTAGAATCAACTTCAATTGTTTCTGAATAATTTTTTGTGAATTTGACGAAAGTAACTCCAGATAAGACATTCCAACGACTTCGGAAGGAGCATATCCTAGCAAAAAGAAAACAGATTCGCTTACAAATTCAAATTTCATATCCAAATCAATACTCCACAAAAATTCATTCAAATTGGGGGCTGCTTTATGATAGCGATTCAAAAATTTGAGCAAGTGAAGATTCTCTTGATGCAAAGCAGAAATATCTCTAATAGACAAACAACAGCATTCTCTTTGTCCGAAATTAATGATGGAAGCACTCATACTTAAGCTCACTTTTTTGGCTTCAGCAATACTTAATTCTATAAGATAATCTTTTACAAATCCTCTTTGTTTCAACTCTTCTTTAATATTGATCAAACTATTTTCGGAGCGTACCAAAGTTAAATCAGAAATTTTCTTCTCCACAATATCAACCACTTCTATATTGAAATATTGTAAAAAAGATTCATTCACATCAAAAATTATTTCCGTATGCAAATCGAAGATTAAAGTCATTTCTGGATGATGATAAAAAGTTGCGCTAAACTTCTGATCGGATTCTTGCAAACTACCCAAAACCAGTTCTCGCTGGCTCATCTCAAAAATGCTCTCATCCATCCGCCTCTTAATCTCTTTTTGCAGCTGAGCATTTTTCTCAATTAGCTTTTTATTGTAAAAACCAATCTGTTCATTCTTTTCAACCAACTCTCTTTTTGCTCGAATAAAATATCGTAATGCAATAACACCAATAAGAAAAACAGCCAAAAAAAGTAGAAAAATAAATAAATTTAGAATTTTAATTATAAAACTACTGCGGTCGATCTGACGGATTAAATCCAGCTGTTTCCCTGCTCCACTGGCACTTGCAGATAAAAAAAATGAAAACGATTGAGTTGTTTGCTCGCTTGATTGAACGATAAATAAATTCTTATCACTTTGGGAATTATCAAAACAACTCCCTGATTTTAATATAAATAAGAAAATAAATATAAGAATTTTCATCATTTCATGGAGTATCTCTAAAAATCAAATTTACAGATTTATTTAACACATCACTCAAACATACAACATTTTAAAGCTAAAAATAATAATTTCACAAAAAAATAAGTATTTTTGTTCAAATGTACAAACAGATGAACCTTCACAATCTATTCATAAACCTTTCAAAAAGAAACAATTCCCTTTTTGTGATGGTCCTGTTTTTTCTTTTTCTTTTACATCCTTTTCAAAGCCTTTTTTGTCAAGAAAAAGACAATTCATTCTCTCACAAAATAAGCTTTGATTCTTCTGATTTTATTTTCAAAACAGAAAATAAAAGCACCACTATCCGGCTAAAAAACGTCCATCAAAACCATCTCGAAGGCACTCCTTCGCTACCAGTTTTATATCATGCTATTTATGTGCCACCCAATCATCACTTTTCAATTCGCTCTGTCAGTCGCAAATCCAGCCTAAAAAAAGGACTTTTGCTCTCCAAATCTATACCTCAACATATTGATACAGAAGGCATCCACCAGAAAACTTACAAGGAACTTCAAGATTATCCCAAAACGGATGAATGGTTTCCTGCTGAAATTGCTCAAAAACAACACATTATAGAATTTCGAGGTCACCAAATTTTGCTTTTGCAAATCAATCCCATTCAATACAATGCCTTCGGCAAAATAGCAAAAATCCATTCTGAGATTAGCTATACCATAAATTTCCAAAAAGATCAGCAAAAAAATAAGCAAAATATTGATAATCAAAGCAAAACTATTTCAAAAATAAAAAAATGGATTGTCAACCCACAACAACTTGAAAGTTTTTCAAGTTCAAAAAGCTCAAATCTTGTCCCATATCTCATTGTTACTCATCCCAACTACATTCAAGCTGCCGATAGCCTTGCATTATGGAAAAGAGAATGCGGTTATTCGGTGCAAATTTTATCTCAACCCAACTGGACGGCTTGGCAGATAAAAGACAGCATTTCGCTACGCTATCAATCAGTTGCCAGCCTTGATTATGTTTGCTTTTTGGGCGACCATAATTTAGTCCCAGGATTTGAAATTATTGCTCCCGACCCACTTCCTGCAACTTTTGCCAGCGATTTGCTGCATGTATGCATGGGTGGACCTACCGACTTTTTTCCTGATATCGCTTATGGCAGAATCAGCGTTTCGAGTTCAACAGAAGCCAACAATGTAATTCGCAAACTTATTCGCTACGAAAGAAATCCTACTCAAAACTCCGAATTTTACCAAAAAGCAGCCCATTGCACCTACTTTCAGGACGATGATTTAGACGGCTTCGACGACCGACGCTTTGTGCAGACTTCAGAAGATATCCGAAACTATCTGAGCAGCCATTTTGGACTCAGTATCGACCGCATTTATGAAACGCCAGCGGAAGTCAATCCTCAAAACTGGAACAATGGCATTTACGCTGCCGGAGAAGCACTTCCGCCAGATTTATTGCGTCCCATTTTCGAATGGAGCGGAAATACTTCGGATATGCTAAGTGCGATGAATTATGGAAGAATGTATTTTTTTCATCGTGATCACGGATATTCCAATGCCATCGGATGGGCTCATCCACAAATGGTGAGCGATCAAATTCAATATATTTTCAATCTCAATTATCTGCCTTTGGTACTGAGTATCAATTGCCACAGCGGTGAATTTTACCAAACCGAATGCTTTGCCGAAAAAATGTTGCGAAGTTCTACCGGAGGAGCATTTGGCATTTTTGCACCAGCTTCATTTAGCTACAGTGGCTACAACGACGCATTCTCGATGGGAATTATAGATGGGTTTTGGAACAGTCCTGGATTGCCAGCTATTTTTACCGGAAGTGGCGGAACTGCTAATCCTGACCTAGACAACGCTTTGGCTCAAAACAAAGCCGGAGATGTGCTTATTCACGCGCTTATATATAAAACACTGCACTGGGGATTCAATCAACATTCCAACCAAGTAATGCACTTTTTCGGAGATCCAGCCGTCACTTTCTATAATTCTGAACCACAAGAAATTGAAGTTCAAATCAGCGATACCGTTTTTTGCAATAGTGGAAGCTATTTTATCCAAACACAAAACTGCATCGACTGTTACGCTTCCATCACCAAAAACCAAGAATGGATCAGCGGTGGAATCATCATAAATGATACTCTCAGCCTAAATTTCAACCCAAATTATGGCGAAAGTGCTATTCTAACCATCACCGGAAAAAACAAACGACCTCTTCGCCATCAACTTATTTGGCACTGCCAATCGGGAATTGAAGTTCCGGTTGCTGACTTTAGTATTTCAAACAGTTTTGCTTGCAACAATGCCATTCACTTTACAGACGAAAGTCAGCACCTTCCAGAAAGCCATTTTTGGGATTTTGGAGACGGAACTTTTTCCACCGAACAAAATCCAACTCATACTTATACAGAAAGTGGCATTTTTAGTATTAAACTTAAAGTTCAAAATCAATTGGGAAGCGATTCTATTACCAAAGAAAACCTCATCGTTTCGCACACACCAAGTTCTCCCATTTATTCTGACACGCTTCTTTGCCAAGCAGGAATGCTCACTCTTTCTGCTCAAGCTTCACAAACCATTTATTGGTTGGATGAATTTCAAAACATCCTTGATAGCGGCAACACGCTGATTGTTAATAACATAAGCCAAAATACAGAATTCTATCCCAAAACTAAAAACTTATTTTCGGGCAATTCTCTCGGGAAACCCGATAAGAGCGGTAATGGCGGTTTTATCCATACCAACAAAAAACACTATTTGGTTTTTCAAAGCTTTGAAGATGTCGTTTTAGAATCGGTCAATGTATATAGCAATGCAAGTGGTAACAAAACAATTGAATTGCACGATTCGATTGGAAATCTATTAAGTTCAAAAATTCATAATTTCACCGTTGGAATGAATCAAATCCAGCTTGATTTCAATGTTCCCAAGAACAAACGATATCGACTTTGTGGACCCACTTTTGCAAAATTCTTTGCCAATACAGATTCTGTAAATTATCCATACCAAATTGATGATATTATCAGCATTGATAGCAGTTCTGCCGACAATCCACTATCGGTTTACTACTATTTTTACAACTGGAAAATCGGAAGATATTGTTACAGCATGAATAAAGCTTTGAGCGTTGAAATTCTTGATCTAAATCCAAACATTACCCCTTCGGGAACATTGATGCTATGTCCTGACATTGAAGAAATAAACATTCAAACTTTATCTGGAGAAGAAGCACTTTGGCAAGACTCTAGTTTTTCGCAAAATCATGTAACAACTGCTCCCGGAACATTTTATGCCCAGCAGCAGTATCTTCATTGCACACTAAATAGCGATACTTTGCATCTGGTTCCATTCGAAATAATGCAAGGTGAAATCGAAGCAAATTGCACCCATCAAAACTGCACCTTTAGCTTTAATGGCAAT
>Ga0265295_1006361_pt1 | contig 14355 bp, 17 predicted proteins | sample Munlansysbiofilm_FD_192503 | JGI IMG/M metagenome (GOLD analysis project Ga0265295, IMG submission 192503) | Leachate microbial communities from a municipal landfill in Southern Ontario, Canada - Methane capture system biofilm | ecosystem: Engineered > Solid waste > Landfill > Unclassified ... | reverse complement strand
TTTGAAGATAGACTAGTAAGCCTAAATGAAGTAGCGATAGAACAGTTACAGTTACTGTTGAAGTATGAAACTAAAAAGTTAGGAAAATAACTTGATTCAAAATTTAACATCCAAAATCCAAAATTTGAGACAGCACAACGGGTTTATGAAATACTTCAAAAACACTTCATGGCTTTTTGGAGAGAAAATACTACGAATGGTAGTAGGTCTTTTTGTAGGTATTTGGGTAGCAAGATACTTAGGACCTGAGCAGTTTGGACTTTTTTCATATGCTCAAAGTTTTGTAGGACTTTTTACAGCTATTGCAACACTTGGACTAGATGGAATAGTTGTGCGAGAGCTTGTAAAAGATGAAAGCCGTAGAGATGAGTTAATAGGAACAGCTTTTTATCTTAAACTCATAGGTGCTATTGCAGTGTTAATAGTTTTAGCTGTAGCTATTCAATTTACTTCAAATGACCACTATACAAATGTATTAGTATTTATAATAGCAAGTGCAACTATATTTCAAGCATTTAATGTAGTAGATATGTATTTTCAAGCAAAAGTTTTATCAAAATATGTAGTATATGCAAATGTTATATCTCTTTTTGTAAGTAGTATTGTAAAAGTAGTGTTAATCTTAAATGATGCCCCACTTATAGCTTTTGCATGGGCTACTTTGTTTGATAGTTTTGTTTTGGCTCTTGGGTTTATTTATTACTACATAAAAAATAATTCAACATTTAACATTAAAAATTTAATATTCAAAAGAGAAACAGCTGTTTCTCTTTTGAAAGATAGTTGGCCACTCATCTTAAGCGGCGGGATTCTTATGATTCAAGCTAGAATAGATCAAGTCATGATTCAAGAGTTTCGTGGAAGTGTAGAGGTTGGATATTACAGCGTTGCAATGAGACTTATCGAAGCGATGGCTTTCATGCCTATGCTTATCAAAAATTCACTTTTCCCTGCTATCCAAAGTGCAAAAAAGCATTCTGAAAAGCTTTATATAAACAGGTTATTAAATTTTTACAGATTAAACTTTTTGCTTTTTTTGGTATTTGCTATCCCTATATTCTTATTTGCAGAGGAGATTGTTGTTTTACTTTTTGGCGAAGTTTATCAGCCTGCAGGAGTACTTCTTGCTTTTCTAGCAATAAGACTATTTTTTGCAAATATGGGTGTGGCAAGAGGGGCTTATATTTTAAGTGAAAACATGATGAAGTTTTCGATGATAACTATGGCTATAGGTACTGTAGTAAATGTTTTATTAAATTACCTATGGATACCAGAATACGGAGCAAAAGGAGCTATTATAGCGACAATAGTATCTTTCGCAGTTACGATTTATGTTGTAGATATTTTCTATACAAAAGCACGACTGAATGTATTTTTGCAAGTTAAAAGCATATTTACATTTTATAAATTAAATTTAAGGAGTTAGAAATGGGTTTGATTAATTTTGGAGTACCCCAAAAAGAAACGGAGTTTTTGAAAAAAAGCTTAGGGCTTGATGTGTTTGTGGAAGGTGGTACTTTTAAAGGTGGTACTGCTAAAAAAATGAGTGAGACTTTTAGAAGAGTTTATACTATTGAGAAGTCTGATGTAATGTTTGATATTGCAAAAGAAAATCTAAAAGATGTTTCAAATGTAACTATGCTAAAAGGTGATACAAGGGAACATCTCACACAAATTTTAGAAAACAATGACAATATTTTATTTTGGCTAGATGCTCACTGGAGCGGTGGTGATACTTATGGAGAAGAGGATGAATGTCCTTTGATTGAAGAACTTGAAATAATATTCGATTACCCTGGTAAGAATTATATAATTTTAATAGATGATGCAAGGTTATTTTTAGCACCTCCACCATATCCACATAAAATCGAAAATTGGCCATCATTAAAAAAAATTATGAATGTTTTACCAGTAAATAAAGAGGTCACTGTATTTGAAGATGTTATATACATCTATAATTTAAATGAGAATAATAATATTAAAACGTTTCTTCAAGAAGAAGTAACAGATCGTTGGAAACGATATGGCAAAGATAATAAAGCTAGTTTCATGAAAGGTCTGAAAACAATGATGCGAGGACTTATGAATGGAAAGATTGCTTAATCTAGCAAATATTAAATAAAAGGAAACAACTAAAATGTACACGCAATCATCAATGATTAAAAGAAAATTACGAGGCTTGGCATGGAAAGTTTTCAATAAGATTGAAAACAATGGAAATGCTAGATTTGAAGAGAATGGTGAAAAAGTTTTTATAGAAAATCTATTTAAAATATTGAAAGCTAATGGGGGGGGGGAAGATAGTGTTTGATATTGGTGCAAATGTTGGGGAGTACTCTTCTATGTTACTTGAACATTCTCTAAAAAATGGTGTTGAGCTTGAGCTTCATTTATTTGAACCAACAAAAAGTTGTTTTGAAACTATTTCTAAAAAATTCAACTCTAAACACAATGTAACCCTTAATAATTTTGGTGTATCAGACTCAAATGCTATAGCACAAATATTTTATGACAAAGAGCAAAGCGGGCTAGCTTCACTTTATCAAAGAAACTTGGATAGTTACAACCTCCAACTCAATCAAAGCGAAGAGATTACACTTAAAAGAATAGATGAGTACATTGAAGAAAAAAATATAGAGCATATTGATTTCATTAAGATAGATATAGAGGGGCATGAGCTAAAAGCTTTTGATGGCTTTGGTAGTTATCTTAATAGTGACTTTATAGATTACATTCAGTTTGAATATGGTGGAGCAAATCTTGACTCGCATTCTAGCTTAATGGAGATATATAAGTTTTTTGAAGAAAAAGGCTTTTGTGTTGCAAAGATGATGCCAAATGGTTTGGAAGTTAGAAAGTATAGTCCATTTATGGATAATTTTATGTACTCAAACTATGTGGCTGTATCAAATAAGGTTTTGAACAAATGATTCTTTTTTTATCCGATGGCAGACTAGGTAATCAGCTTTTTCAATATGCTTTTTTAAATAGTATTGCCAAAAAAGATGAAAAGATTATCACTGTAAATATGGAGCAGTTTGTAGAAAAAATTGATATAAAAAATCAAAACTTTGTACATAAAAAGCTAGGAAAATATCCTTTGTTTTTTACTAAAAGAGTGCTGAAACCATATATATTAAAAGCCTTAGTAAAATCAAAACTCATAGGCTACATCAAACAAGAGAGAAGTGAAACATCTGCTTTGCCATCTTTTACTAGAATTAAAGGAATTTTCTCAATAACTCTTGTAGAAACAAACTTTTTTCAATCAGAAGAGTTTTTCGATAAAAGTAAAGTCGATTTTAGTATAAAAGAAAAATATATTCGAGAAGCCAAAGAGTTTTTAACTCAAGTTCCAAAAGATAGTACAAAAATATTTGTTCATATAAGGCGAGGAGATTATATTTTTGAATCCTATTTAGGAGTGCAAGGAATAGATTTGCCAAAAAGCTATTTTAAAGAGGCTATGAGCAAAATTAGTGAAAATATTAATAATCCTTTTTTTGTATTTTTGTCTGATGATAGTAGCTATGTGGAATGTTGTTTTGAAAATATAAAAAATAAAATCATTTCAAAAAATAGTATGGGTACAGATTTGGCAATAATGAGTTTGTGTCAATATGGAATAGTTTCAAATAGTAGTTTTTCCTGGTGGGGAGCATATATGATGAAAGATAAAAAGAGAGTAATTTTTCCAAAATATTGGTATGGATGGAAACATAAGATAGAATCGCATATAAATATTCAACCTAGATGGGCCGAAGTGATTGAAGTATAAAACCTTATACAAGTGACTGAAATTTCAATCTAAACGTAGATATAAAAGTCGAAATAAGAACGAAGGCAAGTTCAAGTCTTGCGGTTAGTATATGAAAATCCAAAAGAAGCAAAGCAAGGAGGCTTATATGGTAAATTTAAAATTTCAAGTTAAGTTTTTGAGTCCTATGGGATTTAAAAGGTAAAAACTAAAATGTACCCATTTAACACACTATCACCAAATGAGTTTGAAAATCTTGCTGCTGATTTAGTAGGAGCTATTCAAAATAGATATTTTCAAAGATTTGCAGAAGGACCAGATAGTGGAATAGATGGTTTAGTAGATAAAGATAAATGGATTATTCAAGCAAAAAGATATAAAAATACTTCGGATTTATTAAGTAAAATAAAATCAGAAAAACAAAAACTAGATAAACTAAAACCAAAAAGATATTTTCTAGTAACTTCTTGCTCTTTAACACCAAAAAATAAAACAGATATACAAAAATCACTTACTCCACACATAATTAGCACAGATGATATTTTGGCTTTAGATGATTTAGATAGTTTAATCAAAGATTATCCAAAGATATTAAGAAAGTATCATAAGCTTTGGTTGGAAAGTACAGAAGAGTTAGAATTTATTTTAAATCAAGAGTTTTATAATAGAAGCTCAATAGCACTTGAAAAAATAAAAGAAAATATAAAACTTTTTGTACCATTTGAAAATATTGAATATATAAATAAAAAGCTAGAAGAATATAGTTTTTTATTTATATTGGGAAATGCAGGAAGCGGTAAGACATTTTTAGCAGAGTATTTGGCATTTTATTATTTTATAGATGATTATGAACTACACTATCTTACAGATAGAAATTTAAATAGTGCATTAAGGCTAATTCAAAAAGGAAAAAAACAAGTTTTTATTTTGGATGATTTTTTGGGTGCTAATTTTTTAAATAGTGAAAATATTATATCTGTATCAAAAGATTTAAAAACTCTTTTGGATATTGCTAAAAGAAGTGAAAATAATTTGAAACTAATTTTTACTTCAAGAGACTATATACTTTCTCAATTTTTAAATCAATTAGATGAACATATCTTAAAAAGTAACATCTCAAATGGTTTTATATCTACAGATATAAAAAATCCGAAATTTAGAGCAAATTTACTTTATAACTACCTTGAAAATTTTCAAATAGATGAAAGTATCAAAAAAGAGTTTGCAGAAAGTGAAATATTTTTTAATATCATAAAACACCCAAATTTCAATCCTAGACTACTCAAAAATATTTTTAGTGAGTTAAATGACAAAAAAGGTGATATAAAAACTTTTTTTATATATAGACTAAATAATCCAAATCTATTTTTTCAAGCGACTTTTTTAAGATTAAGTAAAGAGGCTCAAACCCTTATATATGCTATTTGTTTGGAAGAGAACTATATTTGTAGTGAAGATTTAAGAGAAGAGTTTAATAATTTATATTCTAAATTAAACAATACAATACCTAGTCCATTTTTCTTTGATAATGCAGTTGATGAACTTGAGCCAAATTTTATTATCTCAAAGAACAATGCAGGAGATATTTGGTTTAGAATTGAAAATGGAAGTATTAGAGATTTTATTTTAAAATCTATTCAAAAAACAACTCCTCTTTTGATTGCTATTATTGAAACCGTTCAGTTTTTTGAATTTTGTATAGAAGTTTTTGATTTACATGAAAATGATAATAGAGCAATAAAAACAACAAAAGAGCAACAACAAATACTTATAGAAAAATCTATTAAACTTTTAGAAAATCCAATATATGATTTAAGACAAAGTGAGATTTTGGATAAAGATTGCAAAGAAGTATGGACAAAAAATAGAGCAAAAATAGGTGAAAGTATAACTAAGATATGCAATAGAGTAAAAAGTGATAAGATTTTATTTCAATATCTAGCAAAACTTTTAGAAGAAAAATATAAACATAATGAGCAAATTTATAGACAAATCATAACAACTGGAAATTTACCAACTCTTTTTTCTTTAATTGAATATTTTTCAAAATCTTTAAAAGAAACTTTATACAAAATCTCTTTGGAAAACTTTTTAAATAGTGAAGATGTAAAAGCAGTTGCAATTGAGTATAAAAAAAATAAAGATTTTAAAAATATATTTGATAAAGATAAAAAAAGAATTATAAAAAATATGGAAAAATGCTGTGAAGATGAGATAAATAGAGCAGTTGATGAATATCATATTCAAGCTATAGCAGAAGATTTATATATTATAGAAGATATATTTCCAAGTTTTAATTCTTTAAAATATTTATATCAAGAAAAGTTAGACAATATTTTTAATGATAATTTTGAAGAAAAATCATATTCAGAAAATTCTAATGAATATTGGAATACAGATATAATAAAAGATGAAAATGATGAGTTTATAAGAAAAGTAGAGTTTGATAAAGAGTATGTTTTTAAGATTTTTGATGAGATAAGATCTTGAAAAATAAATTTAAAAATCATAATTCAAAGTATCAATTAGATAAAATCATCTTCTTTAAAATAAATAGAGGTAAAAATGATTAGATTAAAAAAAATCAAGATAAATAATTTCAAATCATTAGTAAATTTTGAAATAGAGTTTTAGAACTTTTATCTTAATTTAAGAAATATATTTAGAATAAATAATTAAAAAGGAAGCAAATTATAAAATGAAAATAGCAATAGCAGGAACAGGTTATGTAGGCTTATCAAACGGATTACTTCTAGCACAACATAATGAAGTCGTAGCATTGGACATCATCCCCGAAAAGGTAGAGATGCTTCAAAATAAAATATCTCCTATTGAAGATAAGGAGATAGAAGAGTATTTAAAAAAAGATAACATAAATTTTAAAGCTACTTTAGATAAGAATGAAGCTTATAAAGATGCTGATTTTATAATTATTGCAACTCCTACTGATTATGATGTAGAAACTAACTATTTCAACACAAAAAGTGTTGAAGCAGTTATAAAAGATGTGTTAGAGATAAATCCAAATGCAACAATGATTATAAAAAGTACAGTTCCAGTTGGATATACAGCAAAACTAAACGAACAATTAAAAATTCAACATCCAACATTAAACATTAACCTTATTTTCTCTCCAGAGTTTTTAAGAGAAGGAAAAGCTCTATATGATAATTTGTACCCTAGTAGAATAATTGTAGGTGAACAAAGTAAAAGAGCAGAAACTTTTGCAACTCTTTTATCACAAGGTGCTATTAAAAAAGATATTCCAATTTTATTTACAGATTCAACTGAAGCTGAAGCAATTAAACTATTTTCAAATACTTACCTTGCTATGAGAGTTGCATACTTTAATGAATTGGACTCTTACGCTCAAACTCATAACCTTGATACTAAACAGATAATTGATGGTGTAGGATTAGATCCACGAATTGGAACTCATTATAATAATCCAAGTTTTGGATATGGTGGATATTGTCTTCCAAAAGATACAAAACAACTTTTAGCAAACTATAGTGAAGTGCCAAGTAATTTAATAGAAGCTATTGTAAAATCTAACTCTACAAGAAAAGATTTTATAGCAGATTCAATAATCTCTAGAAATCCCAAAGTTGTAGGTATCTATAGACTTGTAATGAAAAGTGGAAGTGATAATTTTAGAAGTTCTGCAATACAAGGAATAATGAAAAGAGTAAAAGCAAAAGGTATAGAAGTAGTAGTATATGAGCCAGTATTAAATGAAGATAGTTTCTTTAATTCTAAAGTAATAAAAGATTTAGATGAGTTTAAAAAGATTTCAGATGTAATAGTAGCAAATAGATTAAGTGATATTTTGAAAGATGTAGAAGATAAGGTTTATACTAGAGATATTTTTGGTGAAGATTAAATAAAAAAGAGATAAATATAATGACACAAGAAAATAATTCAACATTCAACATTCAACATTCAACATTAGATCTCGCCCCAATAGTCCTATTTGTTTACAACAGACCAGACCACACAAGACAAACAGTTGAAGCGTTGCAAAAAAATGTACTAGCAGTTGGTAGTGAACTCTTTATTTATAGTGATGCAGCAAAAAATGAAAATGCAGAGCAAAAAGTAAATGAAGTACGAGAATATATCAAGTCTATTGATGGTTTTAAAAAAATAACTATCATTGAACGAGAAAAAAATTGGGGATTGGCAAATAGCATAATAGATGGAGTTACAAAAATTGTAAATGAATATGGAAAGATAATCGTCCTTGAAGATGATTTGGTCACAAGTCCTTATTTTTTGAAGTTTATGAATGAGGCTTTGGAGTTTTATAAGGATGAGGAAAAGGTTATGTCGATTAGTGGGTATACTTATCCTTTTAAAATGCCTAAAAATTACAAGGAAGATGTTTTTTTATTTTATAGGTCATCTTCATGGGGATGGGCAACTTGGAAGCATGAATGGAGTAATGTAGATTTTAGTATAACAAAAAAACATGAAATATTTCATAATAAGCAAATGCAAAAATCTTTTAATAAAGGTGGAAATGATTTATTTGCTATGTTAAAAATGCAAATGGAGGGTAAAATAAATTCATGGGCAATTCGATTTGCATTAAGTCATTCATTACAAAATAAATTTGGACTTTTCTCTATTAAAAGTTTAGCTCAAAATATTGGGCATGACGATTCTGGAACACATTGTGGTACTTCAGATGCTTGGAAAGTTGATATAGATGTAACCTTTTTGCCAAAATTAAATTCTATAGAATTAGATAATTTAATAGTAAAAAATCTACAAAAAAAACTTAATAAAACAAACTTTCAAATAATAAGGAAAATAATAAGGAAAATAATAAAATGAATTTTATACCAATTTCACAACCATCAATCACACAAAAAGAGATTGATTATGTAACAGATGCAGTTAGTTCTGGTTGGGTCTCTTCACTCGGCAAATATATAGATATGTTTGAGGAGAAGTTTGCAATATATTGTGGTACGAAGTATGCAGTGGCTACATCCAATGGAACTACGGCGCTCCATTTGGCTCTTGTAGCTTTGGGGATTACCGCTGACGATGAGGTGATTATCCCGGATCTTACATTTGTAGCTACTGGTAGCGCAATCAAATATATAGGTGCAAAAGTAGTGACTGTAGATATAGATGAAGACACTCTTTGCATAAGTCCTTATGCTATCAAAAAAGCTATCACTCCAAAGACAAAAGCTATCATCCCTGTACATCTTTATGGACATCCTGCAAATATGGAAGAGATAAATACAATAGCAAAAGAGCATAATCTTTTTGTGATTGAAGATGCAGCAGAAGCTCATGGAGCAGAGGTTAATGGCAAAAAAGTTGGTAGCTTAAGTCATGCAGGAGTATTTAGCTTTTATGGTAACAAAATCATCACATCAGGCGAGGGTGGTATGATAACAACAGATGATGAAGAACTATACAAAAAGATGAGATACTTAAGAGACCACGCAATGAGTAAAGAAAAAAGGTATTGGCATACCGAAGTTGGTTTTAACTACCGAATGACAAATCTTCAAGCAGCTCTAGGTGTGGCACAATTTGAGCGAATAGATGAGCTACTTGCAAAGAAAAAAGAGATATTTGAATGGTATCAAGATGGACTCAAAGATGTTAAAGGTATCAGACTCAATCATCAAGCACATTGGGCAAAAAATGTCTATTGGATGGTGTGTTTAGAATTGGATGGATATAGCGAATCTCAAAGAGATGAGTTTATACAAAAACTAAAAGCCAAAAATATCGATAGCAGACCATATTTTTATCCTGTGTCAGATATGTCAGTATATGACAATGCAAATACTCCAGTAACTCATAAAGTTTATCAAAGAGGTTTAAATTTACCTAGTTATTTTGATATTACAAAAGAGCAAGTTGAATATGTTTGCAATCAAATTAAGGAAATTTTATGATTAATAACATTTTGAAAAAATATATACAAAAATTTGATAAAAAAATTGTAGAAAAAGAAGATGCAATTAAATTTATGATTGGAAAGCAACTTTGTTTCTCTCAAAAACCCATTAATCCAAGCAGCTTATCGGATATAGAATTTAAAGTTTTTTCACAATGGGGAGAAGATGGAATAATTGAATATTTAGTTAATAAACTACCTATAAAAAATAAATTTTTTATAGAGTTTGGAGTAGAAAATTATAATGAATCAAATACGAGATTTTTAATGATGAATAGGAATTGGGGGGGGCGTAATTATTGATGGTTCAGAGCAAAATATAGAGTATGTTAAAAAAAGAGATTACTTTTGGAAATATGATTTGAATCCTATTGCTTCTTTTATAACAAAAGAGAACATTAATGATTTAATATCTAGTAAACTAAAAGAACTTAAAGTAGATAATGATATTGGCATACTTTCTGTTGATATTGATGGTGTTGATTATTGGGTACTAGATGAAATTACTTGTGTTGAACCATCAATAATTATTTGTGAATACAATTCGGTATTTAAAAATGAAATTCCTTTAACTATACCTTATGATGCAAAATTTGTGCGTCAAGATTACCATTTTAGTAATTTGTATTTTGGTGCGAATTTAAAAGCATTTGAAATACTTTTAAATAAAAGAGGTTATTTGTATATAGGAAGCAATAGTCAAAACTCTAATGCTTTTTTTTGTAAAAAAAGAACTTGTTGAAAAATATTTAGACAATTTACTCAAGTCTTTACCAAGTTTTGAGGTTTCTAAAATGAGAGAATCAAGAGCTGAGAATGGAGTATTAAGTTGCCTAAGGGGAGATGAAAGATTAAAGGAAATATCAAATTTAGAGCTTATGGATTTACAAAGTAATGAGATGATTAAGATAGGAAATCTAATTTGAAAAAGAAAGTCATTTTTTTTGGTGATAGTAACTCATATATTACAACTATATTATTTGAAGTATTTATAAAAAATTTGGAAAATGATTTTGAATTAGTTGCAGTTATTAATACAACTCCTATGGAAAGAAGAAATACAATTAAAAATGTTTTAGTTTATATGATCAAAAAGCTTTTTAATCCTTTTGACAAAAATATTACTTATACTAACTACAAAAGTTTTTTGAATTTAGTAAGTAAAGATATAAAAGTAATTCATTGTGAAAATATAAATGACAAAGAGTTTGTGAGTGAAATTAAAAAATTTAAACCTGATTATGCTTTTTTGATGGGCTGCCCTCAAATATTTAAAAATGACTTAATTCAATGCTTTGATAAAGTAATCAACTATCACAATTCATATTTACCAACTTATAGAGGGCTTGAAGCTACGAGTTGGGCTATGACTTATAATGAAAAATATACTGGATATACATTCCATTATGTAAATGAAAAAATAGATGATGGCAAAATAGTATTGCAAGAAAAGATTGAAATAGACTATTCAAAAAATTCATATGAGAATGAACTAATAAAGACAAAAGAAGCAGGAAAAAACATATCCAAACTCTTTGATTTGGTGCTTAGTTGTTTTGAGGGTTATTCGCAAATTGGAATTCCAAGTTATTTTGGTGCCAAACAAAAACAAAAATTATTAACTTTTGAAAAAATAGAGGATATTAAAATGATAAAAAGACTGACTAGGATATGGGGGGGGTACAACTACTCTCAAATAATGAAACCATATTTGTTACCAAGGTAACGGATGATGGAGAAATTAAACGAATCAAATGGCTTCCTGTCTCGATTTATAATATTTACAAAAATATTAAATCTTTTTCTTCAAATAATAGAATCTATGATACGAAACATTAGCGGTAGAGTAGGTATTGTTTTGAGAAGAAAATATTACTCTAAAAGATTTGCCAAATGTGGAGCAAATTTGCAAATAGATGAAGGTGTTATCATTCAAGGAGCTAAAGATATGTTTTTTGGTGATAATGTGTGGATTGATAAGTATTGTATTTTGATGGCTGGAAAAGTTAGTATTCCAAGCGAACAAGTAAAAGTTAAACAAAATAAAAACTACATTTATAATGAAGGTGAGCTTCACATCGGTTCAAATGTGCATATTGCTCCTCAATGTATTATTCAGGCACATGGAGGAGTGAGTATTGAAAGTTATTTTACCGCTTCTGCTGGAAGTAAAATATATTCTCTTTCAAATGACACACAAGAATGTAAATATGGAACACATTCAAATGGCGATATAAAATTTATAAACTCTCCAATTAGTATTGATGAAAATGTTTGGCTAGGATTGAATAGTATAGTTTTAAGTGGTTATATTGAAAAAAATTCATTTATTGCTCCAAATTCAGTAGTAATGACAACCATAAAAGAAAACTCTTTTGCAAGTGGAAATCCTGCTAAAAAAATAAAAAACAGATTTGCTAACTATGGAGAAAGTAATTGAAAAAAATAGGAATATTGGCTTTTGGAGATAAACATGGTGGCGGAGTGTATCAATACACCCAATCCATTATAGATGCACTCAAAGAAGATAAAACAAAAAAGTATATAATTTTTTGCAGTAGTGATGACGATAGATTTGATGAATATGGTTTAGAAGTACGAAAAATAGACAAGCCAAAAAGTACATTATTTGCAAAAATTATAAGAGCTTTTCAATTTCTTTTGTTTGTCCAAAAACCTTTGTTTTTCACTAAAGAAGAACTTGATAAATTTAGTGATATTGATATGTTTTTATCCCCTGCAATTTCAGCTTATCCACATTTTTATATGAATAAGCCTTTTGTATTTACTCTTCATGATATGCAAGAGAGATACTACCCAGAGTTTTTTAGCAAATACGAAAGATTGATGAGATGGCTCAATAATCGAACATTAGCAAGAAGTGCAGATAAAGTCATCTGCGAATCAAACTTTGTAAAAAATGATATTGTAAAATTTACTGAAGTAAATGGAGATAAAATATCGGTGATACAGTCACCACCACCTGAAAACTTTTTGAACTATAGATTTGATAGTGAGAACTTTGGAGCAGTAAAAGCGAAATATAATTTACCCGAGAAGTTTGTTTTTTATCCCGCCCAATGCTGGTTTCATAAAAATCATATAAAGTTAGTAGAAGCTTTTAATATTGTAAGCAAAAAATATGATGATGTTTATTTAATACTTACAGGTTCTCAACAAAACAACTTTAATAACTTGATGACTCGAATTGATGAACTTGAATTGCAAGACAAAGTAAAGCATTTAGGCTACATAGATTATAAAGATTTACCATACTTTTATAAGATGTCACAGTTTTTGGTGATTCCAACACTGTTTGAAAGTGTTAGTATCCCTATTTATGAAGCTTTTGGATTGGAAGTTGCAGTTTGTAGCTCCGATGTAGTGGCATTGCCCGAGCAAGTTGGTGATGCAGGAGTTATTTTTGACCCACATAATATAAATGATATGGCAGATAAGATGATGATGTATTTGAATGATGAGAAATTGCGAAAAGAGAAAGCTAGACTTGGATTTGAAAGAGTTGAAAATTTTAATCATAATGAGTATAAAAATAAATTAATGGAATTGTTGAAAATATGAGTTGCTATATGTGTGACAAAGAAAAAGTTTCTGTCGAGCATGCTCCTCCTAAATGTTTCTTTCCATCAGGCATGCGAAATAATCTTATTACAGTTGGATCTTGTAAAAAACACAATGAAGATACATCTAAAGAAGATGAGTATGTTAAGAATTTAATAACAATGATAATAGGTGGTAACGATATAGCGTATAAGCAGTTTTCGGAAAAAACTATTAAGTCATTTCAAAGAAGCCCAGCATTATTGAATAGTACAACAGAAAAGAAACATCCTGTCGTCGTTAATTGTGTAAAAACTCTTGCATTTGAAATTGATAGAGATAGAATAGATCTAGTAATGAGAAAAATAGGTTATGCTCTTTTCTATCATAAACACAATAAAAGATGGTTAAGAAAACTAATCACCGCAACAACACACTTAAAAACACCAGAATTTGTAAATGATGATTTTGGTAAATTAATAGCAGATGCACAGCGAGAACATAGTCCGATATTTGAAGGTAGTAATACTGATGTTTTTAGATTTTGTTTCATACCATTGGATAATGATATTTATAACCAGTTTTTAATAATGAAATTCTATGATGGATTTGAAATGTGGCTTATTCCTGATGACAATACAGGAATAAGTGAGCCAGAACTTGATACTTGTTATTAAGTGAAAGAAAGTTAAAAAGAAATGTACAATGACATCAAAGACTCTATAAAAGCTAGATTATACGATATAAAATATACTTTCAGGGACAGGGATCATGATGACAATACAGGAATAAGTGAGCCAGAACTTGATACTTGTTATTAAGTGAAAGAAAGTTAAAAAGAAATGTACAATGACATCAAAGACTCTATAAAAGCTAGATTATACGATATAAAATATACTTTCAGGGACAGGGATCCGATATAAAATATACTTTCAGGGACAGGGATCAGATTATACGATATAAAATATACTTTCAGGGACAGGGATCAGGGTCAGAGCTTTACTTTTAACTAAAATATGATACAATTTTGATGCGTTATAGATTAACATAAACAAAGGTTTCAGATGGCGCGTAAACCAAGAATAGATAGAGTTGGGTTTTATCATAT
>Ga0265295_1006360_pt1 | contig 14358 bp, 13 predicted proteins | sample Munlansysbiofilm_FD_192503 | JGI IMG/M metagenome (GOLD analysis project Ga0265295, IMG submission 192503) | Leachate microbial communities from a municipal landfill in Southern Ontario, Canada - Methane capture system biofilm | ecosystem: Engineered > Solid waste > Landfill > Unclassified ... | reverse complement strand
ATCACCACTTGAGCCATCACAATGGCTAGAATAAGGGGCGCCGTTATGGGTACCATAAACTGCTGGGTGTCGGCTTCATTATCAACGGCCGAGCCAATGGCAGCAAACAAAGCAGCATACATCAGGTATCCAAAAATAAAATAAAACAGGAACATGAGAATAATGACATCAAATTGGATTGCATTGAATCCCTCAAGGAGCTTGTTCCCTTGATCAGAATTCATCATTTCTGACATTTGTAATTGCTCAACTTCGTCTCCAGTAAGTCCTTTGTTTTCTAACATTACTTGAGGAGGTTCCTGAAAAGAAAACTTTTCTGGCTGCGATAGCTGAAAACCTGTGATGATTATAAAACTCAGAATAATCCAAAGGAGAAACTGTGTCAGCCCTACAAAGGCAATACCGATAATTTTACCCATCATCAATTGAAACGGCTTCACTGAAGATATAATGATCTCTACAATTCTGCTGGTCTTTTCCTCAATCACTCCACGCATAACTTGCGAACCGAAAGCAAATATAAAAATATAAATTAAAATTCCGGATATGAGCCCAAGAGCCATACTTATTTCAGGGAAAGAATACTGATCTTCACCTTCATCAGAAAACAGAACAGTACTCACCTTTACTGGAGTTTCAATGCTTTCGAGCACACTTTTATCAATACCGCTGACAGCAAGCTTATGGCTTTCAATCTCCTTTCTCAAAATAGTTTCAATAGATGTGACAATATTCACATTGACTTGCTTTTTGGCCATTATTCTGATAACGGATGGGGAACTGATTGCGCCTTGGGGAATGTAAAGTAAAGCGTTATAATTTGATTCATCAAAATTTTCACGCGCGGTCATCACGTCATCCCACACAGGCTTAAAAACCACATTCTTTGTTGAAGCGTTTTCAAATGCCTCAAAGAAAAAACCTGTTTCGTCAATAATCCCAATTTCCTTTGCTTCATTGGATACTTTTGCAAGATATACAGGAATAATGACAGTAGAAGCAATCAGGATTGGGCCTAAAAGAGTCATAAATAGAAAGGATCTTTTCCTAACCCTTGTGAGGTATTCTCTGATAATTATGATTTTAATCTTATTCATGGACAGATGCTTTAGATGATTTGTAAGAAGTTGCCTTTACCTGTCTGATAAAGATTTCATTCAGTGTTGGGAGTACTTCAAAAAAAGCATGAACTCTACAGTATGGCAAAATCATATTCAACACGTCATTGGGCGTTTTGTGATCGGGCATTTGAATTTGAATTTTTTCTACTGTGTTGATGTCATCTACTTTTTTTATTTTAAAATCTTCAGAAAGTATGTCCGAAAGATTACCATTGCATTCAGAAAAATGTACTTCAACAATGTTTTCTCTGAAGCTTTGTTTGATATCGTTCACATTGCCTTGCAGAATGGTTTTTGCATGGTTGACCAAAAGCATATCATCACACAATTCTTCAACAGATGCCATATTATGGGTTGATAAAATGATGGAATGTCCCTTTTTTTTGAAATCGAGAATTTCTTTTTTAATGATCTCTGTATTAATGGGATCAAAACCGCTGAAGGGTTCATCAAAAATGAACAATTCTGGTTCGTGAATAACAGTGAGAATAAATTGAACTTTTTGTTGCATCCCCTTAGATAGTTCTTCAACACGTTTGTTCCACCAATCGATAATTTCAAATTTTTTAAACCAATATTGAAGTTTTTCTTTAGCGATTTTGGGATGTACACCCTTCAATTGGGCCAGATACATGCCATGTTCACCAACTTTCATCTTTTTATAGAGCCCACGTTCCTCAGGGAGGTATCCGATATTGTTCACGTGCTCTCTAGTCATGGGTGTTCCGCGCCATTTTAAAGTCCCTGAATCGGCGGCTGTGATCTGGTTGATAATTCTAATCATAGTCGTTTTGCCTGCTCCGTTGGGACCAAGCAATCCATAAATGCTTCCTTCACTGATTCTTAGAGTGACATCGTCAAGGGCAACATGATTACTAAAAGTTTTACAGATGTTCTCTGCTTCAAAAATGTACATCTTTTTTAGGGAGCTTTGAGTTGAGATTTCAAAAATACAAATTATCTTGAAAAGAACTCATGCATTCTTTCAAAGAAATTTCGATCTTTTTTTTTTGTGTCTGGCTGAAATCCTTTGTGCTCTTGTATTTTCTGAACCAGTTCTTTTTCTTCACTACTTAGTTTTTCTGGAACATAAACATTCACAAAGATCATCTGGTCACCAACAACACCGCTTCTATTGAGCATTGGTATTCCTTTTCCTTTCAAGCGGAATAGTTTCCCAGGTTGAGTACCAGCAGGTACTTTCACCCTTGCTTTTCCGCTAATGGTTGGCACCTCAATGGTAGTTCCTAATGCAGCCTCTGGGAATGAAAGATAATGTTCATAATAAACATTAAGTTCTTCCCTTACGAAATCATCATGAGGGATTTCTTCAACAACAATGATTAAATCACCAGGTACACCATTTCGAGGTGCAGCATTTCCTTTTCCTGACATGGATAATTGTATTCCATCAGTGACGCCTGGAGGAAGTTTCACGGTGATTACTTCTTCACCTTTTGTTGTTCCTGCTCCCATACATGTGGAGCATTTTTTGGTTACAACTTCGCCTTCTCCATGACAGGTGGGGCAGGTGGTAGCGGTTTGCATCTGTCCGAGAAATGTGTTGGTAACGCGTGTCACTTGTCCGCGTCCTTTACATGTGGAACATGTGTTGACAGATCCTGAACCTCCGGCTCCTGATCCATTACAAGCCTGACAAACAATTTGTTTGCTGACTTTTACTTTCTTTTCAACTCCGTTGGCAACTTCTTCAAGAGTGAGTTTCACTCTAATCCTTAAGTTAGAACCACGCTGAACCCTTCTTCCAGTACTACGTTGCTGTCCACCACCGAATCCAAATAAATCAGCAAATCCACCTCCAAAAATATCTCCAAAGTTTGAAAAAATATCATCCATAGACATTCCGCCACCTCCAAATCCTTGAGAGCCAAGGCCCGCATGTCCATACTGATCGTATTTCTTGCGTTTTTCAGGATGACTCAGCACTTCATAAGATTCTGCTGCTTCCTTAAATTTTTCTTCTGCATCCTTATCATCGGGATTTTTGTCAGGATGAAACTGAAGCGCTTTCTGCCTGTAAGCCTTTTTGATCTCATCTTCACTGGCACTTTTGGATACTCCCAGCACTTCGTAATAGTCTCTTTTCGCCACTTTTGTTCCTTTAAATTATTTTCCTACTACAACTTTTGCAAATCGAATCACATGATCATTCAAGAGATAACCCTTTACAACTTCTTCAATGACTTTGCCCTTGTTATCATCGTCAACGTCAACAATAGTAACAGCTTCATGATAATCAGTGTTGAAATCTTCGCCCAAGTTATTCATTTGTTCAAGACCATATTGCGCTAGTATACTTCTAAATTTCTTTGATATCAGGTCAAATCCTTCAATATATGGTTTGTTATTTTCGTCAATAACCGTGTCTACTGCTCTGTCAATATCGTCTAAAACAGGCAAAATGGCAGTGATAATCTTAGATGATGCGGTTTTATATAATTCTTCTTTCTCTTTGAGGGTTCTTTTCTTAAAATTATCAAATTCAGCAAGTAAGCGGAGATACTGTTCACCCATGAGTTCAATTTGTTCCTGACAACATTCTTTCTCGTTTGGGGTATCTGGATTTATTTCTCCAGCCTCATCAGTAGCATCCACCATAAGTTCAGGTGTAGTTTCTTTATCCAGTTTTCCGGATTTATCCTTGTTTTTTTTCATAGCTTGTATTCAATTTCACAAATTATAGGCGCACAGTTATCAAATAATCTGCCACTGGACTGATTTTGACAAAATGACAGTATTAGAAGGGTGAAGTAATTCCCATTTTATTTAGTGATTCAAAGAGTTCGTCCATAATCTTCTCGTTAACGGTGAGGCCATTTTTTTCAGATAATTGCTCTTTTTCTCTTTCGGGATCACCAGGAATAATAAGATGGTCTATTCCTTCAATGGTTTTACCCTTTCTGAAAGTTTTGATCCAACAATCCATGTAAGATTTAAACTCATCAGCGGGTTGAAAAGCATCAATACGCATGGCTCCGAAAAAATGTCCGAGTCCTATACCCGGAGCGTCTTTCACAGGAGTCAGATACGCAAGCTGTGGGGGCACAAAAGGTCCAAATCCTGCTCCTGAAAAAACAGCAGAAAAAATATCCACAATGGCTGACATGCAAAATCCTTTATGACTTCCGTGTTCAGGATCTCCGCCAAGAGGAAGAATTGCACCACCGTCTTTTAAAATGGCAGGATCATTAGAAGGTTTCCCGTATTTATCTTGAACCAGCATATCGGCAACTTTTTGGTTCATCTTTTCATATAATTCAAGTTTACCACGTGCAATAGGTGTTGTTGCAAAATCAGCAACGAAATCTGGTTCCTCTCCTGCTGGAACAGCGACTGCTATCGGATTGGTACCCAACAATCTGTCAGTGCTGAATGGTGGCGCTACTAGTGGATTGGCATTGGTCATGCTGATTCCAATCATGTCATTGGCTGCCGCCATCATTGAATAATAACCAGATATTCCAAAATGATTGGAGTTGCGCACAGCTACCCACGCTGTATATGAAGTTCGTGCTTTTTCAATTGCCTTATCCATGGCGAATTTTGCAACAACCATCCCAGCACCAGAATCTCCATCAATCACAAAGGTGGATGGTGTTTCATAAACAATACTTATTAATGGGGTAGGGTTGAGCCGACCTTTCGATAGCAATCCTAGATAATCTTTGATTCGGATAATTCCGTGTGAAGGTATTCCTCTTTTTTCTGCAGCAAGTAATACATCGGCAATAATTTGTGAGTCTCCTGGGTTGAATCCTGCTGATTCAAATATTTTTTTCACACCTTTATGGAGTTCTAAACAAGTAAAGTTCATGGTTTGTTAGGTTACATTTGTGAATATTAGAAAGCTAAAACGCTTATTTTCAATACTATAATCTGTGTTACAGTTGTGAATAAAGCAATTAGTTTTGATACCTCAAAGATAATCTTTTTTACATAGAAATGAAGCAAAATATAAAAGAATTTATCCACTTCAATCCAACGATATACCTTGATATGCCAATTGTTATCGTACTTTTAATATATCAACATCCCAAAGAGCCCTAATCAATTTTCTATTGTAAGCAACAGCATTGTTCTAGTTGTTATCATAGGTATTATTAATAGCACAAATGTATAATCTAGAGATTAATTCATCAATGTATATATCAGATTACCAGTTTAATAACGCATGTCCATTGTATTAAACATTTAATATATGAGTCACATTATAGAAACTATATTTACATGATTAACCTAATGTGTTAACTATCACTAAATCAACTACTTTAACATTGTTATATGAAGTAATATTAAACACTAGTTACAAATGTGAACAAACGGTAACATCTGTAACAATATACAATAGTGTGTTTTGTTACAGTTGTAATGTTTATTATGATTACTTTTGTAAAAAATAACTGTTATGAACAATAGGATAGGGCTTTTGCTAAAAGTGAAAGATGTAACAGCATCACGATTTGCTGAAATGATAGGAGTTCAACCTTCTAACATTTCTCATATATTAAGTGGTCGTAATAAACCAAGTTTAGATTTTATTACTAAGGTCACAGAAACGTTTCCTGATATCAGCCTTGAATGGATTATGTTTGGACGTGGATCAATGATGGGGAGTTCACAAATGGAAAATTCTCCTAGATTAGATAACACTAATGTTATTAAAAATCATGAGGAAACTTCTGTAGATAGCCATGAACCAGATCTTTTTTCACAGATTCAAACTGCTGAGAATGCAATAAACGAAGTTCATACCGAGCCGAAACCCGAAGATGATAGAAATATTCAGTTCACTGAAGACCCGAAAGAAATCATATCGGATGTTTTGGAAATAGAAAATGAAGAGAAAGAAGAAATTGAAGAGAACGAGAATAATGAGAAAGTTGAAATAGTTGATGATAAGTCACAAGAAGAACAAAAGCAACAAATTGACAATGATTTCAATTCTTCAGAACGTCATATCATTAAAGAATCAGCTTCTCTAAAGCCCATAAAGATCATATTGGTATATCCTGATGATACCTTTGAAATATTGCAAGAAAGGGTCTTAAAAGGGGATTAGCTCAACATTTACATTACCTATGGATTGCAAATATCTTCAGATTTAAAGAAGAACTTACATTCACGTTGGGCATTTTCGTCACTATCACTGCCGTGAACTGCATTCATCTGAGTTGATTTTCCAAAAAGCTTTCGAAGAGTTCCCTCGCCAGCTTCATTAGGATTGGTGGATCCGATGAGTTTCCTGAATTCTATAACAGCATCTGGCCTTGACAGTTGCGCAGCAATAACAGGACCTGAGGACATAAATTTAACAAGTTCATCGTAAAAGGGTCGTTCTTTGTGTATCTCATAAAACAAAGCAGCATTTTTTTCCGACATATATAACATTTTCATTGCGGAGATTGTAAAACCTGATTCTTCGATTTTGCTTAAAATTAGACCTGCAAGTTTTTCTTTGATAGCCCTAGGTTTGATGATGCAAAGTGTAATAGTACCGCTCATGGTTTTGTTGAATTTGATGATGCTAAAGTATAAACTATTATAAGAGAAAACAAATTATTTTTTTTCTAAAAGATTAAAAAACAAATAAAAAACACGAAGGATTCGTGCGCAATATAAACACATCATGTACTTGTTGCAATAATTTCTTAATTTTGCACCTTGTTGCCCAAACAATATGAAACCGAATACCAGTAAAAATACAATTGAAATTCGAGACTTATTTAATAAGCAGGATGAGAAATTTCTTATTCTGGGACACACGCATCCGGATGGTGACGCGGTGGGTTCAGGTTTAGCCTTAAAAGAGTTTCTCGAGCTGAAAGGGCACAAGGTTCATCTCGTTCTTCCCGATCCTTTTCCTGAGTTTCTTGCTTGGATGAGTGGAGCGGATTCAATTCTTATTTATTCAAAAAAAGAAGCCAAAGTACAACAGCTGATTCAGGAAGCAACAGTTTTGATTTTTACCGACCTCAATGCTGTTTCAAGACTCGAATCGCTTCAAAATGTTGTCAATGACGTCATACATCAAAAAACATCAGTGTTGTTCGATCATCATGTTAGTCCTGACGATGTGTTTAAATATTGCTACTGGGATACAAAAGCTTCATCTACCGCAGAACTGATATATGAATTTATAGTTGAGTCAGGTGCAAAGGACCAAATTACTAAGACTATAGCAGAAAATTTATATGTTGGAATCATGACGGATACTGGGTCTTTCAGCTATTCTTGTAACAATCCTGAAACATACACTGCACTTGCACATTTATTCAGTCTCGGAATTGATGGAGCATATATACATCAACAGGTTTATAATACTTTTTCAGAAGAAAGGTTAAGACTTTTGGGACACAGTATATCGACCAGGCTTACCGTGATGAACAAATCTGGAGGCGCATATATTGCACTCAGGGCTGAGGATCTTGAAAAATATAAATACAATGTAGGAGACACGGAAGGTCTTGTGAATTATACAATGACTATTAAAGGGATTCACTTTGGCGCTCTTTTGACTGAAATGGAAAAATATATAAAGATTTCACTGCGTTCGGAAGGTGATATTGATGTGAACATTATTGCACGTGATTTTTTCGATGGTGGGGGGCATAAGAATGCGTCAGGAGCTTATTTCTATGGATCCCTTGCTGATGCTTGTGAAATTGTTAGCAACATTATAAAAACACATTTGCATCATAAGAATCATGAGTAATATGAAACGACCACTTGATCGTCTTTTTATAATCTCAATAGGGATAATACTTTTCTTTTCCTCATGTAAGCAGAATTCTGGCGAAACCAAAAAGCCAATCGTGAATCCTATGCAGTATAATGAAAATTTACAGGAAGCGAACAGAATCATGGCCGAATCAGAAGAAATACAAATTGATGATTATGTCTCAAGAATGGGTTGGAAAATGAGAAAAACACCTACAGGATTGAGATATTGGATTTATGAGCTGGGAGAAGGTAGGAAAACTGAGAAATTGACCATAGTCCGCTTTAACTCCAGAGTAGAGTTAATTAATGGTTTTGTTTGTTATGATTCAAAGCTTGAAGGCTATGAAGAAATTCAACTTGGAAGGTCCTCGGCTCCTGGTGGGCTTGAAGAAGGCCTTGCAATGATGCGTGTAGGCGACAAAGCAAAACTTATTCTCCCTTCTCACATGGCTTTTGGTCTTCTTGGAGATCAGAATAAAATTCCAACAAAGGCCATATTAATTTATGATATAGAAATTCTTGAAGTCCGAAATAACTAACCTAAAACCATTTTATATGAAAAAATTATTTTTTGTTTCTCTTGCATTGATAGTAGTTTTCACTGCATGTCGTAAAAATCCTTATCCCGGTTTTGATAAATCTGACACTGGGTTATATTACAAAATTGAAAGAGGAAATTCAGAGAGAGCTCTTCCTGTTGAAGGAGATGTTTTAACCATTGAAATGAGCTATTATCTTCAGGATAATGATAGCCTTATATTTTCCGCTAAAGATGCTGTAGCACCCATTATGCTGCCTGTTCAGAAATCGCTTTTTGCAGGAGATATTAATGAAGGACTTTTTATGATTACCGAAGGCGATAACGCCAGTTTTATCGTGAAAGCCGATTCTTTTCTTATTTACAATATTGGAATTAATGAGATGCCCCCTTTTATTACCGCTGAGAGTATGTTAAGATTTGAAATTAAAGTTTTGGCGCATAAAACTAAAGATGAATATATGGCTGAGATGCAGGTTCGATTGGAGCAGGAAAGGCAAATGTTTGATGAAATGAGAAAACAAGAAGTGATTGACAGAGAAGCATGGCTAAAAGAAAATAATATTACAGTAAAACCTACAGCTAGTGGTTTGTATTTTATTCAAAAACAGGCTGGTTCTGGAGTAAAAGTTGAACCTGGTGATAAAGTAAGTGCACATTACACTGGTTATTATCTCAACGGGCAAGTATTTGATTCATCTGTGGACGCTCCTCAGCCATTTGCATTTGTTGCTGGAAATGCACAGGTTATTCAAGGTTGGGATGAAGCTGTAATGATGATGAGAAAAGGTGGAAAAGCTCGGATTATTTTACCTTCCGAAATTGCTTACGGACAGTCAGATCCACGTTCTCCAATTCCTCCATTTTCTACTCTTGTTTTTGATTTAGAAATCGTTGATGTGGAAAAAACCGTAGGAAAACTCCAATAATAGTTATCTTTTATTGCATAAAAAACTACTTTCTGTATAAATCAGAAAGTAGTTTTTTTAATTTCTAGCACAGTTTTTGCTAAATTATGAAGTTTAGAAAAAAGTATTAATTTCGTTACTTTAAATCAGTTCCTATGAAACGTATGATTATTTTTTTTGGCATGTTGTTGATTGTTTCAATGAATGTGCTTCAAGCTCAAGAGAAAGATGCCCGAATTGAGCGACAGCTCACCAACATGAATCTTCAGTTTGATATTACTCCGTCAGGAAATTTCAAACTTCTTTTTGAGCTAGACAATAGTCGAACGCAAATAGTGTTCATCAATTCAACAACCAAAATGCACGAAGATGCTGAAGTTCGCGAAATCTCATCTCCCGCCAAGCTTATCAAGAATACAACAGAACTTTCAAATGAACAGTTGTGGATGTTTCTGACAGAGAATTATAATTCTACGCTAGGAGCATGGCAGATGGAGCCCAGTCCTGATGGATGGGCATTGCATTATACTGTGAAAGTACCTTCGCTCATGCCTGAAAATAGGTTGATGATGTATATGATTCTGGTTGCAAAAACGGCAGATGACATGGAAAAAAAGTTTTCCAAAGATGATACGCTTTAATTCAAGATAATATTTAGATTGTTTTTAAATTTAATATCTTTTGATTATCAAGCGGTTATCTCTAAAATCACCAAATAGACGGCAGTTTATTTAGTTATTTTCAAAAATAATTAATTTCTTTTTCATTTATAGATTTGAATATAAAAATATTTTGTAAATTTGCAAACGATTTGTGAAACAGAAAACATACGACATGAAAAAAGACATCCATCCAAAAAATTACAGATTTGTTGTATTTAAGGATACATCCAATGATTATTCATTCCTTACACGTTCAGCTGCTGTTTCTAAAGAAACAGTTACTTGGGAAGACGGAGAGGAATATCCTCTTATTAAACTAGAAATTTCTCACACTTCTCATCCTTTCTTCACAGGAAAGATGAAGCTTCTTGATACAGCAGGTCGTGTTGATAAATTTAAAACTAGATACGGTAAATTCCAGAAAAAAGAGGAATAATCAGCGATTGCAAAATATTTTAAAAGCACCTTTTAAGGTGCTTTTTTTGTAATATCTCATCTCCTGAAATTTTTTGTATTTTTGTAATCAAACCGAAGAGCATGAACTATATTCTTTTTGATGATCAAGATCGTAACCATTTATTGCCACTTACATTTTTAAGGCCCGTATCCGCTATAAGGTGTGGTATTATGACTCTTCAAGAAAAGTGGGAGCGACGTTTTAAAATTGATTTCTCATATTTTACAGCTAAATATCTTCGAAAAAAATTTCCATTTGTAATACTTTCTCAGAATATCTTTATCAACGGTGCATTATTTCCTGATGAGGGGTTGCAAAAAGAAATATCCAAACTTTCATCTGGACAGGCACTTGTTTCTGCAGATAATAAGGATTTATTGGCGTTTATAGCCACGGAGAAGGACATTGAAAGACTTTCACTGTCTGGGCTTGACTTTCTAACCCCTGAGCTCCTTCGGGGATTCGAAATAAAAATGTATCATGAAACATATATTAAAATTTCGCGTCCATGGCATATTTTCAGTTACAATGAAATGGCCATTTCTAAAGATTTTGACGAACTAACAAAGGGGAGAAAATCAGCACTACTTTCGCAAACCAATAGAATTGTGGGAGAAGAGAATATATTCATTGAACCCGGAGCTGTGGTAGAGTTTTCTGTGATTAATGCAACCACAGGTCCAGTTTATATAGGATCTAGTGCTGAAGTGATGGAGAATTGTGCCATACGCGGCCCTTTTGCAATGTGTGATTCTTCAGTTTTAAAGATGGGAGCAAAAATTTATGGGGCTACCACCATCGGACCGCATTGCAAGATAGGAGGGGAAGTGAATAACAGTGTGTTTTTCGGTTATTCTAACAAAGCACATGATGGTTTTCTAGGTAATTCCGTCATTGCAGAATGGTGCAATTTGGGAGCTGACACAAATAATTCAAATTTGAAAAACACCTATGATATTGTCAAGTTGTGGTCATATCCTGAAGGACATTTTGTTTCTACAGGATTACAGTTTTGTGGTCTTATAATGGGTGATCATTCAAAAACATCTATTAACACGATGTTTAATACAGGTACTGTGATTGGAATCAGTGCCAATATTTTCGGAGATGGCTTCCCTCGTAATTATATACCTTCTTTTTCGTGGGGAGGAGCAGCAGGGTTCAAGAAATTCATTTTCCAGAGAGCCATTGATGTGGCTACTACTGTTTGTTCCAGAAGGGGTGTCAATTTGTCCGAAACTGATGTGGAAATCTTTCAAACATTATACGCTTTGTCAGAATAATGTTTCGATTTGGCATTTGGCATAAAGGTTGACACGAGCAGGTTCTTCTATTACTTAATTTAATACTGATATCATGAAAGATGACAGCATACTAGATATGAGCTTTTACCTTGATAGTGAACATGGGCCTCCAGAAGGTGATTTTTTTCCTGTTTTGTCAAGAGAAGATGAACAAAAGATTGAAGCCGAAGAGATGCCTGAAATTCTAAATATTCTGCCTTTGCGAAATACAGTTTTGTTTCCAGGTGTTATTATTCCTATCACTGTGGGACGTGACAAATCCATTAAACTTATTAAAGATGTTTATCGAGGCAAAAGAATAATTGGAGTTGTGGCTCAGAAAGATCCTGATATTGAAGATCCATCTCCGGAAGATCTCTTTCAGGTTGGCACAGCTGCTTTTATTATTAAACTTCTGCAGATGCCTGACGGGAATAATACAGTAATTATTCAGGGGCGAAATCGCTTTTCCATTGATGAAATGATTACTACTGATCCATATTTTACGGCCAAAGTTAGTATTCAGAAAACAATTCCTTCAATCGTTACAAAATCAAGGGAATTCAAAGCTACAGTTGATAGTGTGAAAGATTTGGCAATACAAATTGTTAAGCAATCTCCCAATATTCCCACTGAAGCGTCTTTTGCTATTCAAAATATTGAATCTCCTAATTTTTTACTTCATTTTATATGTTCTAGCCTGAATATTTCTCTTGAAGATAAACAGAAGTTGCTTGAAATCAATAAGTTTGATGTGCTTTCAGGTAAGGTTCTTGAGTTTTTAACCAAGGAGCTTCAGATGATTGAACTGAAAAATCAGATTCAGAAAAAAGTTAAAAAAGATATAGACAAACAACAGCGAGATTATTTGCTGAACATGCAGTTGAAAACCATTCAGGATGAACTTGGAGGTGCACCTCATGAGCAGGAAATCAAGGAATTGTCAGAAAAAGCTGTCAAAAAATTATGGAATGACGAAGTTAAAGGGGTTTTTGAAAAGGAACTTCAAAAACTTCAGAGAATGAATCCATCAGCAGCTGAATATTCCATTCAAATGAATTATCTTGAATACCTTGTTGAATTGCCATGGAATGAATATACAAAAGATAACAACAGCCTTAAATTTGCAGAAAAGAAGCTAGACAAGGATCATTTTGGTCTTGAAAAGGTAAAGCAGCGGATTATTGAGTTTTTGGCAGTTCTGAAAATGAAAAACAATAAGAACGCTCCAATATTGTGTCTTGTTGGACCTCCGGGGGTTGGTAAAACTTCATTGGGGAAATCCATTGCAGAATCATTAGGGCGAAAATATATTCGAATATCTCTGGGTGGATTGCGAGATGAAGCTGAGCTTCGTGGACACCGTAAAACATACATTGGGGCTATGCCCGGCAGAATTATTCAGAGCTTGAAAAAAACCAAAACTGCCAATCCTGTGTTTGTTCTTGATGAAATCGACAAAGTGAGCGGGAATAATATCAACGGAGATCCTCAAGCTGCTTTACTAGAAATCTTAGATCCTGAGCAGAACACTAATTTCCACGATAACTATTTGGAAATAGATTTCGATCTTTCCAAAATACTATTTATTGCCACTGCCAATACATTATCGACTATTCATCCTGCCTTGCGTGATAGGATGGAGATTATTGAAGTGGACGGGTATACCAATGAAGAAAAAGTTGAAATTGCCGTTAGGCATTTAATACCCAAACAGATGGATCAGCATGGCTTGAAGTTAAAAGACCTTTTATTTTCAAAACAGATAATTTCAAAAATTGTTGAAGATTACACAAGAGAGAGTGGTGTTAGAGCGTTGGAGCAGAATATTGCTAAAATGATTCGATATTATATACGCTTTATTGCTGAAAATGAACCTTTTGACAAAAAAATCAAGCTTGATGATATTGAGAAAGCATTAGGGTTAAGAAAGTTTCAAAAAGACCGAACATTTTCCACTAAGCAGATTGGAGTTGTTACAGGCTTGGCTTGGACCATGTATGGAGGAGAAATATTGTTTATTGAAGCAAGTATGAGCAAAGGAAAGGGTGGGCTGACCATGACGGGAAATTTAGGAGATGTGATGAAGGAATCGGCTACTTTGGCTTATGAATATATCAAATCACACAGCACATTATTGAATATCAACCAAAAGATGTTTGAAGAAAATAACATCCATGTTCATGTTCCCGAAGGGGCTACACCTAAAGACGGACCTTCAGCTGGAATCACCATGTTTACAGCTATGGCATCAGTATTTGGCAATAAAAAAGTGAATCCGAAAATTGCCATGACTGGAGAAATCACATTAAGAGGAAAGGTGCTTCCTGTGGGAGGTATCAAAGAAAAGATTCTAGCTGCAAAACGCGCAGGAGTCAATGAAATCGTCCTTAGTAAAGACAATCAGAAAGATGTTGTTGACATTGAAGAATACTACACCAAAGGCATACAGTTTCATTACATACAAGAAATGAAAGATGTGCTTCAGTGGGTGATGTAATCTTCTACTTATCGATTTTCAATTCCTTAATTAAATGTCCCGCACCAGCGTAGCGATCTGTTATGAGTAGAACATATCGAATATCCACTGATACATTTCTGCAAAAGGTTACATCATAAAACATGTCGCTCATTGTTCCTTCCCACAC